>Ga0316208_1003586_pt1 | contig 11063 bp, 10 predicted proteins | sample 3monopyrite_MG_FD_204944 | JGI IMG/M metagenome (GOLD analysis project Ga0316208, IMG submission 204944) | Microbial mat bacterial communities from mineral coupon in-situ incubated in ocean water Damariscotta River, Maine, United States -... | ecosystem: Environmental > Aquatic > Marine >...
AATGTCCAATTAGGCGGTACTGATGCAAATAAATTTAATATAATATCAGGAAATGGAGCTTTCCAATTAGCCGAGAATGAAACTGTTACGGTTGAAATAGAATTTAATGCAGATGAAGATGGTGATTATTCTGCTTTTATAGATTTTGGAATTTATACAGAGTGCGGAGATGCAATAAGCAACTTAAAAGCCTCAACCAAACAAGGAAATTTTTCAATTATAAACGAAAACTGGGGTCTTATTAGAGTGTTATCTACTGAATCTAAGACATATTCTATTATTAACTCTACAGGCTCAAAATTAACAATAGACCAAATTGAAATAACAAATGACAATACTTCGTCTTTCGAATTAGACTTGAAAGCAAACACACTGCCAGTCGAATTAGCAAACTCTGAAACAATTATTTTAGAAATTTTATTTACGCCTCAATCTGAAAATAAATTTCAAGCAAATTTAGAAGTAACTTCTAATGAATTTGGAGTAGCAAGTGCCAATTTATTAGGCGAAGGTTCCCAACCACAACTTAGAACTATGACATTAATATTCCCAGGTACACCTGTCTCAACAGAATCAGAGCCTATGGATTTTATTATTTATAATGACAGCAAAACTGAAATCCTTCAAATAGAAGAAGTTAAGTTTGATGACTCAGATCCAAATTTTGTAGATTTCAAATGGGAGAATGGCACTATATTGACAAATTTAGAAATACCAACGGAAGGCTCTATTAGTTTGCCAGTAATATTCATTCCGCAAACTGAGGAAAATTTAAAAGAACTAAAAGTAATGATTAACCACAATGGAGTTGGAAATAACCAGCAATTCTTTTCTACCAACAGCGAAGGAAAAGTAGTTGGCTCATCTCCGGGTTCAGATGCAATAATAATCAATGATATTGATATGGGTACTGTATTTGTATGCGGTGAATATGAAAGAATATTTGAATATAATAATATTTCAGATGAAGATATCATTATCTCATTTAGTAACTTACAAGATGGATTTTCGATTAACCCTCCAAATGTTAGTATTGCAGCCAACACAACTGAAAATTTCACTATAAAATTCGCTCCAGAAAATGAAGGCGATGTTAATATTTCCGTACTTATACAATCTGACAATGGACGAACAGGTACCTTTAATTTATCTGCAAAATCTGAGAAAGCTAAAGTTTACTCTTCATTTAAACCATTCCCTTCTAATAATTTTTACACTCCAAATGACATTGTAAAACCTGAATTGACAGTAAATGTTGAACCAATTAATGGATTTAATTTGACGGAATTAAAACTTATTTACAAGTATACTGAAAGGCATATTAGCCCAACAAATCTAAACTCTTTACCAACAAATATTAAAGTATTAAATACAAACAATGGGCAATTAGAATTAGTTATCACAGATGATTTTATAAGTGGTAATGAATTTTCATACGAATTTGAATTCGACACATACCTATGGATTGAAGACTTAGCAGATTTATCAGCTAATATTATTAGCGTAGATAATGATATTATTTCCCAAGAAAGCTGTATCGACCACCTACAGTCAGAATTAAAAATACCCATTCTTTCTTGTGCAAATGAATTAAATTCCATTTCATTAGTAAGCCCAAGTTCTTTAAAAAATATCGAAAATAAAATTATTGATAGAAACTTTTATATTGAATTTGAGACTGGATATGAAAATGAAAATACCAAAATTCAAATATTTAATACTCATGGAGAAGTTATAGCAACTCTAATTAATCGAATACTACCCAAAGGTAAACACAAAGTATTTTTTCCAACGGATGAAATCAGTAATGGAGTTTATTTTGTAAAAATGAACCACTTAATTTATCAATTTGTCCAAAAAGTTATGATACTCAAATAATGTTAATGATTTATTACTCCACATAGTAAATTTCACTTCTTACTTTATATATTTTAATAAACTGAACACAAGTTCATAAAACACTTTATTTTAACTTAGAAGCAAACACAGTCATAAACTTATAAATTGCAGATACAAAACTGGCGGTTTGGTTCACCGGTGGAGACACTTTACGATAAAAATTATTCATCATACCCTTAAATGGCTCTATAGTGCCAGAAACCTCATCTACCCTATGATTAATATTTTTTGTTAATGCAGTGAGCTCAACCGATAAATTATCCGTATTTGATAATGTCTCAACGGATTTATTTTTAATGTCCGAAATGTCATCTAAGGCTCTCTCAATTTTTGGTTTTAGTGTTTGAACATCATCTAAAGAGCGTTCTACTTTGTTTTGAAATTTAGAAAATTCGGTACTCAGCCTATCAAAATTTCTTTCTGTTGACTGCAAAGTCGATTTTGCAGAGACTAATGCAGAAATTGCAAAAAAAGCTAAGATTATAAAAGTTATCAATGCAATTAAAGTTGTAATCTGAATTATTTGTTCCATATATTCTTCTTATTTAATAGTTCTTTCATATATATTTTATTCTAAATGACTTGTAATAGAAATTACTTAGTCAAATATGATTTCCTGCAACTAAAGATGGCTATCAACTACAATGGTGCACCATTACGATGGTTTAACCATTCCTAAGCTCATCTTTAAAAGCACTTACGCCAGCATTCGTAGCATCTTTCACATTGCTAATTTTATTCTGAACATTCTCTTTTGTAGAAGTTGCTTTAGTTCTTGCCGAGCTCAAGACCGCCTCAGCATTCGAAATAATTTCTTCTGCCTGTGTTTTTGCTGAACCGATTATTGCATCTGCTTTTTTCTTACCTTCATTTACAGTAGATTTTACTACAGAATTCAAATCAACTTCAATGTCAGAAATATATCCTTGAGCTTTATCAACTGCCACTTGTGATTTGTCAGCCAAATCTCTTCTCAAATCTTCTCCAGATTTTGGAGCAAATAATAATGCTGCTACAGCACCAATTGCACCGCCTAAAAAAGCACCTGTTATAAGTCCACGTGCATAAGAATCGTTATTATTATTGTTGTTCATCTTTTTTCTCCTAAAATTGTTATTTACTTATTAAGTGTTTTAATTGTTATAAATTTTCTTTTCAAATCTATATAATAGATTACCAGTTTTCAGTCAATGTTAATGGTTTACCTTGGGACTCGAGAATCATATCCGTGAGTTCTCTAATCGCTCCTGCTCCGCCATTGAATGACAAGACCATATCGGAAATTTCTTTTATGGATTTAATTGCATCTGCTGGGCAAGCCGAGAAACCAACTTTTTTCATTGCGTGCAAGTCGTTTACATCGTCTCCCACATACGCTATTTCATTCAAATTAACCTGCAATTCTTTTGCCAAATTTTCCAAATCGCTCGATTTATTTTTTGAACCTAAAATTGTTTTATCAATTTTAAGTTTTTTTGCTCTGGCAATTACTATTTCAGAACTTTCACTTGTTAAAAAAGCTACTTTTATATTTGCTTTTTTAATTAAAGTAATGCCCATACCATCTTTAACGTAAAATTGTTTTAATTGTTCGCCAGTACTACCAAAATATATATCGCCATTCGTCATTGTTCCGTCTATATCCAAGACTAATAATTTAATTTTTTTTAATTTTAAATCAATTTCATCTTTATTCATCTTTGTTCACATTTATTCATATATATTTAATTAATTTTGCAAAATATAATATCTACATTATTATATACGAAAATAATAAAATTTAGTCTATTATTTTAGGAAAAAAGTTTGAGTTTATTAAATAAGTTTATAAATATCGAATTATTCTGCCCCAGTCATCTGCAAGAATCTGCAATTGCATTAAGCAGCGATTTTGATTTTGAAGGAATTGCAGAAAAAGATAATTCATTGGAATACTCTTTTCTTACAGATTATTTTGATGCAAATACAGAAAATAGTTTCATTGAAAGATTTTCAGTACTTTCAAATGAAATTAAAATAGTTAATAGGACATTTATAGATGAAATTAACTGGAATGAGCAATGGGAAGAAAATGTTCCAGCTATTCATATTAATAATAATATTGGAATAGCTCCCACCTGGAAATTTGATGAGTTAGACCAGAAAATTAAAATAAAAATCAATCCAAAAATGTCTTTCGGCTCAGGCAATCATTCTACCACAAAGCTTGTTTGTATGCTTATGGAAGGACTAGTTACTAAAAACTCATTTTGGATCGATGTTGGTACTGGCACAGGTGTATTAGCAATATTATCAATCAAACTCGGTGCAAAAAATGTTTATGCTTTAGATTATAATCAATGGGCTATCAATAATGCAAATGATAACTTTAAGCTAAATAAATGCGAAACTCAGATAAAAGCAGAATTACAAAATATTGATGAATTTAACTTGCCCGAATGTGATAATATCAGTGCAAATTTAATAACAAATGTAATTATTCGCTCTATGCCAAATTTTTATCAAGCATTATCTAGGTCCAAGGGTCACCTTTTAGCTTCTGGAATTTTAATAGAACATAAAAAAGAAGTTCTATCTGCAGCCAAAGAAATAGGATTCGATTTAATAAAAGAAATTACAGATGAAGAATGGATAGCATTCGACTTCAAAGTAACTTAAGAAATGATTACGCTCTCTTCTGACCTACCAAAAAAGGAAATAAATGAAAAGACTTGCAAGCATAGATATAGGTACTAATACCATACTATTATTGATAGCTGAAATTGATGAAAATAAATTAAAAAAAAATAGAATTATCTATAAAGTTATTTGTGATGAACATCGAATTGCAAGACTTGGCGAAGGAGTTAATCAAACAGGTGTTATCAATAATGAAGCAATAAAACGTGCAATTTCAATCCTTGTTGACTATAAAAAAATTATTGCGAAAAATATTACAAAAAATATTAATAGTGAAGATAAATCTAAATATCTGCGTGTTGTAAGCACTTCTGCCATTAGAGATTCCAAAAATAAAGATGAAGTTATAAAAAAACTAAGTAAAGCAATTGAACATAAAGTGGAGATGCTAAGTGGAGAGGTGGAAGCAGAGTTATCATATCTCGGATCTAAAGAAACAAATAAAAGCTCAATAATTATTGACATTGGTGGAGGGAGTACTGAATTTATTTCGGGGGATGATTCATGGATTAATTATAAAAAAAGTTTAGATATTGGTGCTGTACGAATAACAGAAATGTTCTTCTCAAATTATCCTCCAACAAACAACGAGATAAACAAAGCAAACAGTTTTATTAAATCCCAACTTAGCAATTTAGACTTAAGTGTGTTAAAAGGTGATTTGTATGCAGTAGCAGGTACACCGACCAGTCTAACACAAATAAAATTGGGATTAAATAATTTCGATAATGAAAAAATTCATCTTCATAAAATGAGTTTAGATAACTTAACAGAGATTATTGATATATTAAAATCTTCATCAACTCATGAGCTAATAAATAATTATTATGTCCACCCCAAAAGAGCAGATGTGCTTTTGGCAGGAAGCTTGATTTTATACGAATATCTAAAAATATCAGACTTTAAGTATTTTTACACATCGACCAAAGGACTAAGATATGGAATAATATTGGATATGTGTAAAAATAATAATTGTAGATAAAATAAATTTTCTTAATTTTGGATTGTAATAAAAAATATTTTATAAAATATAAATTAAATTTCAAGGTATATAATGACATTGTCTAACAAAGTCCTAATTTGTGGTATCATTTTATCACTTACATTGTTCTCCTGTAATGAGAAAAAATCACCATTACTTAATAAAAAAGTTACTTCTGATAATATTACTGAATTAGTAAAAGAGTTGTCTGGAGATAAATTAATCAGCCAATCTGATTTTAACTCTTTTGCAAATGGTCTAAAAGCGTATAATAATCGTTTAGATTCGCTAAACGGTAAAGCTGTTAAAGATATTATCAAAGAAAGACAAGAAGCAGTTAGAAACGCTAATACAATAAACACAGCAAGAGAAACAAGTGTAATGCAAATGAACTATAATATGGGCTTTGCAGTTGCAAGTATTAACCCAACTAAAGATGAAAAAGGCAACGATTATGATTTAGTTGTTTTCCAAGTTCAAAATAATTCAGATAAAGAAATTGCATTAGTCAAAGGTGTTTTGAATATTAGAGTCAAAGCTAATAATAATATATTAAAACAATTACCGATTACTATCAATAGACCTATCAAAGCAGACAAGCAAATATACAATATGCAAACTCCATTCAATCATGACCCAGAAAATCAAGTTGATGTTGTTATGCGAACCAATTTAGATAAATTAAAAGCAGAGTGGAATCCACAATATATTGAGTTTGCTGATGGAACCAAAATTGAGTTGAAATAAAATTTATTATTTGGTTATATTAAAAAAAAATCGCTCATAAGCTTTCTGCTTTTGAGCGATTTTTTTTATTGAATATTCTATTAATACATTGAAATACTTTAATAATCCGAATTGATTACAATTGTATAATCCCTACTAATTCTTTCATTTGAAAAGAACATTTCTCAAGTTATTAAATATTTACAGCTTCGCCTTGGACAACTGCAGCTGCTTCCATTACCGCTTCTGATAATGTAGGGTGGGCATGAATTGTTTTCATAATTGTTTCAGCAGTTGCTTCTAATGAAATAGCAACTCCTACTTCACCAATCATTTCGGTTACATCTGGACCAATCATGTGGGCACCAAGGATTTCACCTGTATTTTTATCAGTAACTAATTTGACAAAACCCATTGATTTTCCAATTCCATGTGCTTTACCATTTGCACTAAAAGGAAATTTACCAACTTTAGTTTCATACCCTTCGGCTTTTGCTTTTTCTTCTGTCATGCCGATTGATGCAATTTGAGGGTTACAATATGTACAGCCTGGGATTGTATTATAGTTGATACCTTCGTCCGAATGACCAGCTAAGATTTCGGCTAATGTAATTCCTTCTGCAGATGCTTTGTGGGCCAAATATGGAGCTCCTGCAACGTCACCAATAGCATAGATACCATCAATATTTGTTCTCATAAATTCATCAATTTTGATAAAACCACGATCTGTTTCAATTCCAACCTCTTCTAATCCAATATTTTCTGTGTTTGGCATAATACCGATTGCATTTAGTGCTTTATCGGCTTTCAAAACTTCTGTTTTACCATTGGATTCAATAGTAACTTCTACTCCATTTCTAACTTTTTTAGCTGCAACAACTTTAGAATTAGTTTTTAGTTTGATGCCAGATTTTTTGAAATTACGAGCAAGTTCTTTTGAAATATCTTTGTCTTCAATTGGTACAATTCTGTCAAGATATTCTATGATTGTAACTTCTGTATTAAATGCATTATAAAAATAACCAAATTCGACGCCTATAGCTCCAGAACCCATAATAATCAATGACTTTGGTGCTTCTTGTTGCATCATTGCTTGGGTTGAAGTCCATACATTTTCTTTGTCAACTTCGATACCAGGCATTAGTCTTGGTCTAGCGCCAGTTGCAATAATAACATGTTTTGCTGTGATAGTGTCGGTATTAGCTCCATTTTCATCTGATACGGAAACAGATTTATCAGCGTTAATTTTCGCAGTACCATAAATTGTTTTGACTTTGTATTTGCTAAAAAGATATTTCACACCGCCGGACATTTGATCCGCTACGCCTCGAGATCTTTTTGTAACGGCTGGGAAGTCAACTTTTACGTCTCCAACCGAGAAGCCATAATCTTCGGAATGCTTAAGAAAATTCATATATTCGGCAGATTTTAATAAGGCTTTCGATGGGATACAGCCGATATTAAGGCATACTCCACCTAATTTATCTTTTTCAATACAAATTGTATTGAATCCAAGCTGAGCTAATCTAATTGCACAGACATACCCGCCAGGACCAGAACCAATAACTACAGCATCTACATTGTGATTTCCCATTTTTATTTACCTACTAAATAATCATTAAATATTTATTTTCATTTGAATAATATACAAAAATATGTAATTTTCTTAGACTATGAAATAATTTTTAATGTTAGACTTATAAGTATTGGGATTAGTTTAGAGGAAAAACATCTAATGACATCTTTTCAGCTATATGAAAATTTTCCATATCTAAGTTTAATTCAATTTTTTTATTTTTAAAGAATGATATTAAATTTTCTGTGGGCATATTTCCAGTCAATTCGTCTTCAGCCATCGGACAACCACCAAAACCTTTGATAGCTCCGTCGAATCTTTTGCAACCATTTTGGTAGGCTGCATTTATTTTTTCTTCCCACCTGTCAGGAGTAGTGTGGAAGTGAGCACCTATTTCTACATCTGAGAAATTTGGAATTAAATGCGAAAATAGATATGTTATTATTTCTGAGTTAGCAACGCCAATAGTGTCAGAAAGTTGAATAATTTTAATATCTAATTGAGCAAGTTTTTCTATCCATTTGACTACTATTTCGCTATCCCATTTGTCGCCATAAGGGTTACCAAATCCCATAGAAATATAAACGACTAAGTCTTTATTATTTTTTGTACAAAGTGTTTTTATGTCTTCAACTCTTTTTAATGATTCTTGTATAGTTGAGTTTGTATTGCGTTGTTGAAAAGTTTCTGATATAGAAAATGGAAAGCCAAGTATTTTGATTTCTTCAAATTTGATTGTATCTTCTGCTCCTCGTTTATTTGCGACAATAGCCAGTAATTTGGAGTTTGTACTTTCAAGTTTTAATTTATTAAGTACGTCAGCAGTATCTTTTAGCTGAGGAATAGATTTTGGAGAAACAAAAGATCCAAAGTCTAATGTATCAAATCCAACTTTTAAAAGTTGATTTATATAATCAATTTTTTTTTTAGTTGGAATAAATATTTTAATTCCTTGCATTGCATCACGAGGGCATTCTATAATTTTCACTTGCATTTTATTTATTATTATTATATTTACTGTATATCTTTTGCAAATTAAGAAAAAAATAATGAAAAAAATATTTGTCTTTGGTGCATATTCGACATTAGCCTTTGAAACACTAAAACATTTCAAAGAAAATGGCACTCAGTTTTATCTGTGCGGTTCGACAATGAGAAAGTTAGAAACAATTAAAGCTGATTTGCTTGCAAGAACTCCGAGTTTGAAAATTTTCTTGCAAGAAATTAATGCCTTGGAATTTGACAAACACACTCGCCTATTAACTGACGCTTCTTATCAGATGAAAGGAATTGATTTGGTTTTTATTGCACATGGAACTCTGCCCGACCAAGAGAATACTCAACTCTCCGTAGATGAAACATTATTGCATTTTAATATTAATTGCAATTCAGTAATTTCGCTCTGCACTTTAGCAGCAAACTTTATGGAACAACAGGGGTTTGGCACAATTGCCGTGATCAGCTCTGTGGCTGGTGATAGGGGTCGACAATCAAATTATATATATGGATCAGCAAAGGGAGCAGTATCCTTGTTTTTGCAAGGATTAAGAAATAGAATGTTCTCTAAAAATGTTAAAGTAATTACTTTGAAGCCTGGTATGGTTAGCACGCCTATGACTGCACATTTACCAAAAGGGGCATTATTTGCTGAACCGAAGAAAGTTGGTAAATTATTATATAATGCAATAATAAAAGGGAAAGATGTTGCTTACGTTCCAGGTATGTGGAGACTAATAATGTATATTATTAAAAATATACCTGAGAGAATATTTAAAAAATTGAGTCTGTGAGCAAAATGTTTACTTAATAAGGGCTACGGTTTCCCTTTTTATTTCGGAATATTACAATAATAATGCCTGCAATGATGAATGGAATACTTAAATTCTGCCCTATATTCATCGCCATATCTAATTCTGCAGTTATTTGAACTTCTTTATATAATTCTATAATCATTCTTGTGCCAAATAAAAGTACAAAAAAGAGACCAAAAATAAATCCGTTTTGGCGTTGATATTTTCTATCTACATATTGTAAAATACCAAATATCAAAAAGTATGATACTGCTTCGTATAATTGTGTAGGGTGTCTGGGTATATTATCTACATTTTTAAAAATAAATGCCCACGAAACATCAGTTTCTTTTCCAATAATCTCTGAATTCATTAGGTTTCCAATTCGAATAAAGCCTGCACATATTGGTGCCAATAATGCAGCTTTGTCCAAAATCCAATAAAGGTTAATTTTATGTCTATATGAATAAATTATCAATGCAACTAAGACTCCCAAAGTCCCTCCGTGACTCGCCAGACCTTGGAATCCAATAAATTGGAAGGGATCGAATCGAAAAGGGAGAATAATTTCTAAAAGATGATTTTGGTAGTAATCCCATTCATAAAATACGCAATGCCCAACCCTAGCACCAATTATGGTTGCAAGAATAATATACATTGTCAGTTTGTCAAATTTATTATCCGGGATGTTATTTTTTTTATAAATTCTTTGCATCAACAAGTATGCAATAAACAGTCCTAAACTGAATAGTAAGGAATACCATCTTAATTTATAAAATCCAAAATCGGCAATTATTCCTGATGGTTCCCAAATGATATAATCCATTAATATTTTTCTTTTTAATTATAAATATATATTTAGTTGCATTTGGCAAAATTAATTAGTCTTTTTTACATATCTTCTGTGTTTAATCATCTCCGCTAAACCTTAATAAAAGAAGAAATAAGTTGATGAAGTTTAAATACAAAGATAAGGCTCCAAGAATTGCACCTTTTTTTGCGATATCGTCGCCCTCTGCCATGAGTACATATTCTTCTTTAATTCTTTGAGAGTCGTATGCTGTTAATCCTGAAAAAACCACTATTCCAATTGTTGAAACTGCCCAAGATAATGCACTCGAACCAATAAAAATATTTACAATACTCGATATTATTATACCAATTAAACCCATAAACATAAAACGTCCCATACCAGTCAAATCTCTTTTAGTTGTATGCCCCCAATATGCCATTATGCCAAAAGTGGCAGTAGTAATAAAAAATGTATTAGTAATGGCATCTGTGGTATATGCTGGTAAAATCATTGATAAGGTTGCACCGATCAAGGCAGCAAAAACAAAAAATAGAATACTGGCAGTTGATGATTGCATAGAATCTACTTTTGCAGATAAAAAGAATACAATACCCAAGG
>Ga0316208_1003588_pt1 | contig 11060 bp, 8 predicted proteins | sample 3monopyrite_MG_FD_204944 | JGI IMG/M metagenome (GOLD analysis project Ga0316208, IMG submission 204944) | Microbial mat bacterial communities from mineral coupon in-situ incubated in ocean water Damariscotta River, Maine, United States -... | ecosystem: Environmental > Aquatic > Marine > Coastal...
CCTCTTGGATGACCGCCAACCACGGCATGAAAGTATCGATATCGCGCGCAATGGCGTGCAGCCCGTGATGAAACCGCTCCAGCCAAGTGGTGATATCCGTTACCTGAGTCTCTGACAGCGCCGAGGGTTTTTCGATCTCGTCCCGTGCGATGGTTTCAAGGTTAGCCCACAAGGGGCCAGCCACGGTCGCAATCGTGTTTTTCCAGTTCAACGGCGACTGTTTGGCGTCTTCCAGCGCGCCCCTGATCTCGATCTCCAATCCGTTCAGGGGCGCAAAGTCCGGCCCATCGGCTTCGCGGATCGCTGCGCACAACAGATCAAGCGTGACGCGCAGCCCGTCGAAACAGGTGCCTTCGAGGACCGGACGATCGATCTGTTCGATGCAGCCCTGTTTGAGCGTTACAAGAGCAACGGCGAGATTGCCGCTGTCGACGGTCGACACGTAGTTCGGCTCCAACGGTTCGAGGGTCCGGGTGTCATACCAATTGAGAATGTGGCCGCGATACTTGTCCATGCGCACCAGTGTTTCGAACGTGTTGCGGCAGCGCGCAACAAGATCGCTTGTCGTGATAAACCCCAAATCCCGCGCCGCCAGTGCGGAGACAAGGAACATTCCGATGTTTGTCGGTGACGTTCTGTGAGCGACCTCGACGGTGTCGCCGAACTGATAATTGTCAGGCGGCAGCCAGTTGTCCTCGGGCCCTGCGAAGGTTTCAAAGAAATGCCAGGTGCGGCGCGCAATCTGTTGCAGGTAGGCGCGTTGTGGGTCCGTCAGGGCCTGTGCCCGGAAATAGCGCGCCCGTGCGCTCCAGACCGAAATCTCGGGTGCGATCAGCCAAAGAAACAGCACCGGCACGGCTGGCCAGAACCCTTGCGCATCGAACAACGCCAGATGTCCGGCTATTGCCACCGCCAGGACCGATGAAGGCCACATCAGGTGCCATGATGCGAGGCGCATTCCGCCGTTGGACACTCTGGCCGATGCGTGCGCCGCCGAGGTCCATTCCAATCGGTTCCGCCCTGACACATAAACCCGCCAAAGGGTGCGAAAAATCGCATCAAGCGCGATCAGGGTGTCGCTGACCAGAAAGACAACCAGAAAGAACCAGCGCCCGGCGGTGACCTGGACGGTATGAACGGCATTGCCCAAAGCGCCTTTTCGAACGCCACTGGTTGCGATGGCAAACATTTCGCCGATCAGGTAACTGCCCGGTGCGGCCAGTGCCAGGGCCGTCCAGACCAGTGCGCTGCCCGGCAGGACCATCCAGCCTGCAAGTAAGAACAACAGCAACGCCGGCGCCATCAGGCTGCGCCGCAGGCTGTCCAGCAGTTTCCAGCGATCCAGAACCGACAGATTTGTCCTGGCAGCGCCGCCGCCTGCCACGGGCACCCTGGGCCCCAACCACGGCAAAAGCTGCCAGTCGCCCCGCATCCAGCGGTGCTGGCGCATGGCAAATTCGGGATAGGTCGCCGGAAGATCTTCGTAGAAGACAAGGTTGCTGACCAGAGCGGCCCGACCATGCAGCCCCTCGAACAGATCGTGGCTCAGAACATGGTTGTCCGGTATGCGCCACGACATGCTGCGATGAAGCGCCTCGATGTCGAATATCCCCTTGCCCACGAAAATGCCGGTGCCAAAGAGATCCTGATACACATCCGACACGGCGCGGCTGTAGATATCGATTGCGGTGTCCCCGCCATAGAGATGGGTGAAATGTGTGCCCTTGCCGAGTTTTGGCAGGATTTCGATCCGTGGTTGCAGAATGGCATGGCCCGATATGACCCGACCGCTTTGCGGATCGACCTCGGCGCGGTTCAGCGGATGCGCCAGAATGCCGATCAGGCGCGCCGCGGCACCGGGTGGCATTTGCGTGTCTGCATCCAGCGTGATCGCATAGCGTACGCCGCGCAGCGTTTCCACCGGCCCGGCCACCACGTCGAAAGCGTCTGTGTCCCCGCCCAGTACAAACCGGTTGAAGTCTTCGAGTTTGCCGCGCTTGCGTTCCCACGCCATCCAGACCCCCTGGGCCGGATTATGCGTCCGACGCCGATGCATCAGCACAAAGGGAGGGCCTGCCTTGGATTGATATCTGGCGTTGAGGTTTTCGACCCCCTCTTGCAGCGCCGCTTCGATCCCGGCATCTGTTGGCCGGGTCTGGTCAGGGGCATCAGACAGATCGGACAGCACGACAAACCGCAGTGCCGGATCGGGGTTTGCCAAACGCAGGATTTCCATCTTTTCCACGATGACATCAACCTCGGCGCGTGCCGCCAGAATGACGGGGACAAGGATGGCAGTTGCACTTTCCGCCGGAATGGCCTTGGAAAAATCCATCTCGGGCAGGACGTCAGGGATGCTGAGCCGCGTGATGATCCAGTGCCCGAACCACACGCTTGGGATGGTTGCAGGCAGCACGGATATCGACATGCCGAATATCCATTGACCGAGGGTGGCGTCCTGAGCCCAGAGGTAGAGCCCCGAGACCGAAATCGCCGCCAGGGCAAGAAAGATCAGTCCACTGGCATAGAGCGTGCCGCGATAGCGCGACAGCCTGCGCTTTAGCGCCACACGCCGCGGAATGCGGCAGCGCAGCGCCGCTTCAAGCTGTGTTGTACCGCCGTCGACCAACCAATAACCCACGTGATGATGACGAGGTTGGTCATGCGCGGCCCGGGACAGGGCGACGGCGCGGCGCGCCACACCGGTTTCAGTGCTGTCACAGCGTTCGGCGAGTGTTTCTACAACCTGACGGTAGCGGTTGCGCGTATCAAAGGTCATCGCCGCGTAGACCTTGGCAGGATCCGTTTTCAGGACGGCTTCGATGCAGCTGACCCTGTCGATGAAATCCGCCCATTTGATGGTATCGATCACGATCAGGTCCGTGATTGCTCTTGAAATGCGATCAAGCGGGCGGGCAGCGTCCGGGGCGCAGGTCTGCGCGCTCGGCATGATGGCGGGCATCAATGCAGGATCGATTGCCCCAACGGCTCCGACCAGTTGTTCGATACAACACAGCCGCAACATGGATGGCATCGCCCAAAGCTCGGCATTCGTAAGTTCCGCCGTGCGCTGATAGCGGCGGACAAATTCGACAAGGCCCGCCAGCGTGATTTGCTGGTCCATCCGGGCAAGTGCCGCCTGGGCCACAGCGAAAACGCGCGGCGGGCCGGGCCCGCCCTCCCCTGCAAGGGCCGGCAGCTTGTCATAGAAATGGCGGGGCAATCCTTCGTTCAACTGCCTTAGGGCACGCATGATCTGGAAATCGTTGTCCAGTATCCATTCAGCCGCGCGCTGTCCTGCGACCGGCGGGTCGGCGCAGAACGACCTGACCTGCTCGAACCAGTCATCCAGACCGGGCAAGGCACGGTAGCTGTCAAGCAGGCGCGGCGGACCCGGCACAACCGGGTCCGGCAGTGCCGGGCCTTCGGCGACAGGTGTTGGTTCGCCCTTGGATCGTGCAGTGTCGTTCATCAATCCGTGCCAACCGGTTGCCTAACCCCGTCCGATGACGGCTTGCCAAATACATGCGCACCCGCGCGCCCGTTTTTAGGCCGCATCAGAAGCACCGGAATATTCGCCCGGTCCAGGATATGGCGGGCCACATCCCCGGTCGGCACATCCCTGTGCCCGCTTTCTCCGTGCGTCGCCATGACGGCGAAATCCGCCTGTTCCTCACGGATGATGTCAATCAGCGCACGGCGTGCATCGCCATCACTTGAAATGCGCACAGAGATCCTGAGGCTGTCCCGGGCAAGCCGGTTCTTGATCCGGGCGAGATAGTTCTTGCCCGCCTTTTCGTTCCGCTTGCAGATCTGGTCGCGCAGGCGTTCAGCCTCTTGATCGTTGGCGCCGAATTCCGACAATCCCGGCTTTGGCGCGACGTGGCACAGCACAAGTTCCGCCGCTTCGGCCATCGCAAGTGTCACCGCTGTGGGCAGCGCGATTTCAGCGCGGGCTGACCCGTCGAGCGGCACGAGAATCCGGTCATATTTCTTCTTGGTGTCGATCGCGGAGTCCTGGGGGATCATCAAGACTCCGGCACTGCGCGACAACAGGACGCCCCAAGCCGTCTCGCTGAGCTTCCAGTCCTTGTCGTGGGGCGTTCTCAGCGCAGCGGCGATATCGCCCTGATGCTGCGCCAGAAAGCTTTTGATCTGGCTCAGGCAATGGCCTTCAAGAAGCTGCGCCTCGCAGGGCACGTGTTCGACGTTTGCGCAGCGCGCCATCTCATCAAGCCACCGGCGGGATTTCTGCTTGCGAATGTCCCACTCAACGGGGTCGATCGGGTCATTTCCGTCGTCATCCCGGCACTGTACATGCACCAGAACGACCTTGCCCCCGAACGCGCCAGCCACTTTTTGCGCATGGCATATGCCCGGGCTGTTGCCGTCGGGCTCATCCACGAACACAATGATATCAGTCGCGTCTTCGGCACGGCGCTTGTCACGTGAAAACCCTTTCCCGGACCTTGTTTTCTGACGTGATGTGCTGGTCATGACAGCGTTCTCCCTTGGCATGAGGCTCGGCCGGACGACCCGATACAGTTGGACGGAGATGCGCAGCACTGCCTCCCGAACCATACGGAAAATGCCAGTGGAGGCTTCTTTCGACTCGAGATCGCCAATGGAGACAAACTAGATGCGCCGGCGATTTCGAGAATGACAAAAATCAATTGGCTGCCCGCGTGCCCGGCTAGATTTTCACAATGTGCAATCTGAAATCGAACAGCTCATGCAGTGCGCGCGCGTCGGCAGAATACAAGTGGCCGCCGTTGGCATTTGGTCCCGCGCAGCTGCCCATCGAACCGCCTCGATGTAACTTGCGTGGGCGATCGGACATGGCTGTCCTTTCCTGGGCAGTGGCCCCATGACCCGCATTTGGCAACACGCGCTTAAACGGATGCTGAACCATCTTATCCACGAGGGACGCTTGCGCGTTGTCATGCCGGACGGAAGCGTATGTGATTTCGGCAATTCAACCGGCAAACCGGTCACGGTTCGCCTGCACAGCACGGCGACGCTCAGACGTCTGGTACTGAACCCGGAACTGGCATTGGGCGAAACCTATATGAACGGGTCTTTGACGGTTGGCAAAGATGACCTGCAGAGCTTTCTGGCAATACTTGTGCGCAATGCGCGGCACATGGATGCCAGTCCGCTCTGGTGGCAAACGGTTCTGCGACGGACACGGGATGCCTTGCGCGGGTTGACACAGAATAACATCGTGACCCGGGCGCGGCGCAACGTGGCGCATCATTACGATCTGTCGGGGCAGCTCTTTGATCTGTTTCTTGACGACGACCGACAGTATTCCTGCGGTTATTTTCAGGACGCAAATGCCACTCTGGATCAGGCACAGGCGGACAAGAAGGGCCATATCGCGCGCAAACTGATGATCGAACCGGGCATGACCGTTCTTGATATCGGCTGCGGCTGGGGGGGCATGGCACTGACGCTTGCCCGCGATTACGGTGCGCGTGTGGTTGGCATCACCCTGTCAGAAGAACAGCGCGCCTATGCCGTCGAAAGGGCTGCGCGCGAAGGGCTGTCCGACCGGGCGCAGTTTAGGCTGTGTGATTATCGCGAGGTCGAAGGGACATTCGACCGCATTGTTTCGGTTGGCATGTTCGAACATGTCGGCTTGCCCCATTTCGAGGCCTATTTTGCAGCGATCCGGAACCGTTTGTCGCCCGACGGTATCGCGCTGATCCACACAATCGGCTGGGCCGCCCCGGCAAAGGCAACCAACCCCTGGATCGCAAAGTATATCTTTCCCGGCGGATACATTCCCACAGTGTCCGAAGTGATGAATGCCGTCGAACAGACGCGGCTGTGGGCAACGGATGTCGAGTGCTGGCGGCTGCATTATGCCTATACGCTGCGCCACTGGTATGACCGGTTCAAAGATCACGAGGACGAGGTGCGCGCCCTTTATGATGAGCAGTTTGTAAGGATGTGGCGTTTTTATCTGGCGGCCTGTGAACAAACGTTCCGGCACGAATCGCAGGCTGTTTACCAGTTTCAGTTGTCACGTCACGTCGACGCCGTGCCGCTGACCCGGAACTACCTCTATGACGAAAGGACGCCAACGCAGCGCCCGAAGACCGTCGGCGGCCACCGACCCGTGCTGGTCGCCGGATCCGATCACGGGGCGTCATTTGCAGACACATCCGGTTCACACAACATCGCACGCAAGGAGCAAAGCCATGATCTCTAGAATTCTTCTCGCTGTTGAGGGGTCGCAGCACGCGCTTCGAGCCACCGAAATGGCCGCTGAACTGGCCGAAAAGCTGAATGCCGAGCTGGGCATCGTTCATGTCCTGATGCACGGGCGTCCGCCTGCGGAACTGGTGCACATGGCCGAGGTGGAACACCTTGTCGAACAGGCCCAGGCTGTCGTGTCTCCCGAAGCGCGCTACGTGCCCGGAAGTCAATTCCAGATGCTGAAAGACATGACCGCCGCGGGTAAATCCGCAAGAGTGGTGTCAGCCCTTGGTGACCAGATCGTCAAGCAGGCAAAGGCACGCTGCATTGAACTGGGGGTGCGCAAAGTGGCAACCTCGGTCCGTGTCGGCGACTACGCCGACGAAATCCTCGATGCGGCACAGGACCAGTCTGCCGATATGATCATTGTTGGCTCGCGCGGGTTGGGAACGCTCAAAAGCGCGGTCCTGGGCAGCGTGTCGCAAAAGGTGCTCCATCACGCAAACTGCGCCGTGCTCACCGTGAGGTGACCGGCGCGGCGTTTGCCGCCCTATCTGGTCATCGCCCGATGGCGTCAGGCGTTTCCGTCGATATTCCAGATGTGCCTGAGTTCCGCGACAAGCCTGCACGGCATCCTGAAATAGCGCCCGATCTCGACATCAGACATGCCCAGATCGGCAAGAATTTCGAGACAACGTTTTGGCGTCGGACCCAGAATATGCAGATATTTCTGCAATTCGGGTGTCAGCTCACGGCGCTCTGGCGCGGCCCGAAACGGTACAACATGTCCCCCCGGAGCGAGCCTCCGAATGACATTTGGATGACTGGCAGTCTCTCCCATGCAGTTTTCTCACCTCCACTCATGAAAAGTACGAATGTGATCAATGATGGGGTATTATCAAGACGAATTGATTCATATCAAGACTGGCGCCCCACGCCCTTTCATCTGGCGGAAATCGGCTGATGTCGCGGCATTGTCCGCCGCCGCTGATCCTGATGGAACACCATCCATCCGGCCCTCCATTCCAGGGCAGCGGGGGGCAACACTTCAGACCGACATCTTCATTTGAGCAAAATCAATCCTGCCCGCCAAGGAGGTCACTAGGCTTGGCGGCATGGACATGGTTGCTCAAAAGTTCACGGATCGCACGGATGCTGGCCGAATGCTGGCCAAGCTTCTGGCTGACATGGAACTTGATGATCCGCTGATTTATGCGCTACCGCGCGGCGGCGTTCCAGTGGCCGTCGAGATCGCAAAGCGGCTGCACGCGCCGCTTGATCTGTTGCTTGTCCGCAAGATCGGCGCACCTGAAAATCCCGAAGTCGCCCTGGGCGCGCTGGTCGAGGGCGCAGACGAGCAGATCGTCATCAACGAGGATGTCCGGCGCTTGTCGGGGGCCGATGACGCGTATATCGCGATGGCTGTGGCCGACCAGCGGTCCGAACTGGAGCGCCGCAAGGCTGCATATCTCGGCGCCCGCGCGCGTCCGGACCCAAGCGGGCGGACCGTGGTTGTCGTCGACGACGGAATGGCAACCGGGGCCACCATGAAGGCCGCCCTGATCGGGCTGAAACGCTTTGGCCCGGCGCGGATCGTGCTGGCTTTGCCTGTCGCGCCGAAATCCGCCTTGCAGGAAATATATGATCAGGCCGATGATATCATCTGCATTTACCCCGTCACGGTGTTCCGGGGCGTCGGTGCGTTCTACAGGGACTTTCACCAACTGTCGGATGGGGAAACCGTCGGGCTGCTGAAATCGTTCGATGCAGAACCTGTTCAGAAAGCAACACAGCTCTACAATCGGGAGGTTGCGATCCCGCCCCTTGGGCTGATCGGGGATCTTTCGGTGCCGAAGAACCCGCAAGGCATCGTGCTTTTTGCCCATGGCAGCGGGTCCAGTCGGCGCAGTCCGCGCAACACCTATGTCGCTGACAAACTGAACGCACATGGGTTTGCGACCCTTCTGTTCGACCTGCTGACGCCCGAAGAAGGCCAGGACCGCCGCAATGTCTTTGACATCCCCCTGCTTGCAGACCGTGTGGTCGAGGCGACGATCTGGACCACATCCGAACCTGATCTGGAGGACTTGCGGCTGGGCCTGTTCGGGGCAAGCACGGGCGCTGCGGCCGCGTTGCTGGCAGCGGCCGAACTCAGGGGCCGTGTCGGTGCCGTGGTGTCGCGCGGGGGCCGCCCGGATCTGGCGATGGAGTTTCTGCCACTTGTGCAGGCCCCTACCCTGCTTGTCGTGGGCAGCCGCGATCGCGATGTCATAGCGCTCAATCAACAGGCACTTGATGCGCTGACCTGTCCCAAGGCTTTGTCGATTGTGCCGGGCGCGGGCCATCTTTTTGAAGAACCGGGCACACTGGATGCCGTGATCGAGCGTACAGCTGACTGGTTCAAGACCCATCTGCGCGCGCCCGGGGTGAAATTCCCCGAACAGGCAGCGCCCCCGCAGATAGAGACCGAATTGTCCATCCTGCGCGACGCCGCCGAGCCTTTGCCGCCGCTGAATGATCCCGCCTTTGCGCAGGCCTTTGACCGGTTCGGCGCGCAGCGTGTCGTCCTGCTGGGCGAGGCCAGTCATGGCACTTCGGAGTTCTACACCGCCCGCGCCGCCATCACCCGGCGGCTGATCGAGGAACACGGGTTTTCCATTGTGGCTGTCGAGGCGGATTGGCCTGACGCTGCGGCAATAGATCGTCACATCCGCCAAAATCGCCATGAACCGATGCGCGACACACCTTTTGCGCGCTTTCCCACATGGATGTGGCGCAACACTGAATTCGAAACATTCACGCGGTTTCTGAAACAGCACAACGGCACGAAGGCGATGGACGACCGCGTCGCGTTCTATGGGCTTGATCTCTATAATATGCGCGCCTCGATCGCGGCGGTTCTGGCCTACCTCAACCGGGTCGACGAGTCCGCGGCCGCGGTGGCCCGGTCGCGCTATGCCTGTCTGATGCCGTGGTCGCGAGAGCCTGCCGCCTATGGGCGTGCGGCGCTGACCCAAGGGTTTTCCGTCTGCGAAAAGGCGGTGACGCAGATCCTTGTGGATCTGCTGAAAAAGCAGCTGGAATATATCGGACAAGATGGCGACCAGTTCTTTGACGCGACCCAGAATGCGCGGCTGGTGGCCAACGCCGAACGATATTACCGCGTGATGTATTACGGGTCACAGAACTCATGGAACCTGCGCGACCAGCACATGTTTCAGACCCTCACGCAAATCCTCGACCATGCGGGGCCGGACAAGAAAGCGGTGGTCTGGGCGCACAATTCCCACATCGGTGACGCGCGGCATACGGACATGGGCCGCATCCGCGGCGAGTTGAACATCGGCCAGCTTTGTCGCAAGGAATACGGGGATGCGGCCGCACTGATCGGCTTTGGTACGGCATCCGGCACCGTGGCCGCCGCGTCGGAATGGGACGACCCGATGGAGATCAAGACAATCCGCCCGCCGCTGCCCGGCAGCTACGAAGCGATGTGCCACGCCATCGATCTGGATCGGTTTCTTTGGGACTTCAGAAAGCATGAGGCGACAGCGTTCGAAGATCTTGTCGCCCAGCCCAGACTGGAACGCTATATCGGCGTGATCTATCGCCCCGAATCCGAGCGGGCGAGCCATTACAGCTATGCCGATCTGTCCCGACAATACGACGCTTTCGTCTGGTTCGACCGGACGCGGGCGCTGAACCCGCTCGCGACGCTGACCAACGTGGCAGAAGACGAAACCTATCCGTTCGGGCTGTGATCTGACCTTTGTAACGGGAGGTCCGGCCTTGCAGCCAGAAGCGTGGATTGACGGCGATCAATCCGGGAACTGCCAAACGCCCTATCCTGTTGCAAACGACTTGATGGAGGAACCACAAATGGACATCGCAAAAGCAATGCATGAACCCGCTGACTGGGCCAGTGCCGACACGCCGATCAGCGAAATCGCACATCTGATGGAAAAAGGCGATATCGGCGCGGTCCCCATCGGCAAGAACGACAGGCTGGTCGGCATGATCACCGACCGCGACATCACCCTCAGGGTCGTCGCCGCAGGGCGCGATCCCAGGAAAACCAAGGCCGAAGAGGTGATGACCAAAGATATCATCTACTGCCGCACCACCGAAACCGTCGAGGACGCCATTCACCTGATGGATCAGAAAAAAATCCGTCGGCTTCCGGTTCTGGACGACAACAAGCGGCTGGTTGGAATGCTCAGCCTGGGCGATGTGGCCCAGTCCGCCAGCCGTGATCTGTCAGGCGAACTTCTGCATGCGGTGGCCGATCATCACACATGACGCGCAAGCGCGATTGTGAACTCATCAATTGTCGCGGACACATCCGCATAACTCCGGAGGAACTCGATATGACGCTGCGCTCACCCAGCATGTTCGCGCTCGGCGCGCTGATACTGTTGTCCGCTTGCCAAAACCTCACGCCGGAACAACGCACCGTTGTCGGTGTGACCGCCGGTGCCGCGACGGGTCTGATCACGGCCGATGCCTTGGACGCCAACGATAACTGGCGGATCATTGCCGCCCTCGCCGGCGCGGCGGCCGGCACCATCGTCGCGCAGAACAGCGCAACAAACAACTGTGCCTACGCGCGTGGCGACGGAACCTACTATACGGCGCCCTGCCGCTAAGCCGCCCAAACAGACCAGACACAAGACCGGTCATCGCGGTTGATTGCGGATTGATCTCGATCATCCCGATCGAAACGCGGCCCAATAGACTTGACCGGCAACGGTTCTGGCAGACAGGCGGTGCCCAAGATGCACGACACGATCTCCAAAACGCAGGCCGCGAGGGTGGTGGCCAACATGCACGACTATGACACATGTCATGGGGCATTC
>Ga0316208_1003589_pt1 | contig 11054 bp, 9 predicted proteins | sample 3monopyrite_MG_FD_204944 | JGI IMG/M metagenome (GOLD analysis project Ga0316208, IMG submission 204944) | Microbial mat bacterial communities from mineral coupon in-situ incubated in ocean water Damariscotta River, Maine, United States -... | ecosystem: Environmental > Aquatic > Marine > Coastal...
AACACTTTGTAGTATCAGCTAGAAAATACAGACCCCAAACGTTTAAAGACGTTGTTGGTCAGCAAGCTATTACAAATACATTATTGAATGCTATAGAAAATAATCATTTAGCACAAGCCTTATTATTTACAGGGCCTCGTGGTGTTGGTAAAACAACATGTGCCCGTATTTTGGCAAAAATGATTAATAGCGATGGTACTGAAACCGGCGATGAAGATTTTGCTTTTAATATTTTTGAACTAGATGCAGCTTCTAACAATTCTGTTGATGATATTAGAAGCTTAACTGATCAAGTTCGTATTCCGCCACAAGTTGGAAAATATAAAGTGTATATCATTGACGAGGTACACATGCTCTCACAAGCCGCTTTTAATGCGTTTTTGAAAACTTTAGAAGAGCCACCAAAACATTGTATTTTTATTTTAGCTACAACTGAGAAACATAAAATTATTCCAACTATTTTATCGCGTTGTCAGATTTTTGATTTTAAAAGGATTACGGTTAAAGATGCAAAAACGTATTTGAAATATATAGCTGGCGAACAAGGTATTACTGCTGAAGATGACGCCTTGCATATTATTGCGCAAAAAGCTGATGGCGCCATGCGTGACGCCCTTTCTATTTTTGATAGAGTGGTTAGTTTTTCAGGTAAAAACCTTACTAGACAAGCCGTTACCGAGAATTTAAACGTACTTGATTATGAAACCTATTTTACTAGTACCGACCTTATTTTAGAAAATAAAATCCCTGAATTATTACTACAATTTAACAATACGCTTTCAAAAGGTTTTGATGGGCACCATTTTATTGCTGGATTAGCCTCTCATTTTAGGGATTTACTAGTTAGTAAAACGCCAGAAACTATAGAATTACTTGAAGTTGGGGACCAAACCAAAGCCAAGTATTTAGAACAATCAAAAAAAGCATCCCAAGAGTTTCTTATGCAAGGTATAAATCTTGCTAACGATTGTGATCTCAAATACAAAACTAGTAAAAATCAACGCTTACTTGTTGAGTTATGCCTTATGCAACTTGCCTCTATCACTCATGATGGAGAAAAAAAAAAATAGCAAACATTACATAATTCCAGCATCTTACTTCAGAAAAAAGGGTATTACGCCTATACCAGTTACTATTCCTGAGAAAACTGAAAATGCTATCACTTCCGCGCCCGCCTCGCCGTCAGGCAGGAAAGCGAAAAAAGAAAAACCTGAGCCTTTAGAAAACATTTCAGAAGTTGTTGAGCAATTTCAAGTAAACGAACCTCCAAAAATTGTTTTAAAGCAAGATTCAAAACGAGCATCCGGACTTTCATTATCAAGTATTAGAGCAAAAAAAGAACATCTTATTAAACAAATGGATGTGGTTATTGATGAGGAAAACTTACCAAAAGAGCCATTTACTGAAAAAGAACTCATCAACGTTTGGAATACTTATATTGAAAAGTTAAGGCAAGATGGTAAACATAATCTAGCCTCAATTTTAGCCATAGATACCCCAAAAATAAAAGACAATACTATTCATTTAGAATTTCCAAATGAAACAAATAAAGTTGAGGTGGAACGCCAACAATACGATCTTCTAGCGTATATAAGAAAGACATTAAGTAATTTTGACATCAGTTTATCTATAACCATAAATGACGTTATGGAAAAGAAATATGCGTACACTGCAGCTGATAAATTTGAAAAATTAAAAGAAAAAAATCCTAATATTGACCTTTTAAGAAAAACTTTCGATTTAGATGTTTAGAAAAGATTTTAGACCGCTTTCGCTTATAGAATTAAGAAATAAGACTTGGTTACAACTTCATATCAAAATTTGCTTTTAATTTGTATTTAATTACTGAGTACATGACAAAAATTGATAATATATCGGATGTTAATCTGAGCGCAGTCGAAGACATTGGAAATATCGTATTCAAAAGCATTTCGACTGCGCTCAATGTGACACTTTTATATTTTTGTCATATACTAAAATTTAATTATAAAAATGAAAAACAATATTCTTCTATTATTCATATTAGTGTTTGTTTGTTTAATGAATTGTGATGGCAGAAGTAGAGTTCATCAAACTAATACTCAAGTTTTACCTGAAAATAATCTTTTGAACGCTTTTAATGAACACATTAAATTTGTTCCAGAAACTAAAGTTGAAATTGTTACGGATACCATTTTAAGTAATGGCTTTCAAATAAAAATAATATATAATTCTATTGAAAACAGCTCTGTTTCAAAAACCGTAAAAACTAAAAATAATACAACTTCAAAAATAAATTATAGAAATTTTGAAGCTAAACTTCATATTTTAAAAAATGGTTCAACTATTAATCAATCGGTCATAAATAAAAAACTTTTTGATGCGTTTGAAAACACTTCATTTTGGGAAGCGGCCATAATGCAGCATGTTTGGATAGACTATGAAGCTTCAACAGAACGTGAATTGTATTTAAACACGGCTTTCCACATTCCAAATACTAAAACATATAAAGATTTTGTATTGAAAATAGATGAACGAGGGACCATTCAAATTAAAGAAAATAACCGTTCTGCTAATATTATATAAACCATGTTAGGATTAAAATTACCAACAGACCCGCGTTGGGTAAATATTGTTGAAAAAAATATAGAAGAAATACTAACTGATCATGCCTTTTGTGAGCAAAAAGCAACAAGTACAGCCATTTCGCTTATAGTAAGTTTTCCCGAGTACACAGAGCTGGTTCAAGAAATGGTAGCTCTGGTTAAGGAAGAAATAAGCCATTTTAAAATGGTGCATGACAAAATTATAGAACGTGGTTGGACTTTAGGGCGTGATAGACGCGATGACTATGTTATTCAACTATTAAAGTTTTTTCCTAAAGGAGGTAGTAGAACAACACAACTCGTTCATCGCTTACTATACGCAGCCCTAATAGAAGCTAGAAGTTGTGAGCGTTTTAGACTACTTTCAGAAGCATTAGAAGACAAGGAATTAGCAGATTTTTATAGAAACCTTATGGTTAGTGAAGCCAACCATTACACCATGTTTTTAGGGTTTGCTAGACAATATGGCGAAAAAAAAGAAGTTGACACCAAATGGCAACAACTTCTTGAATATGAAAGTATTATTATTAGTAATTTAGGCACTAGCGAAGCTATACACGGTTAATATTAGACGAAAGAGAATAGACCGCTTTGCTTTTAGAATAAAGACTTAATTGTACTAACTGAAAACATTATAAATCTCATTGCTAATATTCCTTACATCATAATTTATAAGTGTGTTTTTTTGTTCTAATAAATAATAAAACCTAGAACTTATAGCCAACCCCTAATTGAATATTTCTATTTTTTGCAACGATTCCTGATATTTCGTCAAAAACGTTTCTAATACCGTAGTTATATCTAACATCCACAAAAATGGCATAGTTAATTTTATAGTCGGCACCAATAACCGCTGAATATGCAAGGTTTTTCATGCCATCATCAGTTTTGTAAACTTTCAATCCTATTTGTGGACCTAAACCTGCATGGAACTTTTCACTAAATCTAAACCTGAATAAAACTGGCATTTGTATATAATCTAAATTTAAAGGTTCAGCATTAGCGCCTTCAGCAGAAAACTGTATTTCTGGAACTAACGATAAGGTTCTTGATAAACCAATATTTGCTAAGAAACCAATATACATACTGTTTCTATGCTTATTATCCATAGTAGGCGTACCTTCAAAATCTAAATGTGAAATGGTATAACCTGCTCTAACACCATATTTTATTCCGCTAGAAGCTGACCATTTTTCTAGGACTTTTGCAGTATCCTTAGCTTTTTCAGAAGCCTTCAATTCATCCTTATCTTGAGAAAATCCGTAAAATGAAAAACCAAGTAGTACTGTTAATAGTAATAATTTTTTCATCTGTTTGTTGTTATTTAGTTTAATCTATCAGATGTAATTTGCCAAAATATATTTAAGTTGGAAGTAACATAAATCTTGAGGCTTATTTCATTATTAATAGATTTGGGTTATTATTAATAGCAATTATGCGGTTACGAAGATATATTATAAATTTAAAAAATGACAATTATACAAGCTAAAGTGCAGAATTTTACTGTGTATTACTAGAAACTGTATCATAGTAAATACTTTTAATGATACCATCTGCAAGTCCTATTTTTGGTACATAGATGTTTTTAGCACCACTCCATTTCATAGCAGAAAGATAAATTCTCATAGCTGGAATAATAACATCTGCCCTATCTTGATTCAAATCAAGTTCAGTAATACGCTCTTCATAAGAATAGGTTTGAAGCATGTTATAGTATGATGTCATATAAAAATATGTAAGTGGTTTCCCCATAGTTTTTCCAGATATTTTAAAGATTTTATTAATATTTCCACCAGATCCTATAACATCAATTTTATGGTAACCTTTTGAATGACTTCCAATCCACTCTTGTAATTCTAGCCATGTTTCTTTTTTAACTATATCGTTCAACAGCCTAACAGTTCCAATTTTAAACGACCTAGAAGCCACCTGTTTTCCCTGATCGATTACTGTAAATTCTGTACTTCCTCCACCAACATCAACATACAAATATGTTTTATTAGGGTCTATATATTTGTTCAAATCTGTTGCAGCAATAATAGCAGCCTCTTCTTCTCCGCCAATAACATCAATGCTTATTCCTGCTTGCTCTAAAACCAAATCTACTATTTTCTTACCATTTGCAGACTCTCGCATTGCTGATGTAGCGCAAGCTTTATATTTAACAACTTTATGAGATGTCATAAGCAGTTTAAAAGCAAGCATGGTGTCTAGTATACGTTGTGTGTTTTCTTTAGATATTTTATTCTTAATGAAAACATCTGCCCCTAAACGAATTGGCACACGAACAAGAGAGTTTTTTTTAAACTGAACTGGTTTCCCTTTTTGTTCAATAATGTTTGAAATAAGTAGTCTGACCGCATTTGATCCTATATCTATAGCGGCGTATTTTTTTATTGAGAGCATCTTAGTTTTCTAACTTTTTTAAATAATAATCATAAATAGCAAATTGCGATCTTATTTTTTCCTTGTCATCTATTTTATATTCATTTTCTATAGAAGTGTTTAAAAGTCGTGCTTTTACATTGTCACTCCAAGATAAATTAAACCCATCAAGTATTTCTTGTTTAATAGCTTCATCATATATAGGACAACTTACTTCTACCCTATTTTCAATATTTCTGGTCATCCAATCAGCCGATGAAATATACACCTTTTGATTACCATTATTGCCAAAAATATAAATTCGAGAATGTTCTAAAAATTTATCAACAATACTTATGACTTCAATATTTTCACTCATTCCTTTTACACCAGGAATTAAAGAGCAAATACCTCTTACAATCATTTGTATTTTAACGCCAGCTCTACTGGCTTCATACAATTTATCAATCATGTTATAGCTTGAAATACTATTCATTTTTAACCGAATAAAACCTTCTTTTCCAGCTTTAACACTTTCAATTTCATTATCAATTAATCTAAAAACTGAAGATTGTGTATAGTGAGGTGATGTTATGAGATGCTTATATCTATATATTTTGTAATTAATTTGAAAGAAACTAAACATTTTGTTTACGTCTTTTAAAATCTTTTGATTTGAGGTGAAAAGCGTATGATCTGTATAAATTTTTGCCGTAGATTCGTTAAAATTACCAGTGCTTATAAAACCATATCGTTTCATTTTTTCATCTTCTTCCCTTTCAATAACACACATTTTACTATGCACTTTTAAACCTAGAACACCAAAAATTAAGTTTACACCTTCATCTTCCATTTGTTCAGCATAATCAATATTAGCTTGCTCATCAAAACGGGCACGAAGCTCAATTGATACTGTTACGGCTTTGCCATTAATTGCAGCGTTTATAAGAGAACTTGCAATATGAGAAATTTCTGCAAGCCTATAAATAGTGATTTTTATAGTTTTTACTTTTGGATCTAAAGCAGCCTCTCGCAAAAACTTAACGATATATGAAAATGTCTGGTAAGGTGCATATAGTAGGTAATCTTTTTTTGCAATGGCTTCGAATATACTGGCTTCCAAACTAAGTCCTTTTATAGGTAAAGCTTCAATTTTATCATATAACAAATCTGTTCTACCTAAACTGGGAAACTTCATATAGTCTCGTCTATTATGGTAACGTCCTCCTGGTATTATACTATCAGTAGTATCTATGCCCATTTTCGACATTAAATACTCTAAGGTTTCATTATGAATTGTTTTGTCATATACAAAACGAAGCGGTTCACCTATTTGCCTGTCTTTAACACTAGCCGATAATTTATCTATAAAACTTTTGCTTAAATCACTTTCAAAATCTAACTCAGCATCTCGGGTTATTTTGATCATATGGGCTGAAATACTGTTATAATCAAAAATATTGAAGATATCACTTAAACAATAACGCAATAAATCGTCTATCATGATGATATAGTTTTTATCTCCTTGTTTAGGCAATTCTATAAATCTATCTATATTTTTTGGTATTTCAATTAAAGCATATTGCCTTTCATCGTTAGGTATAACTAATCTAACCGCTAAATAAGCTGCACTATCTTTTAAATTAGGAAGAACAACTAAATCATTTAAAATAATAGTTACTAGAGCTGGACTTACATTTTGAATAAAATAACGCTTGATAAAATCGTGCTGAATGCTATCAATTTGAGTCTCATCAATGATATAAATATTTTCATCTTCTAATTTAGACTTGATGCTTTTTAATGTATCTAAACTTTCGCTTTGTTGTTTAATTACCGTTTGAGTAATAATTTCAAGTAGCTCTTTAGCTTTAATTCCTCCTAATTGATTTTTACCTCCTTTTCCTGCCTCAACAATTCTTTTAACAGTGGCATACCTAACCTTAAAAAACTCATCAAGGTTATTTGAGAAAATCCCTAAAAAGCGTAAACGCTCTATTAAAGGTACTGTTTCATCTGAAGATTCTTGTAGTACTCTAGCGTTAAACTGTAACCAACTAATCTCTCTATTTATGTAACTATTATTGTTTGAAACCTCGGGTTTTGTCATTAAAGTTTTATTTAATTTTACTACAAAACAAATATATTGTATTTAAGTAGAATAATACTTTTTTTAAACTTTAAGCTATCATAAAATTTTTATAATTTTCAGAAAACTTTTAATATAATTTAGAGCTTTAAATCTCTTGGGAATAAGGTTATCAAAGTCTTGCCTGGTTTTAATTCGTTCCAATGATCCATATCAAACTCAATTGCCACTAGCCCACTTGTAGGAACATTATCAATATATTTATCGCCATAAGTATTAACAAAAGCTGTTATGGCATAATTGTGGCCAAAAAGCATAAGTGTATAAATCGTATCATCACAAGATTTAATAATTCGTATAAGATCTGTTCCTGAAAAATCGTATAAATCATGATTAAATTTAACGATGTTTTCTTCAATATTTAAATTTGATATAAAAATTTCTGCTGTAGTTTTTGCACGTATCGCATCACTAGATATCACTAAATCTGCTGTTAAACCTTTGCTATTAAAGGATTTAGAAACCAAATTAGCATCTTTCAACCCTCTCCTTTTAAGTGGTCTTTGATGATCTGTCACATCGTGTTCCCACGATGATTTTGCATGTCTTACCAATATTAATTTTTTCAAAATTCTCGATTAAATGCATTTTTTATCGATAAAAAGTTGTTTTATTCGATAAAATTCAATTTATTTGCTTGATTAAAGTATATAAAAATAACATATAATTATAATTTAAATATTAAAAAAATACAAAGCTCACAGAACCAGCTATTTAAAATAAATACGCTCGATGAACCAAAATATAAAATCGACGAACACAATTTGAATGTCGTTTCATCGAAATTATTAGTTTATTAACACGTTTTTTTGATTAAAAAATTATTTATGTCGTTTTTTGTTGCACCTACTAAATTCTAAAATTATGACCGCAAATCGAACTTTTAATGAAAATACAGCATTTTTTTCAATGCTTCTCCCTCGTAGTATTTCCCTCAAAAATTTATTATTGTTTGTTTTTTTGTTAGTTAACGTACGTGACTAATTCATTTATTTGGTGTCATTTATAACAAAGATTTTAATCAGATTCATAAACTGGTTAACCGTATAAAGAAATAAAAAATTATTATTGATAGAATTATAACTAATTCTAAAATATAAAGTAATAACGAAGGAAAATAACCTACTATGAAAACAATTTTTACACTATTAATATTACTATTTTGTGTTGTATCATCACACAGCCAAAATGATATATCAATTAAGCTTTTAGAAAAACCCTCTAATGCGTTAAGTGATTCTGAACATAATTATTTATTTGAAATAAAAAACAACAGTAATAAGGAGTTTAAAAACTTAAATATTTCTGTTAAAAATGTTTCTTGTTATAATAGTACTAGTAAATCATATAAAGATGAATCTTCTTCAAAGAAATACAAATCAAATTTAGATTCTTTTGTATTAAATAAAGATAAACGATCAGGTCTTAATCAATTGAATTCAAAAGGACAATCTACAATTAACTTTTATGTAAGGCTTTCTACAAATAAGAACACAAGACTTAATTCAGCAAACTGTTTTGAAATTTTTATAAAGAATAATAAAGGTAAAGGCATATTAAGTAATGTCATAACCATAGAACGATTAATTCCAGATCCAAATGATTTTAATTAGTAAACTAATTAATCGCTAAAAAAATAAAAAGGGGCACATGAAAAATTTTACTCTTTTCTCAAATAAAAATAAAGTACTCACTATAGTTGTACTTCTTTTAAGCTTGGCTTCTTTTGCGCAAGTTCAAAAAGAATTTAAATCTAGGTGGGATGGCACTGTAAACGGAAACCTTTCTACAATTGGAAATAATATGCTTTCTAGAACGGCTACTGGAGCCTATAATGGAACTAACGGCAATCATGATTATTCTGATAATGTATATGTAGATATTGATGGGTTTTTTGATGGTGATGGAGATTCAGCAGATGATACCTTTAACTCTAGTAGTGCTAATTTTTCTAATCCTGAACCATTAAACAATTGTTTATCAATTAAAAAGGCTTATTTATATTGGGCTGCTGCAGATAAGGAGCCAACATCAGACTTAAATAGTGAAAACCAACCCAATTGGAAATATAATGAAGTTTTACTCATGTTACCAGGAGAAACTACTTATAAAAAATATGGTGGAAAAAAAATTTATAGAGGTCGTGATAGCCATTTTAGTAATGACCCCTATGTATGTGTAAAAGAGATAACCGGTGATGTTAAAAATTTAACATCATTTTATGGTAAATATCAAGTAGCTAATGTTGAGGCAAAAACTGGTAGTCTAAATTCTCATCCAAGTGGTAGAACTGGTACATCGGGAGGTTGGCAAATAGTATTTATTTATGAAAGCCCAGCATTAAATGCTAAAAATATTTCCATTTTTGATGGATATGCCCATGTTACAAGAGACGTCAATAATTTTGACGTTTTAGTTGACGGATTTCAAACAATTCCTTCGGGTCCTGTTAAAACTAAAATGCTTATTGGAGCATTAGAGGGAGATAGAGATTTATCTGGAGACCAGTTACAAGTAAAAAATGCAGCAGGTAATTTTGTTAGTATTTCTACGCCTTCGAGACCAGTAAATAATTTCTTTAACAGCAAAATCACTCAAAACGGAGCCGATTTTGTGGATAGAAACCCGATGAGTTTAAACACTTTAGGATTTGATGCCGGTTCTTTTGATTTAAACAATCCTAATAACGAAATTATTTCAAATAATCAAACAAGCGCCATATTTAGGATGACATCTAATCAAGAAACATATGGGCTTTACCTTTTAGGTATGGCTGTTGATGTTTTTGAACCTTCAATCAACCCTTTAAAGTTAAATTTAGATACAACAAACCTAACGGAAAATCCTGGAGGAATTATTCCTTTTCAATTTAAAATACAAAACACAGGAAATGACAATGTAGAAAATCTTGTAATTTCAACTACATTAGGTGCGCAATTAAATCTTAACACACCTGTTTCATTGCCTAATGGTGTTTCATATACTTATAACACTTCCACTAAGTTTTTAGAATTTAAAGTTGCTAATGGTACATTGAATGTGGGATCGCCAGAATTAATTGTTAATTTTAATTTAGTTGTTGCAAACGAATGTTATTTTTTAACTACAAATTGTGATTTGGCACTAGAATTACAATTTTCAGGAGCCTATAATGGTATTTTAAACCCGAAAACACAAAACACCTTGTCTTCTGAATCCTTGGATGGTTGCGGTATAGGAAATGAATTGCCAACAGTCATTAATATTACGCAACCAGTTGCTAATTGGAGAACAGTTCCAAAGGCTTTGGATAGAACTATTCGATGTAACGATGCAGTCGAGTTAGCTATAGCTCAAAGCCTTGTCCCAGAAATTGATAAGTGTTTATTCACAATTACTAAAACTTCAGGAAGTTTTGTGGCAACCACTTGTGGCAGTGGAACATATACTAATACATGGTCATTTACAGATGCCTGTGGTGTAACAAGTTCTCCGTATATACAGACTATCACTGTTGAAGATACTACAGCTCCTACTGGAACTGCTCCTTCTGATATTACTGGACTACAATGTATATCTAATATACCTGTCGCTGATATTGCTGCAGTTACTGATGAAGCTGATAATTGTGGTGGTGCTGTTGCTGTAACCGTGGCAGACACCAATAATGGTGGACTTGGTACTACTTTAAGTCCATATATCGTTACCAGAACTTATACTCTTACGGATTGCAGTGGTTTAACAACGAATCTTGTACAAAACATTATCGTTATCGATAATACAGATCCTACCATTTCATGTCCTGCCGATGTCGCAGTTAATGTAGATGCCAACCAATGCTATGCAACAATAACCTTAACAGATCCAACAACTTCTGATGATTGTGGGATCCTGAGTGTAACCAATGATGCACCGGCAACCTATCCGGTAGGAATAACGACAGTAACTTGGACGGTAACTGACAATAATAACAACAC
>Ga0316208_1003590_pt1 | contig 11053 bp, 10 predicted proteins | sample 3monopyrite_MG_FD_204944 | JGI IMG/M metagenome (GOLD analysis project Ga0316208, IMG submission 204944) | Microbial mat bacterial communities from mineral coupon in-situ incubated in ocean water Damariscotta River, Maine, United States -... | ecosystem: Environmental > Aquatic > Marine >...
TGGCGAAATTATGAAACGTGGTGGTATAGCAAACAGACTTATTAATTTTGCTAAATCATTGGTGGCAAGCTTACCAGGGGGATTAGCTTATGTAAATGTTTTAGCATCTATGTTATTTGGCGCTATTTCTGGTTCAGCTATCGCAGCAACTTCTGCGATTGGTAGTATCATGACTGATAGAATGGAAGAAGAAGGTTACCCTAGAGAATTTAGTGCTTCAGTAAATATTACATCATCAACCACAGGATTGTTAATTCCGCCAAGTAATATATTAATCGTTTATGCTTTGGCAAGTGGAGGTACAGCATCTGTAGCTGCTTTATTTATAGCTGGTTATTTGCCAGGTATTTTGTTAGGATTAGCTATTATGGCCTACATCGCTTTTGTAGCGATAAGTCGAAAATTCGCAAAAGGAAGTCGTGTGCCGTTATCTTTAATTTGGACCTATTTCAGAAAGGCATTTTTTAGCTTATTATTGTTGGTCATTGTAGTAGGCGGTATTGTTGCAGGAATTTTTACAGCAACTGAAGCTTCTGCTATTGCTGTTTTGTATGCCGCAGTTTTGGCTTTAATTTATGGTGATGTGAAAGTTAAAAATTTTCCAGACATTTTATTAACTAGTGCAAAAACGACTGCCGTAGTGATGTTCTTAATTTCTACGTCTATGGCTATGTCATGGTTGTTTTCTTTTGAAGGTATTCCAGAACTTATAAGTAGCTTTTTATTAGAACAGTTCAGTAATAAAATAGTCATATTTCTAGTCATTAATTTAGTGTTATTGGTTATAGGAACTTTTATGGATATGACACCTGCTGTATTGATATTTACACCCATTTTTTTACCAGTAGTTGTTGCTTTAGGAATGGACCCTGTTCATTTTGGAATTGTATTGGTACTTAATTTATGTATAGGGCTTTGTACACCGCCAGTTGGTACCGTACTTTTTGTAGGTAGCGGCATTGCTAATGTGTCGGTTTCACAAGTTGTTAAGCCATTATTGCCATTTTTGCTTATCATGGTTATTGTATTGCTCTTAATAACTTATATACCTGAAATTTCTATGTTTCTACCTAGATTATTTGATTTATAAACTTAGGATACTTATTTATAAAAATCATTATTTTTTAATGAGATTAACTTTAAATCGATGCTATATGCTTAGTAAAACAGCAACTTTAAGAATTATCATTTTCTTATCCATTTTTGTTTGTTTTTTTTCATGTGATAAATTATCTACTGAAAAAACACAGCGTAGTAAAGTAAATATTAATAGCGAATGGCTGTATTTAGAAAATAATACAACAGATATTGATAATGCATTAAGTCAAAATAATTGGGAACAAATTAACCTGCCCCATAGTTGGAATGCATTAGATGCCACCGATGTCGCTCCCGGATACAGACGTAGCGCAAGTTGGTATAAAAAAGACTTAAATATTTCTAATATTGTTTCAGGGCAATTCTATCAACTTTATTTTGAAGGTGTAAATATTGAAAGTGAAGTTTATGTAAACGGTAAAAAAGTTGGTGAACATACTGGCGGATATATTGGTTTTTCAGTTGATATCACAGATGTTATTTCAGCAGGAAATAACGAAGTTTTGGTTCGTGCCGATAATACATATAATCCAGAAGTTATTCCATCGCAAAAAAGTGACTTCTTTATTTTTGGAGGTATTACAAGAGATGTTTGGTTAGAAACACTTCCAGCACAACATTTTTCGAATTTAAAAATTACAACGCCTAATGTTTCAAATACAAGTGCAGATTTAAATGCGACGGTAGCAGTAATAAATTCTGATGCCGATACAAAAGTTAAAGCGGCTTTAATTGATGCTGAAGGAAAAGAAATAAAATCTTCAGAATTTAATGTAGTAAATAATTCCGCAGAAATAAATTTTAAAGAAATTAAAAATCTAAAGCTATGGGATACTGATAATCCTAATCTATATACTTTAAATATTCAACTGTTAAATAATAATGAAGTAAATGATGAATTTTCAGAAAAGGTTGGCTTTAGATGGTTTGAGTTTAAAGATTATGGTGCTTTTTACCTAAACGGAAAACGTTTATTACTAAGAGGTACACATAGGCATGAAGAACATGCTGGCGTTGGTGCAGCAATGAGTAATGAGCAACACAGAGCAGATATGGAACTTATTAAAGACATGGGAACCAACTTTGTGCGTTTAGCGCATTACCCTCAAGACCCAGAAGTTTATAAAGCATGTGATGAATTGGGGCTATTAGTGTGGGATGAATTGCCATGGTGTCGCGGAGGTCTTGGGAACGATGCCTGGAAATTGAATACTAAGAAAATGCTCAAAGAAATTATTGAGCAAAATTATAATCATCCTAGTGTTATTTTATGGTCTTTAGGAAACGAAATTTACTGGTTGCCAGACTTTGAAGATGGAGATAATAGAGAAAATATTAATCTCTATTTAAAAGAATTAAATGATTATGCACACGAATTAGATCCTACGCGAAAAACAGCCATTAGAAAATATTATGAAGGGGCCGATATTGTTGATGTGTTTTCGCCATCAATTTGGTCCGGTTGGTATTCAGGGAGCTATAAAAGTTATCAAAAAGCAATGGACCAATATAAGGCTGAGTATCCTCATTTTTTACATGCTGAATATGGTGGTTCAAGTCACTTAGGCCGTCATACTGAAAACCCGATAACAGGAGAAGGGAAAATTCAATCTGATGGTTGGGAAGAAGCAATTGTTCAAACTGATGTAGCTAATATTGCTCAAATAGGGGATTGGAGTGAGAATTATATCGTCGATTTATTCGATTGGCATTTAAGAATTTCTGAAAACGATTCTACTTTTGTTGGAAATGTACAATGGGCGTTTAAAGATTTTGGAACTCCTTTAAGACCAGAAAACGCCATTCCTTATATGAATCAAAAAGGATTAGTTGATAGAGCAGGAAACCCGAAAGATGCATTTTATGTATTTAAAAGCTATTGGAGTAATGATCCTTTTACATATATAGAATCTCATACTTGGACAGAACGACAAGGACCAAAAGGACAAACCAGAGATGTAAGTGTGTACAGCAACTGTCCAGAAGTCGAACTTTTTCTAAATGGCAAAAGTTTAGGGGTTAAGCAACGCAATACAAAGTCATTTCCAGCGGCAGGTTTAAACTGGACACTTAATTTTAAAGCAGGCAAAAATAAATTAGTTTCAGTTGGGAAAACAAAAGATGGTAAAGAAGTAAAAGATGAGTTAAGCATAAACTACAGGTTTAAAAAAAATGAAAAAGCAACAGGTTTAAAACTAACGTATAAGGTACTTGACACTGGTAATTATTTAATTACAGCTATTGCGGTTGACAAAAAAGGATTACGTTGTTTAGATTATGAAAATCGCGTGTATTTTCAAGCTTTAAATGGAGGTGAAGCTATTATTAGTCAAGGTACTCCAACTGGAAGTGAAGTTATTGAAATGGCAAATGGAAAAGCATCAATAGAAGTAAAAAGACATTCTAAAGACCAACCCTTAGAAGTTATGGTACTTAATCAAAGTTTTAAAGGGACATATTTAATAATTGATTAATTTTTATGTCTCACTCACTATTCTATAAAAATATAGGGACATTGATTAATTCCGGTCATAAAAAAACGGTTTAGAATGAACTAAACCGTTTTTTAAAAGTAATTTTTAATTGTAGCGAGAGGGGGGCACGATCCCCCGACCTCCGAGTTATGAATCCGACGCTCTAACCAGCTGAGCTACCTCGCCATAATTTAAGGCTGCAAATATAAAAACAATATTATTGTAAGCAAACAGAAGTAGCGGAAAATATTATTAAAAATTGTTGTTATACTTATCAATTAATGTATATATTGAGAAAATAATTTTGATAAGTATTTATGGACGATAAAGTTAAATTTGATATTGAATTTCCTATACACGCCTCTCCTCAGTTGTTATATCAATATATATCGACCCCATCGGGTTTATCTGAATGGTTTTCAGATAATGTAAACTCACGTGGTGAATTGTTTACTTTTATTTGGGATGATAGTGAGGAAGTAGCAAAGTTGTTAAATAAAAAAAACGGAGAACGCATCAAATTTAGATGGCTTGAGGATGAAGAAGAGGGGTTGTCTTGTTATTTTGAAATTAGAATTCAAGTTGATGAAATTACCAAAGATGTATCTTTAATGGTCACAGATTTTGCCGAAGAAGATGAAGTTGAAGAATCAAAAATGTTATGGACCAATCAAATTTCTAGTCTTAAACAAGTATTAGGGTCTTCCTAATCACGAAGAATTCCTTGAGACTCTGTCTATAGGTTTCAATTGAAATTGTCATTCCCGTTAAACTAACAGGTTCCTGAATTCATTATTATAAAATATTAAACTATGAATAAAACGGGAATCTAAATAGCATATTTTAAATTATATTTGTCCCGCTTTTCAAATTAATGTAAAGCGGGATTTTTTATGATAAATTGCAACGGAACACTTTTAGAAAATAATACTATTTTATCAACGCAAAATAGAGGATATACCTACGGTGATGCCCTTTTTGAAAGTATAAAAGTGGTGAGTGGTAACATATTGTTTTGGGAAGATCATTATTTTAGATTAATGGCTTCCATGCGTATTATGCGTATGGAAATCCCAATGAACTTTACCATGGAATTTTTGGAAGCCCAAATTCAGCAAACGTTACATGCTAATACATTAGTCAATGTATCTTCACGAGTGAAATTACAGGTGCATAGAAACGAAGGTGGACTATATACGCCAAGTACAAACGACATTAGTTATGTGATTTCTGTAAACCCTACTTCTGAAGATTTTTATTTATTAAATGAAACTTTCTATGAAGTTGATTTGTTTAAAGACTATTATGTTTCTCCTAGTTTACTGTCAACTTTAAAAACGAATAATAAAGCTTTGAACGTCGTTGGAAGCATCTATGCCAAAGAGAATAATTTAAATAATTGCTTGTTGCTTAATACGAATAAACAAGTTGTTGAAGCGCTTAATGGTAATGTGTTTTTGGTTAAAGGCAATACTATTAAAACGTCGCCTTTAAGTGATGGTTGTTTAAAAGGAGTGATGCGAACACAACTGATTAACATAATTAAAGTATTACCAGAGTATGAATTGGTGGAAGATTCTATATCTCCATTTGAAATTCAAAAAGCAGACGAAATGTTTATTACCAATGTGATTACTGGAATACAACCCGTTAGTAAGTATAGAAAAAAAGTGTTTGGTAATGACGTTTCGAAACTATTACTTCAAAAATTGAATGTAAAAATAAGATTGACTTAAAAATGCGATAGACTTAATTGTAACTTGGATTCTCTGGTGCATTGGACCAAATACTATATTCGCCACCAAATTCTAACATTTTTTCTTTCCAAAACGTTTCATAGTCTTTTTCTATGATATTCTTTTTATAAATATTTTCAGTTACAACCCAAGAATTAGCTTTAAGTTCATGCTCTAATTGATTAGGCTCCCATCCAGAATAACCTAAGAAAAACTTGATATCATTTTCTTTTATGGTATTGTCTTTTATAAGCTCTGCAACTTTATTAAAATCGCCACCCCAATAAATGCCTAAAGAAATTTCAATGCTATTAGGAATCAATTTCGGGATCTTATGTATAAAGTAAAGGTTGTCTTGTTCTACAGGCCCGCCGTTGTAAACTTTAAACTTAACTTCAACCTCAGGGATTAAATCCTTAATACTATAGTCAAGTGGTTTATTTAGAATAAAACCTATTGAGCCGTCTTCTGAGTGATCAGCAAGCAACACTATAGAGCGGTTAAAAGATACGTCGCCAATAATTGCAGGTTCAGCAATTAATAAATCTCCTTTTTTGGGTTTTGTTGTAACCATGTTTTGAGCAATTAATAACTAAATCTAATATTTATTTATTAAAAAAGCAACTCTTATACTAATTATGGTTTAAAATGAACTATAAATAATTTGAGTTATACCTTGTTCAAATAAAATAGAAAATCAAAGAATAGCCGTAGTTACGGTTTTATTTTATATTGAAATATGGACGAGATAGAAACGAATTATATAGCTTATTTTGAATTATAATTAGTATTAAAGAGAGATATAAAAAAAAACCTCCATAATTATGAAAGCTTTTTTTATAATAAAAAGAAGTAAATGATTAGTTTACTGCACTTGATAAATCAGATCCAGCTTTAAACTTTACTACGTTTTTTGCTTTGATTTTGATAGTAGCACCTGTTTGAGGATTTCTTCCATCTCTTGCAGCTCTTTTAGAAACTGACCAAGAACCAAATCCTACTAAAGAAACTCTGTTGCCTTTTTGTAAAGCACCTTCAATTTCAATTAAAGCACATTCTAATGCTTTCTTTGATGCTGCTTTAGTAATTCCAGCATGTTCTGCCATTGCGTCGATTAAATCTGTTTTGTTCATAATATAAAATTTAATTATTAATAATTCGGTTAAACATTTTTGTTAAATCCTTTACAAATTTATACGGATTATGCAACCACGCAAGTAACAGCAAGGGAAAAACCCTGTTTTGTTGATAACTTAATACATTTGTTAATAAAGGCAGTGCTTTTCGTCGATATTTTACTAATATCAGTGGTAATAAGGGTTTAGAGCATTTTAGCATTTTCATGAAAAGTATAGCCATTTAAAAGTGATTTTACATCCATAGCGCGCTTTCCAGGAAGTTTAATTTCTTCTATAATTATGTAACCATTTGTTACTGCTACCTTTAATTCTTTTTTTGAAGCTATTATAGTTCCAGGTTCTAAAGAATGACTATCAAATTCTTTTTCAACCTTATATATTTTAATATCTAATTCATCGTCACCGTTAATTAATGTGCACCAAGCAGCTGGATAAGGTGATAGCCCACGGATACGATTGTATATGTTCTCTATAGAGTCGTTCCAATTGATTTTACAATTATCTCTGTTTAGTTTGTAAGCTGTTTTAATAGCTTTCGGTTCTTTCTGCGGATTAGTCTTTACCTTATCTTTTTCAATAGATTTCACCGTCTTTAAAACTAATTGGCTGCCACTACTCATTAATTTATCATGAAGGTTTCCTGCATTTTCATTAGAGTCTATCTCTATAGTTTCTTGAAGAATCATGTCTCCAGTATCTATTTTATCATCAATAAAAAAAGTAGAAACCCCTGTTTTTGTTTCACCATTAATTATAGCCCAATTTATTGGCGCAGCACCACGATAGTTTGGAAGCAATGAAGCATGCAAATTAAACGTGCCATATTCAGGCATTTGCCAAACCACTTTTGGGAGCATCCTAAATGCTACTACAATTTGAAGATTCGCATGAAGCCCCTTTAGTTCTTCAAGGAAATTTTCATTTTTTAAATTTGTTGGCTGAAGGACTGTTAACTCTTGAGATTTAGCATATTTTTTTACGGCACTTTCATTAAGTTTTCTTCCACGTCCAGCTGGTTTGTCTGGTGCTGTAATCACACCAACAATATTATAATTGTTTTCTACTAATGTTTTTAAGGTGGCAACAGCAAAATCTGGTGTGCCCATAAAAACGATTCTTAATTTTTTCATCTTTTTTTTATATTAAATTTTGGGCGTTACCTATATCCTGAATTTAGTTCAGGACCTAGGTCGGGCTTTCACTACTCGCTCCCTCCTACGTCGGGGAGCTCAAACAGACCGTTCAATCCCTAACGCACTTATCCGCTAAGTACAGTTCTTATCTGAAATCAGTTTGTCATTTCGACAAAGGAGAAATCACATAATAAGCTTTTAAATTCAGGGCGAGATTCCTCCTACTTCGGAATGACAAAAAACATAAACACAGGAAACTAAGTAGAGGTTTTATTTCTTCTTAATTATAGAATTTTGTTTCTTACTCGGAACGCCACTAAGTACAACTTAGCGGTAGCGGGGATTAAACACGAGTCGAATTTTTATATTTTGTTTTTAACTTATCAATTTTAAAAGCCAAATTTAAAAATTTGTCGACTTTGTAAATACACGTAAACCTCTCGACTTAGCCTTTATTAGCTATGTTTTATACACGGTTATTGGGTGTCGTTTTTTTATTCGGTCAACCTATTTTTCAAATCCATTCTCTCGTGTAATATTCTTATTACTTCAATTTCATTTTCCGAAATCAGATGGTAAAATATTATATGTTTTCCAGACTTGAGTCCGAGCAAGTTCCTACTTATTCCAGTATATTCTTTTCCGATGTCAGGATTTCCCCCGATTCCTTTACAAGCAAATTTAATTGTCGCATAATATTTGTCCGCTTGAGTTTCAGACCAGTTTTCATAAGTATAATCCCAGATGTTATTTAGGTCATCGTTAGCTTTTTGTCTGAAAGAAATTTTAACCATTCTTTCGTTTTTCAGATTTTAATTTTTTCAGATTTTCTTCGAAGTCAAAGTTTTCAACTATTGGGCTGTTCAGTCCTTCTTGGATAGCATTTCTTAAAGCAATTACTTTACTTTCCTCATTTTCTAGAAGTCGAAGTCCAGCACGAATTACTTCACTCACATTTTTGTATCTTCCAACAGAAACTTGTGAACTCACAAATTGATCAAAATAATTTCCGAGTGATATTGATGTATTTTTCATATTGAATAAATTTATTCAAATTTACCAATTTTTGGTAAAAGCTCCAAATTTATCTCGATTTTCAAATTACACCCAATGTTTTTAAGGATATGAAATCGTTTTAATACTGAAACAAGTTCAGTACATGTGTTTTATATCCGACGTTAAACGACTTAGCGGAAATTTTTTACAAAGTCAAGTAACGCACTAATATTCTAATTCTAGTAACCTAACCTATATTTAGTGCATATTTACATAAATATTTTTAGTTATAATGAACTCATCTTGACTTTTTGTTTTTAACCGAAAATGAGATAAAATTTGTTCAGATGAGACTATTTTTGAAATTCATAGCATCGCTACGGATTATAAAATAGACGAAATATGGTCGAGTTTTAGCCGTTTTTTAGGAAACAGAAAAAGTCAAGATGAGTTCATTAATTCTATTTCATAAATGACTTAATTTATATGTGTTCGTTGGTGTAATGGTAATAATTTGATGTTCTAATAATAATTTTAAAACGGTTTTCATGTCTTTTTCTTCGCAACCCAAATGAGATAGTAAAGCTCTGGAAGATTGCTCTCCATTTTCTAACAATTCTATAATTCGTTTTTTAATGCTTTTTATATTCCGTGGTTTTTTATGTTTTTTAGAATTTATACAAACCGAGCAAATACCGCAAGGTTTGGTGTTCTTTTCTCCAAAATAGGTGAGGAGTTGCATGCTTTTGCAAACCGATTCATTTTCAACATAATCAAGCATCGCTTTTACCTGTTGTTGCTTTAGTTTATTTTGTTGTTCTATTATTAATGCGATTCTATTAATAGTTTTATCATCTTCCCTGGGTTCAATAAAAGTGATTTGTGCATCTGTTTTTGCCAAATTTAAAGTAATGATTTCATCATTTTCTAACTGTTGGAGTGTATGTATTAATACGGGTTCTGAAACGGATGCTTTTTCTTGGATTTTAACTAAATCAATTTTAGTAGTATGATCGAAAACACCACCATAAAGACGCAAGATGGATTTGACAATGATACTATAGTTATTGTGTGTTTCAAGGTAATTGAAAAGCGATTGGTTTGATATTATAAATTGAACTGTTACTTTGTTTTTAAATTGTTTTGATAAGGTGATAATACTGTTTCTATCTAATAACAAAAGGGAGTTATAGCATAAAATTGAACCAAATTTATAGGTTTTACAGAAGGTATTAAAATCAAAATCAAAAGTTTGATAAACGCCTTCGCCATAAGAAATTTGGAAATAGCTGCATAACTTTCTATACACTTGTTTTACTAAATCTACAGTTGGTAAAACACTTAAAAACTGATTTTTTACTAAAGCTTCGTCACTGTCATTTTTTAATATAATGGCAAACGCTTTTTCACCATTTCTTCCAACTCGTCCTGCTTCTTGAAAATAGCTCTCAATACTTTCAGGTAAATTTAAATGAATAACCGTTTTTACATCAGGTTTATCAATACCCATACCAAATGCATTTGTAGCTACCATAACTTGTTTTTGATTGTGTAACCAAGCGGTCATGTTTTTATCTTTTTCAACATTTGAAAGCCCACCGTGGTAATGGGTAGCCGTAATTTTTTTTGAATTTAAAAAGGAACTCAGTTCTAGTGTTAGTTTTCTGTTTCTTACATATATGATAGAAGAAGCGGTGTGTTTTTTCAAAATAGTTTCAAGACGATAATATTTATCGTTTTCATGAAATACCATGTAAGCTAAATTAGGTCTTAAAAAAGATTGCTTGAATATTTTTGGGTTTATAAAATCGAGTTCATTTATAATATCTTGAACCACATCTGGTTTCGCAGAAGCGGTGAGTGCTACCACATTGACACTAGGTTGTAACTGGCGCAATAATGTTATGTTTTTGTAAGCGGGTCTGAAATCACTTCCCCATTGCGAAATACAATGGGCTTCGTCAACGGCAATAAGGTTGACATGCATTTGCTGTATGCGACTTTGTACTAATTCTTGTTGCAAGCGTTCTGGCGAGAGGTATAAAAACTTATAGTTTCCGTAAATACAATTATCTAATAAGGTGTCTAATTCCTTATAGCTTATACCACTTGTAATAGACATGGCTTTGATGCCTTTATTATTCAACGCCTGTACTTGATCTTTCATAAGTGCAATTAACGGAGAAATAACAATACAAATGCCATCTTTTGCTAAAGCAGGTATTTGGAAACAGAGCGATTTTCCGCCACCTGTTGGTAGCAAAACAAAAGTATCTTCACCATCAATAACCGCATTTATAATGGCTTCTTGTTCTGGCCTGAAACTAGTGAATTTCCAATAACGTTCTAATATGTTAATTGGGTGCTCCATGTTACATATTTAACGTTTTTAGAATAAAATCTGTTCGGTTTTCAACGGTATCAAAAGGCACATCAATTAAATTATAATTGAATGATTGGTAGCTGTTCATCAAATG
>Ga0316208_1003591_pt1 | contig 11050 bp, 9 predicted proteins | sample 3monopyrite_MG_FD_204944 | JGI IMG/M metagenome (GOLD analysis project Ga0316208, IMG submission 204944) | Microbial mat bacterial communities from mineral coupon in-situ incubated in ocean water Damariscotta River, Maine, United States -... | ecosystem: Environmental > Aquatic > Marine > Coastal...
GGGCGTTGGTGATGTCGTGCTCGTGGTGCAGGAGGAAGTAGGCCGAGGCGCGTCGCTCGTTCGTTACATCGCGGAAGAGGCCCTTGACCATGATGGCGAGGTCGGCCCACTTCTTGGGGATGTTGCGGCGCTTGATCGTGCCGCCGACGGCGGCGATCGTGTGGTCGACGAACTCGTTGTAGGCGATGCCCGTCGGGCCGGCGAGCTCGTAGATGCAGTCGACCTGGCGGCTGAACGCGAACTTGCGCAGCATCGCATCGACGACGTCGTCGACGTGCACGGGGTTGATCCGTGAACGGCCGGAGTGGGGGATGGTCATCTTGCCGCCCTGCTTGGCGCACTCGCGCATCAGCGTTGCGGTATGGCGGTAGTCGCCGACGCCGTAGACCAGCGTCGGGCGGAACGACGTCCAGGCGAAGCCGCCGCCCTTGAAGATCTTCTCCTGGATCCGCTTGGTGTCGCGGTAGTAGGAGTAGACCGGTGCACCGATGACGGCCGAGGACATGATCCAGATCTGCAGTCGCTCACGCTTCTTGTCGACGCGGATGGCCTCGTCGAGCAGCGACTCGGAACCCTTGATCGTGATCTGACGCATTTCCTCGTCAGGGAGGTGGTCGTGGGCGCTCGCCAGGTGGATCAGGAGGTCCTGGTCCTCGAGGAATCCGGTCAGGCTAGCAGCGTCCGTGAGGTCGCCGGTGTGCACCTGGTACTCGCCAGTGCCGCCATGCTGAGCGGGATGCTGGACCGCACCTTCGCGGCCAGGGCGGGTCAGGACGCGGATCTGGTGGCCGCGCTCGTGCATGCCGCGGGCGACGTAGCGTCCGATGAAGCCGGTGGCGCCGGTGATCGCGATGTTCATGAGGGGATGTTCGACTCGGGGGCGGGCAGGGGACCCCCACATCCTATCCCGATGGGGGGGGCCGCGGGAAGGCGAGGGAGCAAGTTGGCACGCTGTGGGGACGGATTCCAGGCAGAATGCGGGGCATGCAGACACGAGCACATGGCGCGCGGGTGGGCGTGCTCGCGGCGATCCCAGGCGAGCTGGGCGCCCTGAGGGGAGCTGCGCGCGAGCGCTTCCGCGCGTTTGGCGTGGGACTCGGAGTCTGCGAGCTGCCCAGTGGCCTGCCAGTGCTGACTTGTGTCTCGGGCGTCGGCAAGGTGCGGGCGGCGGCCGGTGCGGCTGCGCTCTTGTCCGCGGGCGTCGAGGGTTTGGTCGTCGTGGGGCTTGCCGGGGGCCTCTCGCGGGGCATGCGGACCGGGGACGTCGTCCATTGTGCGGTCGCCGTGCAGGCCGACCTGGCGGTACAGGAAGACCGTATCCACACTCCGGATGAGGAGTGGAGCGCCGCCTGGCGGGCAGCGGTTCCCGGCGAAGCTGTTCAATTCCTGACCGCGGACCGGCCAGTGATCGACCCCTTCAAGCGGGCCTGGCTGGGGCTGCGCTGGAAAGGCCGGTCCAGTGCGGACATGGAGACGGCAGCGGTTGCAGCGGTCGCTGAGCGTGCCGGAGCCCGCTGGGCAGCGATGCGGGTGCTCTCTGACAGGGCGGGTTTCGGCGCAGGACGATCTTTTAGGCGGCATTTCGAGGCTCTGGCGGGCCGATCTGCCGATACGTTAGATGATTGGCTCCCCAGCCAATTCTGACGCCGCCCCGGCTCCCGAACCCTCTCGCGGACCCTCCCACGTTGAAGCAGTCCCTCGCTGCCCTCCTCCAGCGCCGATTCCAGCCGATCATGATGACCGTTCAGGTCCTCGTGGACGCGGCCGTCGTGCTCGTGAGCTGCGGGCTTGCCTACTGCTTTGGCCTCGGTGCCGGGAGCGTCAGCGGACAGGACTTCTTCGGCAGCGGATCGACCCCCGGCATCTACGCGACGCTGACGCTGCTGACGCTGATCGTGTCGATGTGCACGTTCAAGTTCTTCGGGCTGTACAGCTCGATGAAGAGCCTGCTGAACGTCGAGGAGTACAAGAACATCGCCAAGAGCGTGGTGATCAGCTTCGTCGTGTTCTTCACGGCGCTGGTCTTTCTGCGCTCGTCAAGCCAGAACCCCGACGTGCCGATGTTCGGCGCGCTTGTGTGGCTGCACGACCTGGTCGAGCTGGACATCCGGCTGGACAGCTTCAGCCGCCTGACGATCGCGCTGTCGTTCGTCTTCATGCTGGTGCTGATGACGATCAACCGGTTCATTGCGTTCAAGGCGATTCAGAGCCTCTACCGACGCGGTATCGGCAACCGCAACGTGTTGATCTATGGCACCGGTGAGACGGGCGGCTGGCTGCAGCGCAAGTTCCATCTGGTCCCGACCCTTGGCCTGCGGCTCATCGGCTTCGTGACCGACGAGCCCAAGGACATGGACGGACACATTCTGGGCGAACAGATCCTGGGCGTGTTCGAGGACCTCGAGGACGTGATCACCGAGCACAAGGTCAGCGAGGTCTTCATTGCGCTGCCCGGCTCGCGCGAGGAACGGGTCATGGAGATCATCCACCGACTCGATGAGCTTGGGGTCTCGTTCCGGGTCGTCCCGCGCTTCTATCACCTGCTCGCGCAGCAGGTGCGCATCGAGCACCTGGACTCGATCCCGCTGATCTCGCGGCCAGAGCGGCGTCAGCGTTGGGTCTCGACCTTTGCCAAGCGTGCACTCGACATCACGTTGGCGTCTTTGGCGCTGCTGATCACCGCGCCGGCATACGTGGTGGCTGCCTTCCTCGTGTGGCGCGAAAAGGATGGGCCCGTGTACTTCCGCCAAGAGCGTGTGGGACTCGACGGGCGCCCGTTCGAGATGCTCAAGTTCCGGACCATGTACACACACATGGCCGAGGACAAGGTGTCGCCCAAGAACGAGACCGACCCGCGGATCACACCGGTTGGTCGCTATCTCCGTCGCTACAGCCTCGACGAGCTGCCCCAGCTCCTCAACGTGCTGAAGGGCGAGATGAGCATCGTGGGGCCGCGCCCGGAGATGCCGTTCATCGTTGAGAGCTATGGGCCGCTCGAGCGTGAGCGGCTCCATGCCAAGCCCGGCATCACCGGCCTGTGGCAGATCTCGTTCGCGCGTAACGACGCGATCCACGAGAACATCGAGTACGACATCTACTACATCGAAAACCGTTCGGTGCTGCTCGACCTGGTGATCATCTTCCTGACCGGCTTTGCTGTGGTGAAGGGCACCGGGGCCCACTAGTGCGCGTCCTGCAGGTGATGGAGTCCACCATCGGCGGGACCCGTCGGCATCTGGTGGATCTGAGCCATGGGTTGCTCGCTGCGGGGGACGAAGTCTTCGTCGTCGCTGCCGTTGAGCGCCAGGCGAGCTTCGCGGGTGACCTCGCGGGGCTGGCCGAGGCGGGGGCCCAAGTGTTGGAAATGCCAATGGTGCGCTCGATCTCGCCGGGCACCGATTGGCGCCACAAGAATGAGCTGCGCGCGCACATCCGCGCCGTGAAGCCGGACGTGCTCCACACGCATTCGTCCAAGGCCGGGGCCCTTGGCCGGGTCGCCGCGCGAGGAGTGCGGGGTCTGGCGGTGGTGCACACGCCGCACACCTTTGCGTTCCTGTTCGACCGCATGTTCAGTGCACCCAAGCGGCGCCTGTTCCGTGCGATCGAGACCCGGCTCGCGCGCGCGACGACGCGCATGATCGCGGTGAGCGAAGGCGAACGCGAGACGATGGTGCGCGCCGGTGTTGTGGCTGCTGAGCGTGTTCGCGTCGTGCCCAATGGGGTCGACCCCGAGCTCTGGCGCGTGGCGGCACCCCTCGATCGGGCCGAGCTCGACGTGGCCAGAGACGCCGAGCTGGTTCTGGTTGTCGGCCTCTTGAACAGCGCCAAGGGCCAGGACATCGCGCTGCGCGCGCTGGCAGCAGGCCCGCTCGCTGCCCGACCGCGGGCCACGCTGCTCTTGGCAGGTCACGGCGACGATCGTCCGGCGCTGGAGGCACTCGCCGACGAGCTGGGCGTCGCGGACCGGGTCCGCTTCCTGGGCTGGCGCGACGACGTGCCGGCCTTGATGGCGACCGCTGATGTGGTGTTGTTGCCGTCGCGTTGGGAGGGCATGCCTTACGTCGTGCTCGAGGCGATGGCCGCTGGCAAGCCGGTGGTGGCGACGCGCGTCGATGGCGCGCGCGATCTTGTTGAGGAGGGCCGCACCGGCCTCGTGGTCGACGTCGGTGATGTCGAGGCGATCGCGTTGGCGGTTGCGCGCGTGCTTGATGGGGAGCTTGGCGCGCTGGACGTGGTGGGCGCACGGGCGGCAGCACGCATTGACGAGCGCTTCACCCTTGCGCACATGGTTGCCGCGACCCGTGCGGTTTATCAGGAAGCGCGGGAAGCCGTGGGGGCGATTCGCTAGGCTCCGACGATGCGGATCCAGCACGTCATCACGACGCTCGACGTCGGCGGCGCGGAGGTGCACCTGCTCTCGCAGGTGCGCGGCCAGGTCGCCCGCGGGCACACCGTCAGCGTTGCGTACCTCAAGGGCGCAGGGACCCTCTGCCAGGAGTTCCTCGATGCGGGCGCCAGCGAGGTCACGCGCGTCTCACCCTTCGCCCTCGCCGGCAAGCTGCGCGCCGCGGACCTCGTCCACACGCACCTGCTCAAGGCGGACATGTTGACCGCAGCGCTCGCGCTGCTGACGTTGACCGGCGGCAAGCTCGTCTCCAGCAAGCACAACGACGAGCGGGCGCTCCTGCACCCGGTCTTCTCCCGGATCCACGGCATCCTGGGGCGCGTACCGAAGCGCACGATCATCCTCTCCAAGCATGTCGTCGAGTTCTTCGCGACCGCTGGACGGCTGCCGCGTGGCCCGCTGCGCCAGATCTACTATGGCCTCGACCCGGCTCCCTTCGAGGCGGCGGCTGCGCTTGCGCCCGAGGAGCGCGCCGCTCGCCGGGCTGAGCTCGGCCTCGGTGCCGACGACACGGTGCTGATTTGCGTCGCTCGCTTTGCGCCCCAAAAACGCCACGACCTCCTGCTCGAGAGTTTTGCCAAGGCCCGCGAGCTGACCGCCAACGATCCCGGCGCAGGTCAGCTGCGGCTGCTCCTGGTTGGCGGCGACCCGTTCGGTGACGGCAAGGGCCGCGCAGAGCAGAAGGCCCGGGAGCTCGATCTCGGGGACGCGGCGCTCTTCCTCGGCATCCGGCGGGACGTTCCCGATTTGTACGGCCTCTCGGATGTGTTCGTCATGTACTCGGAGTGGGAGGGCTTGGGCCTCGTCTTCCTCGAGTCGATGGCCGCGCGCATGCCGGTCGTCGCGACGAGCGTGTCGGCGGTTCCCGAGGTGGTGGCCGACGGGGAAACGGGCGAGCTCGTGCCCTTCGGCGACACGGATGCGATGGCGGCCGCGCTCGTCGCAATGCACCGCGATCCTGGTCGAGCCAAGGCGATGGGCGCTGCGGGCCACGCGCGCGTGCTCGAGGTGTTCGACCTCGACCGAATGGTCGACGAAACCCTCGCCGTGTATGCCGAGGTTGTCCCCGGTGGCGGCTCCTAGGCACGCCCCTTGAGCCCCCGGCTGGCTCCGCGGCGGCCGTCAACGGTCCACCGTAGGGCAGTTTTTTGCCCGCTGCACGCCCACTCGCGCCCCGGGGCGCCCGTAGGCTGCAGGAAAGCTCCACGTATCCTCCCTGATCTACCGATAGAGCTGGACTACCCTGGCCCTCCGTCCCCCGACCCGCTCCTCAGCATGCTCTTCGCGACCCGAACTTGGCTGACCCTGGCCCTACTGACCGTCCTCTCCCCCTCCCTTGCCGCTCAGGGTGCGGACTACGACATCTGGGAGGACCCCAAGTTCACCGAGCCGGGTGAGCAGATGCTGAGTGCCGTCCTCGAGGAGGCCGGTGGCCTGGAAGCGTGGAGCAAGATCGAGTCCTTGCGCTTCGATCTTCTGAAGGTCCGGCGCGTGCTCTTGAACACCGAGACGATGGAGCGCGCCGTGCACCATGTCATTCCGCGCTTGTGCTGGATGACCCGCGACGGCGACGGGTTCACGATCTCGGAGTACACGAACCCCAAGAACTACGAAGCGGACTACCGTCGCGACATTTCGGTAGGGGACTTCGCATGGGCCGAGAGCCGCGGTCTCGCAAACCGCAAGCCCAAGCAGGCCCAGACTTCGCGCACGCTGATCCGGCGAACGGCCTTTCTCTCGATGATGCCCTTCTCGCTGCATGAGCGCGGCGCCAAGTGGATCTACCTGAAGGACCTCAAGGGCGACAACGCGCTCTATGGGATGCGCCTCACCGATCCCTTGGTGATGGAGACCGAGAATGAGATGGTCGACTTCCTGGTGATCGTGGACAAGAAGCACAAGGTCGTGCGCCAGCTGCAGTACAGCCTGACGGGTGAGGACCGGATCACGATGGATGCTTCGAGCGAGTGCTACGTGAACTTCGGCGAGCCGTACGAAGTCGAGGGCGTCAAGCTGTTTGGCTTCCATCGTTGGTTCTACGAACTGCCGCACGCCGAGGAGGAGTTCACCATCCGCGACGTGGAAGCGTTGCCGGTCCCCGCTGCGGCGATGCGTCGTCCCTGGCAAGCCGGTGGCGAGGTTTGGGAGACCGACCTTCGTGCAGACCACTGGGACCCGCCGGCGGAAGTCGAAGAGGCGGACGAAGGCTCCGAGACTCCTCCTGAGGACGAGGGCGAGGAAGAGGGTGAGTCCATGGAGGGCGCGCTACGTGCTCCCAAGGGGCCGCAACCGACGCCCGCCGGGGCTGCGCACCGCGACTGAAGCAACAGGCGACCTCGGGTCCCGCGTCAGCTCCTCGATTCCGCCGCGGGGCTTGAGTTCTGATCCGGATTGGTCGAAGGTGACTTCGATGGAAGGCCAGATCCAGCCCACCGCGCCACGCGGCCCTGACCGCCGTAGCCGGCCCACACCGCGATTTTCGCGGTACACGCTCTGGGGCGGCCGTCGCCGGAATGCCCGGCGTGAGGGCGAAGGCGTGGACGCCTTTGTGGACCGTTACCCCAATTGGTTGCTCGCGCTCCTGATTTGGGTCGCCGCGATGAACATCTCGGACACGTTCTTCACGCTGGTCCACCTGCAGAACGGGGGGATCGAGCTGAACCCCGTCGCCCAGTTGATGCTGAACACCGGCCGCGAGGGCTTCGTCCTGATCAAGTCGGTGCTCATCGGGACCGCAATCCTCGTGCTCTGCCTGCACAAGAACTTCGTGCTGGCGCGCATCGGAATCGTCGTTGCTGCGGCCTCGTACACGGCGCTGAACGTCTATCACTTGAGCCTCTTCTAGGGCTCAACGGCTGGGCTGCGCTGCCTGGCGGGCTAGACTGTGCGCGTATGCGCATTGCTCGAATCCTGACCCGCCTGAACCTCGGCGGCCCGGCACGGCAGGTGCTGGCCTCGGATCCCCTGCTCACGGCCCGCGGGCACACCGTACGGGTCTTTGCCGGCGAGCCCGAACCCGGCGAGGGGGACCTGACTGCGGCCCTCGAGGCCCGCGGCGTCGAGGTCGTGCGCGTTCCGGGCTTGGCCCGCGGCGTCAACCCGATCAAGGACCTCGTCGCGCTGCGCTTCCTCAAGAAGGCATTGATTGAGTTCGCGCCCGACGTCGTCCACACCCATGCCTCCAAGGCGGGGCTACTCGGCCGCCGGGCAGCACGCGCCCTCGATGGCCGCGCGGTTACGGTGCACACCTTTCACGGCCATGTCCTGGAGGGCTACTTTCCGCCCTTGGTGTCCAAGCGCCTCGTGGCCCTCGAGCGCTCCCTGGCCGAAGAGACCGACCGGATCTTGGCCGTTTCCCACGCGACCGCCGACGACCTCGTGCGGCTGGGCGTGACGACGGATGAGGAGATTGGCGTGGTGCATCCCGGCGTGGACTTTGCGCCCCTGATGGAGCTGCCGGTCCTGCGCGGGGGGACCGCGCACCCGGGTGGGCCGCGCGAGCTGATCGGCGCGGGTCCCGATGTGGTGCTGGTCGGCGTCGTCGGGCGGCTGGCCGAAGTCAAGCGACCGGAGGTCGCGCTCGAGGCCTTCTGCCAAGTGGCCGCGCGCCATGCGGCGGCGCACCTGGTCTTCGTAGGCGATGGTGGCGGCCGGCGCGATCTGGAGAAGCGCATCACCGCGCTGTCCGACGAGCTGCAGGAGCGCGTTCACATGGTTGGGGCCCTCGACGACACAGTCGCGATCTTTGGCGACCTCGACGTGCTCTTGATGAGTTCACGCACCGAGGGATTGCCGGTCGCCTTGATCGAAGCCTCGGCGGCGTGCGTCCCTGCGGTGGCCCCAAGTGTGGGTGGCATCGACGAGGTCCTTGCACACGACCGCACCGGCTTCATCGCCGGTGAGGACGAGGAGCTCGCGATGCATCTGGACACGCTCTTGGGCGACCCCCAAGCGCGCGAGGTTTATGGGCAGCGCGCGCGCATGCGGGTCAGCGACCGCTTCAGCGCCGAGATGCTCGCGCGCCGGCTCGAAGAGCACTACGTGTCCCTGACCGAGCAGCGCTCGGCGAACGCCTGAGCGATGCGGGTCCTGATGGTCAGCGGCGACCGCCAGACGACGGTGGGGCAGATCGGTCCGTTCCACGTCATGCAGGCGGCGTTCAGCAAGCACTTCGAGCGCATCGATGTGCTTTGCCCGCGGCCCGACGCCCCGGTCACCGTCCGCACGGTCCACGACAACGTGCACTTTCACCCCGCGGATTGCGGGCGGCTGGGCATGGCGCGCTTCGTGCGCCGGCGCGGAAGCGAGTTGGTGCGCGAGCATGGTCATGCTGTCGTGATCAGTCACGACTACGGCTGGTTCTACAATGGCATCGGTGCGGCGGGCATCGCGCGGGCCACGGGCGTGCCGTATCTCTCCGAGATCCATCACGTGCCGGGCCACCCGCGCGCGGCCGACCGGCGGGAACGCTTCGACAAGTGGGTCGCCAAGCGGTATGTGCGTTGGGCCCGCAAACATGCCGCGGCGTTTCGGGTCGTGAACCACGCCGAGATGCCGCCGCTGCTGCGCAGCTGGGGTGTGCCGGACGAGCAGATCTTGGTGCTCGGCTCGCTGTACATGGACCGCGAGCTGTTTGCGCCGCGCCCGGACACCCCGCGCCGTTGGGACCTGACGTTCGTGGGCCGACTGGTGAACAACAAGGGCCTCGACACCATCGTGGATGCGCTCGGGATCATGACCAAGGCCGCGGCCTCGGAGGAAAAGGCGAAGCCCCGGCTGCTCATCTTGGGGCGTGGTCCGGAGGAGGCGGCGGTTCGTGCGCGCGTCGCAAAGCGCGGGCTTGAGGCCCAGGTCGAGTTCGTCGAGTGGGTCGAGACGCCTGAGGACCTCGCCGATGTTTACCGCGCGAGCGGCGTGGTGGTGTGTGCGTCGACGTGCGAAGGCGGTCCGCGGGTGACCGTGGAGGCGCTCGCTTGCGGCACTCCTGTCGTGTCGACGCCCGTGGGCGTGATGGGCGAGCTGCTCGCGGGCGGGCCCGAGGCCACGGGCGGCGCGCTGGCAGGCTGGGACCCGGGCAGCTTCGCGGCGGCATGCAGCGAGGTGTTGGCGGGGGATCGCAAGGTGATCGGTGCGGCCGCGCGCGCGACGACCGCGCCCTTCGAATTCGAGGCGGCGATCGCGCGCTACGCCGACGGCGTCAAGGCCCTGGCGGGAGGCACGGCGTGAAATTGCTCTTCCTGACCCAGGTGCTGGACCGGGACGATGGCGTTCTGGGCTTCTGCGTACGCTGGATCGAGGAGTTCGCGAAGCATGCCGAAGCCGTGCGAGTCGTGGCCCTCGAGGTCGGCAACACGGAAGGCCTGCCGGCGAATGTGGACTGGGTCGAGATTGGGCGCAAGGGACGCTTCGGCCGCTACCTCAAGTACCGCAGCACGTTGCACTCCTCCTTTGGGGAGGGCTTCGATGTCGTGCTTGCGCACATGGTTCCACGCTACGCGCTGGTGGCGGCGCGACCGTCGGCACGCGCGGGGGCGCGACTTTATCTTTGGTACACCCACAAGGGCGTCGACGCTCGGCTGCGGCGGGCCGTCACCTTGGTGCAGAAGACCTTCACCGCGTCGGAGGAGTCCCTGCGCGTCGAGACGCCGACGCGGGTCGTGACCGGGCACGGGATCGATACGGACCACTTCGACCTGCCGCCAGTGGATTGGAGCGCTCGTCCGCAGGTGCTTTCGGTGGGGCGACTCACGCCCAAGAAAGATCCGCTGACTTTGATCTCGGCGTTGGCCGAGGTGCGTGCTTCGGGGCACGACGTGCGTGTCGACTGGGTCGGTGGTGGGCTGACGTCGGCGGATGTGGGCTTTGCCGATGAAGTGCGCGCGGCGATCGCTGAGGCAAGTGTGGAGGACGCGTTCGTGCTGCGTGGCGAGGTGCCGTACAGCGCGGTGCAAGGCTACTTCGAGAGCGCGAGTGTCCTGGTCAATGCGAGCTTCACAGGCAGCGTGGACAAGGTCGTGCTCGAGGCGATGGCGGCGCGCCGTGCGGTGCTCTCGTGCAACGAGTCCTTCCCGCCCATCTTTGCCGAACTCGACGATGCGTCGGCCTTTGGCGAGCGCGCGGCGCTCGGCCGCTCGGCGTGGCTGACGTTCACCAAGGGGGACGCGGCGGACCTCGCTGCCAAGCTCGACGCGCTGCTCGCGCGCGATGCGTCCGAGCTGGCGCAGCTCGGCGAGGACCTGCGCACGATCGTCGTACGCGACCACGGCGTCGCGCAGCTCTGTGAGCGCTTGATCCGGGAGATGGAGGCATGAGCGCGCCCGGTGCTTCAGAGGAGCTAGGCGGAAAGCCCCTAGGGAACCCGCCGGACGCGCCGGACGCGAGCGCGGCGGCAGAGCCTGCCGGGGACGCGGGCCAGCTCGAGCTCTCGATCGTGATCCCGTCCTGGAACACCCGCGACCTCTTGCGCGTGTGCCTGAGGACGATCGCCGAGGCGGACACGCCCGAGCACGAGATCATCGTCGTCGACAACGCGAGCGCCGATGGCTCGGCGGACATGGTCGCGGCCGAGTTCCCGCACGTGCGCTTGATCCGCGAGGACACGAATACGGGCTTTGCACGCGGCTGCAACATCGGGATCGCGGCGGC
>Ga0316208_1003593_pt1 | contig 11045 bp, 3 predicted proteins | sample 3monopyrite_MG_FD_204944 | JGI IMG/M metagenome (GOLD analysis project Ga0316208, IMG submission 204944) | Microbial mat bacterial communities from mineral coupon in-situ incubated in ocean water Damariscotta River, Maine, United States -... | ecosystem: Environmental > Aquatic > Marine > Coastal...
GTCAATCCAGGGGCATTCATCGTGCATCGAGCATCTGTCATCGTTGATAGATGGGCAGCAACTGAAGGGCGGGCGTTAGAGCCAGGACTGCCAGCGATGTTGAATACGTCGAACCAAAATCGCGTTCGCGGCCGGTGCCAGGCGGCCATTCGCCACCCTCGGCCTGCTCTTCGAGAAGGTTGCCGGCAATCTGCGGAAAGATCTGATTCCACGTTTCACCGCCGACCTGAGCCATCGCCTGACTGCTGTAGTAACTTCCCAGGTAGAAGTATCCGTATTGCCAGGGCTTGGGATAATCGCGCGAACGAAACCACCGAACTCCGTCGGCCAGACCGGCATGCTGCAGCCGTCCGCCGAGAATCAGCGTCAGCATCGCCGATGCCGTATTGGCAAGAGTGATTTGAGGATTCTCTTTCGGAGCTGAAATCAACGGTCGGTAACGGAACACTCCTTTTTCCTGCAGAGTGGTGTCGGCCTCGTGGCAGCGTTCGACAAAATCGAGACCTTCGTCAAAGAAGTTTTTGGGGACTTCGAATTCGGCGTTCCGAGCCGATCGCAGAAACATCAGAGCCCAGCCGGTCACCGACATGTCTGACGACGCTAAAGGGCTCTCGGGGTAACCATACCGCCAGCCGCCGATGTCTCCCTCTGTCTTCTTGACGCGAACCTGCACTTCGCGGTGGTAGACGAGTGCTTTTCTGATCGCCGATTCGATGCGTTTTGACTGTTCGCCCGAAGTCATTCCATAAACTTCACCCAACATCAGACCGGCTATCGAGTGGTTGTACGTCACGGTCTGAGACGGACTCATGTGCTGAGCGGGCGGCGTGACTGGCAACAATGAAAAGTAGCCACGCCGGCGCTGCGTCGACAAAACAAAGTCGATCGCGTGCGTCAGTTGCTTGCCGTACGGCCCCTGTCCAGGAATGTGGCCGCGCGAAAGAAACGCCATGATCGCCATTGAGGTGACGGCTGGCTGAGCCGCTTCCATGCTGGGAAACCGCCCGTCTTCCGCCTGCTGAGAAGCCAGCCACTCCAGCCCTTTATCAACGGAAGCTTCCACTCGTGCCCATTCTCCCGGTGGAAGTGCTGAGCTGAGATTGGACGTTCGCGCGACGACGGTCTGTGTAGTCTCCTGAGCGTTTCCTGCCGACAGAAGAAAGACCGCGCAGGCTACGGCTGCGCACACGACGTTTTTAATTCGGAGGCGATCTGTTGGACGAAGCATGATTTACCTGCTGAACGTTACTCATCGAAAGGGATGCTGCCGCAGCGCTGTGGATTCATTCGTTACTCCGCTCCCGACCCGACCGTGCTCATCAACTGGCGGATTCGCTCCTGATAACGCTCGATGGCTTTTCGGTAATCTTCAGGCGGAGTCCGACCACCGACCTGCCAGACACCATCGTCAAGCGTCGACAAAAGTTTGTTCCACTGACTATCCGGGAGACGCTTTCCACTGGCCATCGCCTTGATTGCTTCTTTGGCTTTCTCTGATTCGACGATGCGTTCCCATTCTTCGCCGGAATCTGGGTCGTCACCTGACGACTTGAGAACTCGTTGCATGTTCTTCGCCATTTTTTCGAGCTTGCGGCGCTGAGCTTCGGATGTTTCCGGGTCTTCGATCTTTTCTTTGATCGAGGCCAGAGATTTCTCCAGAGACTCCTGCATTTCCTTAGCTCGCTGTCGTTCTTTCCGTTCTTCTTCCGTCATCTCGCTTTCAGGCTTTTCCTTCTTGTCCTTCCCACCACGTTTCTTTTCTGCGTCGACCATCTCCATCGCTTTGCGAGCTCGTCGACGCGCGGCCTCTCGGGCGTTGCTCAGAAACTCGCCACCGCCGCTTTGCTGACCAGTCATCGCCTGAGCCATGACCCGGAGGTTTCGCGGACGATTGGGAATACCAAGCTGAGCTTCGATGTTCGGCTCGCGTTCGAGTCTTGCAAAAAACTCATCCAGCGTCGGATCCTGAAGGTTGTCGATCGTGGGGTCGTCGACGTCGAATTCGTCCAGAGCCGTGACGACCGCACGGCGAATTCGGTCGAACAGTTTTTCCGCTCGATCAAAACCTTCGAGCGCCATCAGTTCCTGATTTTCAGCACCTGGCAGCCGATCTTGAGTCGCTGCGAATGTGGCGGCCGCCTGATTGAAAGTGATGTCTTCCATCACTCGGTGCAGTTCACGAATCATGTCCGCAATCTCGCCCGGCAAGTCAGAACCAGCAGTCTGCTGAAACTGGTTGTCCAGCTCGTCTTCCATGCCGAGCATTTCAATCCGCAACAGCTCAGTCACCAGGGCGACCGACTGTTGATCAACTTCAGCGAGCCCCGCATATCGATTGTCCTGAAGCTGGCCGGCCAGTTGTGCCCACGCATCTGCCTGGTCTGCGACTGTTCGACTTTCGAGCAGCCTGGCAGTGACGTATTCGCTGGTTTCTGCAGAATCTTCGTTTTCGAAGTTGAGCTGCTCGAGCGCTGCGTCGAGTTCTCCAAACAGGTAGCTGAGCTGCTCAGCCTTCGGAAGTAGATCAAACGGCTCGCCATCCTGCCCGATGTTGGCCAGGAATTTGTCCTTGTCAAAGGTGATCTCGCGAGCAAGTCTCGCGATCTTCTGACCGTGTTCAATGACCAGAGCAGGCGTCGTCTGATCCGTTCTCAGAATCAAAGGCATCGCCTGTTCGATCCGTTCGGCCAGGCCCGAAGCCTCTTTAGCCAACGGAGTCGCGGCGTGCATTCGATATTCAGCGATGATCGCCCAGAAGTCGGCACGTTGATCGTCTTCAACCAGCAGCCAGTTGCTTAGCTCGGCCGTCACCTCATCCTGTCGCATGGCAATTTCCGAAAGCTGATTCCGGAGCGACTGGCTTCGTCGTCGGACAATGTCCAGGTAGCGCGAGAGAAGTCTTGGGTCTTCGCCCAGCATGCGACCGAACTCGGCCAGCATTTCACGTCGCATCGTGACAACTTCGGCGTATCGGTCGAGGTAATCCTGATCGACCTCGATGACTGCCATCTTCCGCTTGAGCGGGTTCATGTTCTGTCGAGCTTCGCGCATCAGTTGCTGACTACGTTCGACCATGACTTCGTACATCTCGATCGACTCGTCCAGCGCTTTGGCAAATTCTTCATCGCGAGCGACCTTGTCATAGCGTTTCAGAAGTGCGCCGAGCATTTCACGAGCCCGCACAACGTGATGCAGCGCGACCGTCGGATTGTCTGTTCCCAGCGGCTCACGGATCGCCCGATAAGTCCTGTCCCGAGCGGGTGTGACATGCGTCCGAGTGATATGAACCATCTGCAAACCGACAAAAGCAAACTGTTGCTCCTTCGTTTCGTTGCGAAGTTCGGCAACATATTCCTCGACATCGCCAAGCTGCTTGTCCAGCATCCGAAACTGCTCGCTTCGGTCCGCGTCGGGAATGTTTCGTTCAACGACCGCTTTCAAGGCTGTCTCAGCTTCCGCCAGCATTTCGTCAATTCGAACGACTCGATCGCGAATCTTCGTCGCCGTCGCCTTTCGACCACCTGCCGCAGCGACAGCGGTCAGTCTTTGCGTGATCTTCAGCGTTCGTTTCTTCGTCTCCGTGTTCTGACCACTTTCAGATTGCTGCGGCGTCAACGCGGCAGTGGCATTCCGAGGAGCATCTTTCTCGGACGGCTCGCGATCGTTCTCTTTACGATCTTTGTTGGCTTCAGAATCGTTCGATCCGCCACCGGAGCTCTGTCGAGCGTCGTTCTTTTCGCGAATCTCGGCGACGGCCTGTGCCAGCATTTCTTTGGCGTTCTCGGCATCTCGGTCGGATGCTTCTTTACGCGAATCCGGCTGCGGATTCTTCGAACCTTCTGCAACGTCGTCCTTCGATTCACCCGGCTCATCCCCGTTTCGAGGATCGGGTAGCGGGCCGTCTTTCTGATCTGCATCCCGTTTGGCGATTGCCGTCTCTGCCTTGCCTTCCTTTGCGGGACCGTCGCCGAGCTTGTCGCCGTCACGTTTCTCCCCACTCGGCTCTGCTGGATCGCCTTTTGATTCTTTTTTCGATACCCCGTCGGAGTCGAGGATTGCATCTTTCTTTGTCTTGTCTCGCGGTTCGGATGCGGAACCTTCAGGATCGTCGTTGGTGGTTGCGTCGTTCTTCTTGACCGTACGAATTCCCTGACGATCGGATTCGGAAGAGTCATTCGCCTTGGGATCGTCGTTGTCGGCTGCCGGGGCGGCTTCGGTATCTTTGCCATCTTTTGATGCTGTCCTTGCATCGGCGTTATCAGAACCATCTTTCGGCTTCTCGTCACCTGTTTTAGATTCGGTGCTTGACGACTTCCCGCTTTTTTTGTTCGTTGGCTCGGCACTCTCTTCCCCTGCTGCGGCGCGCTGCTCATCGCCCAGCTCACCGGCTGAAGCGAGCATGTCCTTCATGTCTTCCGCGGATGGGTCGGATGCTTTGTCACTTTTTTCAGTAGCGTCGCCCTTCTTCTTGCCCGACGACTCCTGGTCATTAGCGTCAGCCATCTGCGACTCATCTTCGGTCTCGCCAGACTTCGCCTCTGCCATCCGGGCTCGCATGTTGTCCGGATCGATCTCCAGCATCCGAGTGTCAGTGACACGAATCGTGTAACTGATATTCGTGCCCTCTTCGACACCCAGTTTGTTCAGGTCGAGCTCCGTCGTTGCCAGGACGTGCTTTTCGAATTCCTGGTCACCGAGCGGAATCTGAATCACTTCCAGAATCTCTGGTTCTTCGCCTTCTTCCGTGGCTGATTCGTCGTAGATAACCAGTTCAGCCGTCGCGATTCCGTGATCGTCGTGCGCTTCGAACTTGATCGGAATGACATCGTCGTACGCGACGGCCATTTCGTCCGTCGGGCTGATGACTCGCGCGAAGGGAGCTTTGTCAGGAATCACCTGAATGCGGCAACGGTGCCGGTCTTCGTTGGTCAATCCGTGCGAGTTGACCAGCGTCGGCTGAAACGCCACGTCTTCGATCAGCTGAGTTTCGAACCGGTACCAGCCATCGGCGTCAGGTTTGAGCGTTACGACCGTTTCTGTCGAACCGTCGTCAGAGTCGTCGGCGTTTTTTTCCATCGTGAGAGCCAGCTCGAGTCGCTCCAACGCTTCGGCAGGTTTCATCATCAACTCAAGCCGGCTTCCCTGAATGACTCGCACGCGGCTGGGGATCAGCGTTTTCTCATACTTCGCTCGATCAACGTACTTCGGCGCCGTCACGGTCAGGCGAACTTCGCCGAGTGTCGGATGATCAATCACTCCGACCGTGTGCCAGGGAGTCTGTCCGTCGCCAGCGACGACTCGATACCGAAACGGCTCGTCCGCAGTCAGTTGATGAATGAACGCGTTTGCCTGAGTTTCGTCGGGAGTGAGTTCAAAGCTGTCGACAAACTCGTCGCCGGTCGCAAGTTCCAGCGTCGCCGTTTCGCGAGGCAGCCCGGACAGTTCAGTGACCAGGTCGATCGACTCGCCACGCGGGATCTCGACATCGCCAGTCACACTGGTTAATTGCGTAGCCGTGATATTGGTCGCTGGCGACCAGAACCGCTGCATCAACACCGACGTCTGTGCCCAATTGACGGTAAGAAACGCGGCGAGAACAAGTCCGCACGCACCGAGCGTCAAGGCCGCCGGTCGAATGGACATTGGGCGAGCGACCTGAGTTGGACGCACCAGCCCGCCCATCGCGACAGCTTCACTGGTGACCTGTTGAAGCATCGCCTTGCCGGTTTTCGACGTGGGCTGATGCTCAGACTTTGCAAACGATGTCACCGTCGTCCAGCGTTCTTCAAGCTGTGGAACTTCGTCGTCGGCGTTCGACGCTGCGTGAGAAATTCGTAGCGCCGCCATCAACGGTGGAGCTCCGACCACGACTAAAGCCGCAACGGCCAGCGCGACCGAGCCGATCGTCATCACGGTTCGCACACCAGTGCTGAACAGTGTGAAAGACCAGTCGAGTGCCATTGCCACGACCATCGCCACGATCAATACGGAGACCGCAATCGCGACGGCACGCACGGAGGCCAGCAGCGACTGACGCCAGCGAATTTGCCGCAGCTTCTGCTCCATCGCCGATGGCAACGCTGATGAATTCATAATTCTGGACATGCTTCAAGTCCTCGTTTCTTTGTCGTGTCGACGTGCGAATTGCAGTCGTTTGGGCCGGCAAGCCGAACGCTTACCCTACGACAGCCCTTTCCACTTTCGAATCATCCATTCGATCTGGAGGCAGCCAAAGACGATCCACAGATATTTCCACTCCAGCCACAACGGCCGGGTTTCAACTCGCTCGGTAACGATTGGTTCAAGATTCGTCAGTTCAAGAATCTCTTCAACAGCGGTTGGCGGCAACACCTGCCCGCCCGTGATGTCGGCAATCTGCTGAGCCAACGCTCGGTCGCAGCGCGTGTCGACAAGCTCCAGCGGAGCATCTGCCTGAACGGTAAAGCTGGCTGACGCCGGTTCGCCGGTGCTGTCTTTCTGCAGGTCCTTGATGATTGATCCGACCGGTTCAACTCGATACTCGCCCGGCGACAGCGAACGAACTTCTGCGAGATATTCGCCAGGGATTTCTGCCAGCGGCTTCAGGGGGACGGACCGCTCGTCATTCTCAGAGACGACGTGAATTTCAAGATCGCTGGCAACAACCGGGACGCCTTCGGAATCAACCAGTTTGACGGTGATCCGAACGTCGTCCTGTTTCTGGTAGCGAGACTTGTCGGTTCGAACCCGTACGAACTTCGTGCCGGCTGACAGATCCGATGCGACGGCCCATCGCAGCAGTTGTCCCCAGAATCGATAGTGCAACGCGTCGCCTCTCAAATATCTCAGTCGATAAGTGTCGGGTCCGGAGAGGTAAACAACGCGACCTCGACCAACGGGCTGCCAGCAGAGGAAGGCGCTGGCCTTCGTGTCGAGTTCTTCGTCGAGACTTCCAAATGGCACGGCGGAAATCAAAGTGTGTGCTGATGGCTTGGGTTGCCGCCATTCGGAAACGTGGTGCAACGGCGAGAAACGGTTCACGAAGTCCCAGGCAATCTGCGTGGACTCCTTCGTGTCGCCGATCATCAACGCGTTGTGATCCCGCCCGGCTTCGGTCAGGCGGAACGAGTAACGGTTGGCGTTCTGAGAGACGGACAGATCGAGCTTCTGCACCGGCAGAATGTCTTCCAGAGGATGGTCCACAAACGCGTGAGGCATGGCCTCCTGTCCGGCGATCATGACCAGCGTGCCACCTCGTGAATCGAGGTACTCGATCAACGACTCCTGCACGGCGACCGGCAGGTTCTCGGGAACTAAGTCGCCCAGCAAAACGACGTCGTACTGATCCCACTCGTCGACGGTTATCGGGAACGTTCCCGATTCTTCACGCCGTCCGGTGGCCCTCTTTCGAGGATGAAACAACATCTCGTCGCATTCAATCTTCGGATCGCGGCGGAACAGTTGAGACAGGTAGCGATATTCCCACCGCGAAATTTCGTCGGCAAGCAAGACTTTAATATCACTCCTGGTGACGTTGACTTCGAATTCGCGGAAGTTGTTCTCTTCGGTCAGCTCGTCTTCCAGCGGCGAAATCGCGACTTGAAACTGCTGCAGTCCCATCGACGGCGTTTGCTGCTCGAAACGGACCGTCCGACTGGCAAAACCTGAATCGAGCACGACTTCGCGAAAGTCGATCATCTCGCCGTCCTGCAGAAGTTTGACGATGCAGATTTCGCCCTCGCAGTCGTAAGCCTGAACACGAGCTTCGATGACGATATCGTCGTTCCGCATGGCGACGGCCGGAGCGTACACAGACTGCAGCAGCACATCGCGAACGTGTTGGGTGTTGCCGATTGGGATGACGTAGACTGGAGTGTTATTCAGCGTGGCCGCGACTTCTCGCGGGTTCGCCTGGTCCATCTGGTTATGAGCGACGTCGCTGAGCACAAACACGGCGGCGAGTGGCTGATCCTGACGGTCGAGATTCAGCTGTTCGAGCAATCCGGTCACGTTGGTGCCAAGCGCCGAACCGGTGACCTCTTTGTCGCGGATTGAGAACTTACGCAGCGAACTCTCCGGCGATTTCGGATCGGTCAGGAGTGTCACCGCTTGATCGAACGAACTGAGCCTCACGTCGGCTTTGTCCTGCACCGTCTTCAGTACGGACTGATGCAACCCGCCGACGAACCCGGCCACACGCTCGATGCGTTGCGACTTTCGCACGGACGCCAGCAGCGACGGATCATTCTTCGCAAGAAGTTTCGCCTCGTCTTCCGCGACCAGCCGAGCGAGTTCATGTAACGATCGGCGAAGACTCGCAATTCGATGCTCAAGATCTGGAAGACTTTCCCGCCAGCCTTTCTGAGCGGGCGTCCGGCCTTTTTTGAGAGCCTCGCACAGCCGTGTGAACGATTCGAATTCTGAACCGTCCAGCGTCTTGATGAGTCTTCCCGCCAGGGCCTTTGCTCGACTGGCGGAGGCTGACTCGCGGCGCACGGTCTCAAGATGTTCCAGCACACGTTGCAACGCACGATTCGCGGCGGACGTTGCTTCAACAACTTCGCTCTCAGGTTTTCTTTGATCGATCGCTTCTGAAGCTTTCAGCAAATACTGCCCAGCCATGCCGACCGCGGCGATTGATCTGTCCGCATCGCGAGTGAGCGAGTAATCGCGTCCCGCAGGCAGAGCCGCCGCCCAGCGAAGTTCGTCCGATGTCCCAGCGGGATCGATCGTCAGCATGCTGCCGCTGACGTCGGTGACAACCGCCACGACTTTCCGCGTCGTCGATGTCTCGACTCGGATATTCTCCGGAGCGAGCAGCATCCAAAGGACGGTTCCCAGAGCGATGCCCCGCAATGTCCAGAACAGGATCGTGTGTCGCTGTCCAAGAATTCGGCGTTCATGCCACAACGCCCAGCCGAAACCCAACAACAGAACCACGCCAGCAACGATCGCCATGGAAAGGCCGATCGGCCCCTCCATCACGATGCGTTCGATATTGCTGGTCGTGGTTGGTGGCATGTCAGTTGGTCGTTGTCTGGTGTGGAGCCGGTTCTGAAACTCTTCGTTCGGGAGTGGTCGTCGTTCCTGAAGGTGCCGGTTTCTTTCCAAAGCTGACCGGGAATCCAGCTTGCTGTTCGGCCCAGAGTTCGGTGGTTTCGGCAATCGGGTCAGAGCCGAAGCGTTCTCGTGAAATCATTCCTGACAAAAGCAGCTCGACGGCGATCAGGCCGACTAAAACCATCAGCAGCATTGGCCACAGTGGATCGGTCTGGTTGGTCACGCTGAGTGTGGTGCTGCCGGCCGTCCTGCCCAGCCCGGACACTTCGGCGAGTAACTGCCGATCTGCGGTCGTCAGTGACGTCAGATCCGACTCGCTCGGATCGCGATTGACGTGAAACGGAATTCCGTCGCCAGCGGTGCCGAACTCGAGCGTGTAGTTTCCGGGCAGAATCGTGCGGCTCGATCGGAAGACGACTCCGTCGCCCGCCGAGTCCGCGGTCAGTTCAATCGAGTCCCCATGTGGCGTATGAAGCGTCGCATCGCGAGCACTGTCATCGGCCAGGTGAACGGAAAGCGAGTCACCGGGCGACAGGTTGTGTCGCGTTGCCTGAGGCTGAGTGAGGTACGACAGCCAGTCCTGAACCATCACGACGAAGGCTTGCGATCTGGCGAGTTCGCTCCACTGAAGTCTTAGCGGCACTGCCTGCACAATGACGCGACCTCGGCCGACATATTTTTCGACGGCCAGAGGATCGCCGTTTGTCAGACCGAGTAACACCGAAACATCTTCGCCCTCGGGCGGCGGCACGAAACGAAACCGGCGGGATACCGTAACTTCGCCCGTGTCAAGGCGGTCAGTATCGGCCAGCTCGGCTGTTGCCGGGTGCTCTTTCAGCAACGGGTCGATCTTCGTTGTCTGTGATTGCTTCGATTGCTTCTCGGCATCCGTAATTGACGGCCGCTCATCGATGATTCGATCAATCGCCAGCGGTGCGAGCCCGTCGCCGTCAGCAAAGAAGTGCTGATTGAAGGATTCAACATCCGTCCGGGCTCCGAGGCCGATCCAAAGCCCACCGCCACTCGACACGTAGTCGCGAAGTTTGGTGACGATCTCTTCGCTCAAGATTGTCAGATTTGGAATGACGACCGCACGGTATTGCTGGAGATCCGTCCGCTCCAGCCGACCCGGTTCCATCAGTGTGGGAGCATGAACGCCTCGTTCGTCGAGCGATTCTCCATCCAGCCACCCAAGTGCTGCCTGCATGAAGAACGCGTCGCGTTGCATTTCAGCCAGGTCCGGAGCACTTTCGACAAGAATAATCGGCACTTCGTTGACGACTTCAACAACGACAGTCGCTTGGTTGTCGGGAGTCAGCTCGTCCTTCGAATCGATCGTGCACGACAAAGCGTAGACGCCGGTTTCAGCGAACGAATACTTCCACACGACGTCGTGAACGGCGCCGCCGTCGAGGTTTGGAATCTGGTTGTCGTGCTCTTCGGCGCCGTCGATCGTCCAGGTGACTGAGCACGGGACCGACGTGTTGCGACCGTAGTTCTGTACCTGAGCCGTCAGGCTGAATGACTTGTTGACGCCGATGACCGTGCGGCTGGCGTGAATATCGTTCACCGCGAGATTCGTTGCTGGTTTCTTACTTTTGTCCAACTCGACGACGTCCAGTTGAGTCGGGATCGACGCGGAAGTCAGCACATCACGAAACCTCTTCCAGCCCGCATCGTCAGCGATGCTCCAGTCAGAACCCTGCCCATCGGTCAGGAGTACGATTCGCCGTTTGTGCTGAGTCGGCGCGATCTCTGCCTGAGCTGCCGTAAACAACGCCGACAACAGATCGCTTCGGCCATGCGTCGGATGCAGTTCCCGCAGTTCTTCTTCGATGGTGTCGCGGAAGCCTGAGTCGACTCTCATGGCGCCGCCCATTGCCCAGGTCGGGTAGGGCGATGCCAGAAGGACTCGCACGGAATCACCCGACGGAATGTCCTGCACCGTTTCAGCAGCGTGTTCGATGGCCGCGTCGAACAACGACATGTCGCCGGATGTTCTCAAC
>Ga0316208_1003595_pt1 | contig 11043 bp, 11 predicted proteins | sample 3monopyrite_MG_FD_204944 | JGI IMG/M metagenome (GOLD analysis project Ga0316208, IMG submission 204944) | Microbial mat bacterial communities from mineral coupon in-situ incubated in ocean water Damariscotta River, Maine, United States -... | ecosystem: Environmental > Aquatic > Marine >...
AATCATATTGCGAGGGTTACGGGTTTATAAATTTTTGTAGAATTTTGAGTCGCCAAACATACTAAAAATTTTTAATCTGAAAATTTCTGTTGTTAAATGAACAACTTTGGCGCTGAATCCAATGTTAGTACAACCCAGATTTCATCTCCCCTAAAGTGCAGACCGATTTTAACAAAATAGATCCACGCCAATTCATCGTCATAAAGGGCGCTAGAGTCAACAATCTCAAGAACCTTTCAGTGGCGATTCCACGTAATAAATTGGTAGTGGTTACAGGGCTGTCCGGATCAGGGAAATCCTCACTAGCTTTTGACACCTTATTCGCTGAGGGTCAGCGTAAGTACGTAGAAAGTTTGAGCTCGTATGCTCGTCAGTTTTTGGGTAGAATGGAGAAGCCTGAAGTAGACTTTATTAAGGGTGTTTCACCGGCTATTTCCATCGAACAAAAAGTGAATACCAGGAACCCCAGATCGACCATCGGAACGACCACAGAAATTTATGATTATTTAAAACTTTTGTTCGCCCGTGTGGGCAAAACCATCTCTCCCGTCAGTGGAAAAGAAGTCAAAAAAGATTCGGTAACTGATGTCGTGAATTTTATTCTTTTGCATGAAGCAGGTGAAAAACTTACGATTTCTTGCGAATTGAAGATTGGGGAAGGACGCTCTTTCGAGCAAGAACTGAAAATACTTTTGAGCAAAGGATACACCCGGCTGATTTCGGATGAAGAGACCTTGTTCATTGATGATTTGATAGAGAGCGGAGCTCAGGTGAAGAACCCCGAAATGCTCATAGACCGAGCAATGGTGAAGAAGGATGAGGAAACGCAATTTCGATTAGCGGATTCTGTACAGACGGCTTTTTTTGAGGGAGAGGGGAAATGTATCGTCCGTATGATCGGTGGTAAAACCAAGACCTTTTCTGATCTCTTTGAAGCAGATGGAATACGATTTGAGGAGCCGTCCCTTAATTTTTTCACCTTCAACAATCCATACGGGGCATGTCGAAGATGTGAGGGTTTTGGTCGCGTGCTGGGCATAGATCCAGATATGGTGATTGCGGATAGAAATTTATCTGTATTTGAAGATGCGATTGTCCCCTGGCGTACTGAGACCATGAAGAAATGGCTGGAACCTTTGCTATCAAATGCCGCAAAGTGGAATTTTCCTATTCACCGTCCTGTGGCCGATCTGAATGAGGAGGAATACGAAATGCTGTGGAACGGGAAAGGAGTGTTCAAAGGCATTCATGCTTATTTCAAATTTCTCGAATCCAAAGTTCATAAAATTCAATATCGGGTGATGCTTTCCAGGTATCGTGGAAAAACCACTTGTCCTGATTGCAAGGGAACGAAGCTTCGGAAGGATGCCTCTTACGTGAAGATCAATAAGCATTCGATCACCGACTTGGTGCTGATGCCAGTAGACCAATTGTCTTCTTTTGTTAAAAAACTGAGGCTCTCAAAGTTTGACGAGAAAGTAGCGGGAAGAATCCTTCAGGAAATCAGGAATAGACTAAAATATTTGGAGCAAGTGGGTCTTGGCTATTTGACACTCAATCGACAAACGAGCACGCTCTCTGGCGGAGAATTTCAGCGTATCAAGTTGGCAACTTCTCTAGGGAGTGCGTTGGTTGGCTCTATGTATATTCTGGATGAACCGAGCATCGGCCTACACCCTCGGGATACCGATCGCCTGATCGAAGTGCTAGAAACCTTGCGAGATATGGGCAACACGGTGATAGTGGTAGAACACGAGGAGAAAGTCATGGATGCGGCTGATCAGATTATTGACATTGGCCCGGATGCAGGCATCCATGGTGGGGAGCTAGTCTTTCAAGGAAAGCGATCTGAGATGAATGGGCAAACCAATTCGTACACGGCCAAATACCTTCAAGGAATTGAGTCGATTCCTGTTCCAACCAAACGACGAGGCTTCAATCAGCAATTAATAATCAAAGGAGCAAGAGAAAATAATCTCAAGCGCATCACCGCTGAAATCCCCATGGGTGTGATGACTGTAGTGACAGGAGTAAGTGGCTCAGGAAAGTCCACCCTGATTCGGAAAATTTTGTATCCTGCTTTGGGCAAAATATTAGGTGTGACCGGAGAAGCAACAGGCAAGTTCGACAGCCTTGAGGGCGATTACCGAAAAGTGACTCAGATTGAGTTGGTGGATCAAAATCCAATTGGGAAAAGCTCCCGCTCTAACCCAGTCACTTACGTAAAAGCGTATGATGGTATTCGACAGCTATTCGCTGAGTTACCTCTTTCAAAAAAGAATGGATTCAAACCTGCACACTTCTCCTTCAATGTAGATGGAGGACGTTGTGAAAACTGCGAGGGAGAAGGCACGGTGAAAATAGAGATGCAGTTTATGGCAGACCTTAATTTGACTTGCGAAGTTTGCAAAGGCAAGCGTTTCAAGAAGGAAATTCTGGAAGTCACGCACAAAGACAAGAACATAGCCGATATCCTTGACCTATCCGTAGAGGAGGCGATTGACTTTTTTGAGAAGAAGTCTGTGATCCAATCTCGCATGCAACCACTCTTTGATGTGGGGCTTGGTTACATCAAGCTTGGGCAATCGTCCAACACCCTCAGTGGGGGCGAAGCACAACGTGTGAAGCTTGCGTCGTTTCTTGGCAAGAACTCTCCAGCTGGGAAAGAAGGCCACATCCTCTTTATCTTCGATGAGCCTACCACAGGGCTTCATTTTCATGACATAAAAAAGCTCCTTGACGCCATGAATGGTCTTATCGATCAAGGCAACTCCGTGCTGATTATCGAGCACAATGCCGAGGTGATCAAAAATGCGGACTGGGTGATAGATCTGGGGCCAGAGGGTGGTGAAGGAGGAGGAAACATCTGCTTCACGGGAACACCCGAGGAGATGGTGAAGATTTCTGGAAATTATACTGGGGAGTATTTGAAGGGGAAGGTGTGAACTAAGGTTCATAGAACTTCGTATCTTTAACATATGAATCTACAAGCACGCAAACTCCAATTCATTGAAGCTGTACTTTCTATTGAGAAGGAGGAAGTTCTGAGTGAGCTAGAATCTGTTCTAGAAAACGATGACAAGGAATTAGATCCTGTTTTGAAAGAAAAACTCGTCTCGCGAGCACTCAAAGCAGAGGAGGATATAAAAGCTGGGCGAGTGAATACTAGAGAAGAGGCAGAGGCGAAAATCAGGAGTCGTTTTGGTTTATGAAAATTATCATTCTTGATCAGGCTGTAGATAGTTTGGGAGAAATTATAAAATTTTCAATAGAGCAAGAAATCCCACGAAATAAGGTTGAAAATTTGATGACCATGCTTCTAGATCGATCGGAATCATTATCCAATAATCCATCAAAAGGTCAACGAGAAGAATATCTGGAACATCTGGGTCTGCAACACCGAAGGATTGTGGAGGGTCATTTCAAAATCATTTATCGAATTCAGAAGGAAATCATATACGTCACGGATTTCTTTGATAGCCGACAAGACCCAGAAAAAATGAAGGGATGATTTTTTTTACATAAGGCTCAATCATAATGTTTTAGGAATGAGACAAAAAATGGAAATGAAGAAAGATCGAACAATAACATTAGAAGAATTAAGAAAATCGGCAAGAATGATGCCTGAACATTCTCATAGCCCGTTTGGCAGCAGACTGAAGAGGACAATAATGTTTAGGGGGATTGCAGATAATCCTTCAAAAAAACGATGGATATACGGTCACCTTGGAATAAATAAGGAGGACTGGCCAGTGATAACCGATCAAAATGGTGTTGAATTAATTGTTTTAGCTCAAACAATTGGACAATTTGTTAGAGATCAAGGCAAAGAAAAATTATGGGAAGGAGATATTTGTGAAATTCGTTTGAATGGTATTGACACTGATTTTTTGCTTCAAAAAGCGGAAGTAAAGTACAATGAAACTGTTTGTGGTTTTGGTTTTTGGATTGAAGAAAATTCAGAGTATCATGGTTGGCTTGATATTAATTCAGAATGCGTACTTTCTTTCGCTATCGTTTCAAGTATTCATGAATTATATATGAATAAGCTAAGAGATGAATGGTAATTTTTCATGCAATGCAAGTATTTCTCAGCCACTTTGTTCGCCCAAGCTGGTGCGAGCATTTTGCTCGTACTTCTTTCAGCCCTGGCTCATGTCCTCACGAACCAGAAATTAACACTTTCCAATCTCCTGATGCAGAACCTCCATTTCACCCTTTAGTGTGGGTTCAAGCTCGTTGAGGTTCTCAAACAAATTCATGCTTACATGTTGGATGGTTAATACAAAGATATCTTAAGCGACCTTATCACAAACGAGCCAGTGACTACCTGTTTGGTAGTCAAGAAAATGAGGCGAAATTTGAGTTTTTTTGATGAGTAAGTTGGGGTGAGATTAGAGCAATGAAAGTGTTTCTTCAAATGCCACGATATATTGTTCAGCTACTTTGACTCCCCATTTGGAAACAGAAAATTCATGTATGTTCCGGATGTCCTGAATTGCTCGCCGGGTGAGATGTAAACTCATTTTTTCATTTAGGCAAAGTTCTTCAGATCATTTCGCAAGTCGCCCGAGAATTTAACTGTTCGTCCTTGAATGATGTCTTGATACCCTTCGAGTATTCCTTGTCTAAGCTGTACTGCTTCACTCTTACTCATTTGGTGAAAATACTAAGTCATTTTTTCATGACATTCAGACAATCACTCCAATTAGATTTTGATACTGTTCATCAAGAGATCCTCACTCCCCACAAGTCGGGATCAGAATGACGGCAAATTGAAAGGTGGTTTCCGTTTTACCAATGATCTTTGAAGCAAACCTCAACCCATGATCAAACTCACCCTTATCTTCTCCGCACTTCTTTGCCCTGGTTCGTGTCTCACGAACCAGAAACAATCAACCCTTTTCTATCTCTTGATGTAGAATTTCCATTTCTTTCTCTAGTGTAGGCTCCAGCTCTTTGATATTTTCCAACAAATCCATGCTGACATGTTGTACGGTGAGAACAAAGACGTCATGGTCAGTCATATCGCAAACAAGCCAATGGCTACCAGATTGATAAGCGAGAAAATGTTCTGAAATTTGGGGTTTGGTGGTAAGAAGGTTAGTGTACGATTTGAGTAAAGAAAGAGTCTCTTCCATTTTATCAAGGTATTCTTCGGCTACTTTATTCCCCCATTTTGAAACGGAATAATCATAGATATCTTGAATGTCATGTAATGCTCGTTGGGTGAGATGCAAGCTCATTTCAGCGTTTCGAGAGCTTTTCTCAAGTCACCTGAGAACTTGACTGTTCTTCCATGGATCACATCTTGATAGCCTTCAAGGATCCCTTGCCTCAACTGAGCGGCCTCTTGTTTGAGTTTCTCATGTCGGATGAGATCGCGAATAAATTCACTTGGTGTGCTGTACAAGGTATCATCCCCAGCCTGTTCTTGTACAAAGGATTTTAATTCGGCTGTTAAAGCGAGATTAAGCGAAGCGGATTTGATGGATTCGTTCTTGATCATTCTGCAAAGATACCACAATTCATTTATTGATGATAAATGAAGCTGGCTAGTTATTGATTTGCGGCTGTTTATCAGTAGGTTTCTCACTCCCCACAAGTCGGGAGCAGAATGACGGCAAATCGAAAGGTGGTTTGCGCTTTACCAACGATCTTTGAGTCTCAATCAAAATCCATGATCAAACTCACCCTCATTTTCGCAACCATCTCAGGAATACTATCTGTTGGTCTTGGTGCGTTCGGCGCACATGCCTTAAAAGACAAGTTAGAAACTTCAGGACTTTTATCGACGTACCAAACAGCCGTTCAATATCAGTTTTATCACACGTTGGCTTTGCTAGCCATAGGTCTTTTGATGACCAAATACACAAGCCAATGGCTGAACTATTCCAGCTATTTGATGATGGCGGGAATCATTGTTTTTTCCGGGTCATTGTATGTGCTTAGCTTGAGTGGAGTAAAGTGGCTAGGCGCGATTACCCCTCTCGGCGGATTGGCTTTTATCCTTGGTTGGGGGTGTTTATTAGTAGCACTTTTAAAGACTTCTTTTTAGCGGGATCACCTAATCTTTTTGAGTCTGGCCCATACCTCATCTTTGTATGAACGGCCAATATTGATAGACTCGCCATTCACATGGACGTAATCATGATCCAGGCTTTCTACATGATTAATATTCACCAAAAAAGAACGATGAACACGTAAGAAATCATGAGAAGGCAACTCTTTGCTGAAAGAATTTAGGTTACCGCTTAGGATATATTCTTTATTCTTACAACATACCCGGCAGTAACTTCCATCAGCTTGCGCGTAGAATATATTCTCACACATCACTTTTTCGAAAGACTGACCTGATTTGAGAAAAACGAACGGAAGCGCTTGATCAGAATTTGCGTAATGGTGCTCAGTGAATTTTTGTGCTGCCAGTTCAATGGCCACAATTATCTCATTTTCTTTATATGGCTTGGTAAGAAATGAAGCTGGATGTGTTTGCAGAATCTCATTTACCGTTTCCTTATCTGAGTTCGAAGTGAGATAAACTATGGGAAATTTCATGTCTAGTTTACGAGCCAAATCAATTCCGGAGAGCTTTCCATTAAGCTTAATATCCACAAGCAGAACGTCCGGCGTGTCTTTTTCGATGTTTTCCAAGGCACTTTCGGCAGAATAATAAATACCGGTAACACCGATGTTGTTTTCCTTCAGGGTTTCTGCTATATCTTGAGAAGTAATAGGATTGTCTTCGACAATCATGACCGAAATGCTCATGGGAGCTAAATTATTGAAAATCTCAAGACTTTTCGGAGAAAGATTAATTAGTCAGACCATTGCCGGATCACTGATCAATGTGTTTAAGTGATCCCGTCAGTCTGATTTTTTGCTTTCCATTTCCTGAAGAGAAATCTCTACGTGCACGCCATGCTCATACTTGATGTCATATGTACCATTTAAACTTGCTATGGTTGATTGGATAATTGTCCACCCAAAGCCCATTTTTATAGTCTGGTTAGATTTTCCATTATCAGACAAGAATAATTTCAGCTTATCATCCTCTCTTGTGAGAACTATTTCTAAAGCTGGATTTTGAGTAGTTGGGAAAGCATATTTAATGGCGTTGGTTACCAGTTCGTTCATGACCAGCCCGATGAGTACAGACGTGTCTATATCGGTTTCTATATCTTCAATCCGAATGTTGATTTCAGGCTTGGTTCCCTCGTGGATTGACAAGATGAGCATGTTGACCAGATCATTAATATACATGCTAAGGTCAACGCTTGAAAAATTGTTTCTTTGATACAGATGCTCGTGGATCAGCCCGATGGACAAAACTCTATTTTGAGTTAATTTCAGCATGTCCCGGCTTTTAGCGTCTTTCAGTCTTCTCTTTTGCATATTGAGGAGGCTTGAAATCATTTGAAGGTTGTTTTTCACACGATGGTGAACCTCCTTCAATAGCAGCTCATTTTCCTTATTTCTGGTGTTAAGCTGGCCTGTCCTTTGCACAACTGTCTCTTCCAATTCTTGCGCATACTTGAGCTGAATTTCCTCGTTTAGCTTCAGTTGGTCTATATGGCTCTGTTGGGCTTTCTCCCTTGCTTTGTACACTCCACCAATTCTGATGGATAAACCCACAGTGAAAATGAATATGTCTATAAGCAATCCTATCTGGATGAAATAATTCGTTTCTACCGTCAATCTCAGGGTGGATAAAAGCTGGGCGGAAAGTGAAGCAATCGCTACCACGCACATACCTGCCAGAAAAATACGACTCAGAATATCATTTAACAAATACACGCGATATACCACATATCCCATAATGCTGATTTCAATTATTACAACCAGAATTTTGTAGAACAGAAGATGTTGCAGATCGAATCCTACCAAATGGGCGACAGTTTCGGACACCACTACCATAATAATGAAATATTTCCCATAATTAAAGGCGCGATGAGCGATGAGGTCATTTTTTCTGAGACTTAGGAAGGATTGAGCAAAAAAGGCATACGCCATGGAGAGCGAGGCAGAAGAAATCCACAACCAGGTTGGAGAAATATCATCAATAAAAGGAAGCAAGACACCCAGCAAGCCATACTGATAAGCGAAAAAATAGGCAGTGGAGACTACATAAAAGAAAAAGTGCCAATAAACGAAATCTTTGCTTCGAAGGGCAAAAAGCAAAAGAGTTACCGCGAAGAAAAAATAAATCGACTGGAAGCCAATCTGAAAATAATTCTTACGGCTCTGAACCTTCAGAAATTCAGTTTGGTCAAAAATAAACAGGTTGATACTCGCTGTTTTTTCATCTATGAATGGATAGTGGATGATGATCTCGCTAAGGTTCGCGTTTGATTCGATGAGCAGGTGGTTCCCCGTGCCAATTTCTACCATATTTTCATCGTAATAAGTCATACCCCGCATGTACCAATTGCCCCCTTGTAGAACGAGTCCTTCAGAGAGCTCTCCATTCAAATGTACCCTCACCCAGCATTCAGATTTGAAAGGAACTTCGGTGCTATCAGTGAGGGGCATCCAACGCTGTGCGCTTGGATGAGAAAATGAAATCTCCTGTGTAAAGGTTGCGGGGTTCCCAATAGTAACTATTGTCAATATGACCCCAAGCAAATTCATAAGTGGTCAGAGATAAATTCGTCCGCTACAAGCTCCATGTAGCTGGCTGTAGAAAGCGGGAGGGTAAATCCCAAATGCCCGCCTACCTGAGGATAGTAGGTGGTCAATAGCGGATGCATTCCCTCAGGATAGTTTCTTTCTCCCAGAAAGGGATCATTTTGTGCATTTACCACCAGCATGGGCTTTTGCAAGCTAGATACAAAATTGCCCGGAGAAGCATCGTGATAAAATTGCTCCAGACTGTCATCACCATTTAGCCTCGTCGAGTAATTCAAATGGAAGGTCTCAAAATCGTTGATTTCATTTAAATCTGATACGTCGATGACCTGGGGATGAAGCTCTGCATAAAGAGCAATCTTCTTCCTGAGTTTATTGAGGAATACATTTTTATAGAGGGCATTTGACTTGAGTCCAAACTGATCCATCATATCTCCGAAATCAAACGTGACAGAGAAACCAACGCCCCCCTTTACCCTGTCATCCACTGATTCTGTACTGAGGTATTTTAGCGTTTGGCAGCCGCCCATTGAAAAGCCCAACAAAATGATTGTAGAATATTCCCTAGCTAAAGCTGCCTCTACGACTTCACTTAAGTCCTGAGCGGAACCATGATGGGCGAGTTTGGGAAGGCGGTTTAATTCGCCACTACAACCTCGCTGATTCCAGGCCAGAATGTCCCAGTTACGTTCCGAAAAATAGTTTGCTGCTCTTGTGACATAGTGCCGATAGCTATCTCCCTCCATACCGTGTGATATGATAATCAATCGGTCATTATCACTTATGATCCAGTCCATATCTAAGAAGTCTCCATCTGAAAGCTCCATCCTTTCTCTGTCGTATTTAGGTGTGGGTGGCCGAAAAAAAACAGACGGCACTACGGTCTCCAGATGTCTGCTGGGTAGATATATGGGTCGTTTGGAGTAAGTGGTTAGTTCCAATGGGATAGGTTTGTCGGGGAGATTTTCCTGTTTCTCGAATTTACTACTAAATATAAATAGTGAAGCCAGCAACCAAAAGGCCCCTGACTTCACTACCCCTGAAAAGGCAGGTAAATTGTTCATTAGCTCTTCAACTTTACATTTATCTGTTCAAGCACTTATGGGATACAAAACCGGGTACCTTTCGGCACTCCGGTTTCTGAAACCCTGAGAAATTTAGAGGGTTTTATCGATGAAATCACCTGATGCATTATTACTGAATGTATTACTCAGGCCAACATCCTGCACATCGTAAGAGAAACTGTTGCTGGTTTCTATAACCACCCCATATCCGGCACTGTTGCTGAATGTGCAATTGGAAAGGCTAAAAGTGCTTGCTGTAGGTGACGCTCCAAGATTGGTCTCAACGACTAAGTTCGCTGCAGATGTTGCCCCGGTCATGATAATATAACCACCTCCACTTATGGTGAGATATTCTGCAACCAACCGTGCAGCCACACTTCCGAAGGCATCTCCGATATACATTCCCGCCCAATCTCCATAACCATCTATTTCAACGGGGTTAGAGGCCGTTCCTGTGATTGTCAGAATGGGACCGCTGAAGTAGAAACCTTTACTTGCACCAAATTTGAAGTGAGCTCCTTCCTCTATAGTCATACTTGACGTATTGTTTAGGTTTCCCGTGAACTGATAAAAATTGTCTCCACCCAGATCCTTCCAAGTTACCGTCTGATTAGGCATGCTCGAGGATTGTCTAACCTCAATTGCGGGGAGGTTGGCACTCTGATTAAATGAGTTTCCATTTCCACTGAAATAGGCGCCATATTGCTGGTCTATCGAAATGGCCGCTACGGAAGCACCGCTGAAGGTATTGTTATTATATCTGGATGCGGCACTTGAGGGGTTCATGCTCCCGAAACCGGATACATACACGGCATAATCGCCGATGGAAGAAATAGTACACGAATTCAAGTTCGAAAGAGTACCACTCGCATAAATGGCCGTTTTCTCTGTGAGGCCGGTGATACTATTGCTGGAAATAGGATTTCCTCCGGCATTTTCAATAGTAAGCTGTGAGAGGACGGAATTTCCAGCACCCAAATATATACCCTGCCAGGAAGCACCTTCCAGACCCTTGAATGATATACCCGAAGTAGTCGATAAGCCACCGGATATAAACGCCGTATTTTCTTCCATATAGATCGTGTTTTCGCTTGAAGAAGACTGGATGGCGAGCTCTGATCCATGACTAAATCCACCTTTAATAATTACATCACCGTAAAGGGTAACCGCATTTCCCGAAAAGCCTTGCTGGACATTTACATCACTTTCGAGGGTGAGCGTTTTGCCATTAGCCAAAACACTCACCACAGGCCAGAGGTGAATTGGTGCTTTAATGCTGCTCGATCCTGACAAATTGACGCCTTCTACGTAGAATGTGGAGCTTGAGAAAGTAATACCATAGCCTGTTGAA
>Ga0316208_1003597_pt1 | contig 11036 bp, 7 predicted proteins | sample 3monopyrite_MG_FD_204944 | JGI IMG/M metagenome (GOLD analysis project Ga0316208, IMG submission 204944) | Microbial mat bacterial communities from mineral coupon in-situ incubated in ocean water Damariscotta River, Maine, United States -... | ecosystem: Environmental > Aquatic > Marine > Coastal...
GTGTTTTGAATGCGTGCCGGCGTCTGAAACACCATCGCCTGCGGCTTCGGGTCAAACAAGGAACTTATTTCGGGACAGTTCCTTAGGGCAAACGGCGTCCGCCCCTGCCTCACAACCGCGAACCATCCGGTCGAGGGGCATCGAACCCTTCAGGTCCGCAGGAAGCGTCGCCACAGTGTAACAACGAGCCGCCCTCGACGATCCGAGAATTTGGTTGAGTGAAAGTGGGCGGGCAGGCCACTCTTCGCTGCGAGATTCTTCGCGGAGTGGCGTGGGCACGTTCCGCGAGGTGATGAGTATTTTTCGTAGGCAGACGAAACCAGCGAGTCTCACGGAGAAGTAAGCGAGAAACCTGATTGCCGTGAAGTCAGGCGCGGATTGAGGTCGAAAACGCACGCGGTCACCGCTTGTTTTTGGTCGAGGCCACCTTGGATGCGATTCGGCTTAGCACCTGATTAGCCCGAACTTCGCCTTCCTGGCGGGCCTGGTGGTAGGCGGACTGCATTCTGCTGACCAGATTCTGCGTCGCCGATCGGTAGACTTCGAATTCCTTCCGCGCCGATTCCATTCCGTCGAACGTGGTTCGCGGGATGACGTACGATTTTCGGATATCGACGAACCAGCGTTTCTTGCCGGCGTAGGTAGTTTCGCCAGCGTCCATTTCCTTGATGTATCGCGCGAGCCGTGTTGCTGCATCGCGGAGGGCTCGCCGAGCTTCCTGCCAGTCGTCCTGATCCGCCCGGTCTGAGTAGAGCCGCTCGTCCGTGCCAAGGTCCCGGTTCATTGTTCCGAGCCGAACCTGCAGGTCGAGCAACTGTTTCTGCAGACTCTGAAGTTGCCGTTCTGCCTGGATGCTGCCTTTCCAGTCGCGTTCCATGCTGTCGAATATTTCTTCGATCTGATCGTCGGTGAACTCACTCTCCGATTCGTCATACGCAGCTTCGGGATAATAACTTTGTGCGTTCTGCATCGGCGGAGGATCGACATAGATCACGATGTTTGGATCGGCTCCGGCTGGCGCGACAGTGATTGCCTGATCGAAGTAAGAGGTGGCTCCGCCCTGCCCTTGAAACGAAAAACCAAACAGCGAGCACATCGGCACGCAGGCCGGATCGACTCCCAGCATCTGAGTGAGGTACCGCGCAGAAACAGCAGCGACCGATGGATCAGCGTCTGGCGGAATCTGCACGACAATCGCGGTCGGTAGATGTTGAGGCTTGAACCAGACCCAGAAAGCTCTCGGTGGGTCGGTCGGGACCTGAATCACCTCCCACGATGCCGACGGTGGTCGCGCGGCAAACGCTGCGCGACAATCGTTTGATGCAGGATTGGGGACGCCGCCCGCGCTCATATCTCTGTTCCGCTACGAAGATTGTGCTGACATTCCTCAATGCCGGTCGTGAGTGCTCGACTAATCTTAATGCTGAAACAGGAATTCGTCTTTATTAATGATCGCCCAGCAAATGTCTTCCAGAGCTCGTGCTTTGTCGGAATGAGACTCTGCGTATGCCAGACTGTGTTTCAACTCCGATTCGCTCGGGTGCCGGCTCAACGCCTGCCGGTATAGCTCGACGATGACTTCGCTCGTTGGCCGCCCGATTCGGACATTGTGGTGCAGCCGGTTGCTTCCGTCAGTCAGTAGCTGATTCACAAAACTTCCATTGAGCAATTCAAGAGCCTGGCCAAGGCTTGAGTCGTCTCCGCGGTCACACTCGCATACCGACTGACGTTCCGGCTGACCGAAGACTTTGAGGAAATCGGCCTCACCGAGCTTCGATCGGTCATGTGGCTGCAGGTCGGGAGCTGGCAGCCATGTTGCCTTCGTGTCGGACGCCACGAGCCCAAACTGCTTCGGTTTTCCTGCAACCTGACCGAGCGAGTCCACAAGCTGCTCGGCCGTCAGCTGCCTCGGCATGTAGTGCGAGAAGTATTTGTTGTCGTCGCGGTTGAACTCGTTGGGTCGCCAGCCCGCCTGGTATGTCCGACTGTTGAGAATCGCCCTCAGAATGTGGAGTCGATCAAAACCGTGCTCGACAAGATCCTGAGCCAGCGCATCGAGCAGCGGAGCATTGGCCGGTGGATTGGAATCTCGAAAATCGTCGAACGGCTCGACGATCCCTCGCCCCATGACCTGAGCCCAGATTCGGTTCACCTCGACTCGTGCGAAGAAGGGATTCTCCGGCGAAGTCAACCACTCAGCGAGTGCTGCCCGACGATCGGCAGTGTTTGCAATCTCAAGGTCGCCCGTGACCGGCACCCACGGTTTCATCACGCGTCCGTCGGCTGGGTGGTGAACTTCGCCGGTGCTTCGTGACCAGAGAACGACTTCTTCTGGTCGATCTGTCTTTCGTCTTTCGATTCGATTGAAGAACGCGGCCAGTCCGTAGTAGTTGCTCTGAGTCCAACGCTCGAACGGATGGTTGTGGCACTTCGCACATTGAATTCGCGTGCCCATAAACAGTTGAGCCGTCGACTCCATCGCGTCCAGTGTCTCGGCGGCGGTGCGGTAGTAGTTGCCCGCGGGCGATGTGATCGTGCTGCCGGATGCGGTGAGTAGTTCGCGAGCGAACTGGTCGTACGGCATGTTGTTGCTGATCGCGGCCTGCAACCATTGGCTGTATCTAAAGACGCTGTTCAGGCCGATCTGCTTGCGAGAAACCCGCAACAGATCACCCCATTTCTGAGACCAGAACAGGGCATATTCGGGACGGTTCAACAGATCATCAATGAGCCGTTTTCGCTTGTTGGATGACCCGTTCGCCAGAAATCGATCGGCCTCTTCGATCGTTGGCAGAGTCCCCAGAACGTCGAGATAAACACGCCGCACGAACGTCTCGTCGGAGCAGACTTCGGCCGGCTGATACTGAAGTTGCTTGAGTTTCTGGTCAACATTTTCGTCGACATAGTTGAAGGTCGGCGGGTCTTTCCACACGAAGTCTTCAACGTCTTGAACGAACGTCAGCAGTGGCGTTTCGATGAATTCGAGATATCGCACGATGACGGCGGTCTCGCCACGATTCGATCCGGTGACCAAGCCACTCTTAGAAGCGTTGGCGATGGTTGGGTCGGACAGTGAAAACTGCGACAAGTGAGTCACGTCGCGTACCGATCCGTCAGCAAATCGAGCGCGAACGCTGAACTGCTGAGTGTTTGCGGGAAATCGAAGAACGCGGTTTACCGACGGGAAGACTTCGATGCCCAGGCAGGAGGCTTCCGGTGGATCGACCGGGCACCCTTCCCCAATCCAGTCGTGCAGCACCGAGTATAAATCGTCGCCCGGCTTCAGTCGGCGGCCGCCGGCATGAGGGATCTGCATCGTCGGCTTACGAAGCAGCAGGCTCTGCGCCGGATTGATCGTATTGACTCGGCGGCTTTGAGACTCGCGAACAAGCGATGCGCGATCGAAGGCCGGCTCAAAACCGAAAAGTGACAGACGAAACTCACCCTTGCCATGAGGCGATCCGTGACAAGCTCCGCCACTGCAACCGGCCTTGGCCAGCGCCGGGAGTGTTTCGTGCTCGAAGGAAACGGAGTCAGCGGTCCTCTGACCGGAAACTCGCACCGTCAGTGTTTTCGATGCGCCGCCAACGGAAACGCGAATCTGAGTTACGCCGTCCCGCTTCGCCGACACTCGCCCACTCGCAGAAATGCCGAGCACTTCAGGCTTCGCTACGGCGAACGCAACTACTGAAGAGGCATTGATGATTTCACCGTTCGTCAGGTGTCCGGTGACGACGAGCTGAGCCGACGATCGAGGCCCGGTCAGTTCAATCTGTTCAGGGAACACGTCGAGCCGGGAAATGCTGCCGACGAATGATTTGTCGGCTGCATCTGCAGCGCCGCCGAGTGCCAGCCAAATGACAACGAGCATGAACTGAACTAACTGGAGCAATTGCTCAACACGGTTTTTCGGCATTGAATTCACAGCATTCCGTAGCACGATGTCTCAGTTACCAGACGCCAGCTGCGTTGACTCGACGTCAAAAAGATAAAGGTCAAATTCGCCGTCGCGTTCGGAAGCGATGACAAGCTGTTTTCCGCTGGGGTGCCAGGCCGGGTAATCGTCCCGTTCTTCTGAGTGCGTGATCCGTTGAACTCGCGACCCGTCGAGATTCATCACGTAGACCTCGTAGTTACCGTCGCGAGTGCTCACAAACGTGATTCGACTTCCGTCAGGCGACACTCGCGGGCGGATATCCATGATCGTATTTTCGGTGAGACGTCGCTCGTTCGAACCGTCGATTGACACGGAGTAGATCTCATAGTTGTTCTCTCGACTGTTGGCGAAAACGATCGTCTTGCCGTCCGGCGTGAACGTCGGCCAGTTGGTGATTCCCGAGCACTCGGTCAACTGCTTCTTGTTCTTGCCAGCCGTGTCGACCGACCAGAGTTGTTGCGGTCCGGTTTCGGCGAACGCGTAGACGACCGTTTTGCTGTCGGGGGAAAACGTTGGGCTGCGAGTTCCGCCTCGGCCGGCATGCGTAATAAAAGAGTCGGCGTTCGCGGCCCGGTTATGAATCACCAGGCGAGCGGTCAGGTTGCCGGTGCATTGTGTGTAAGCAATCCATTTGCCGTCGAGTGACCACGCAGGCTCGAGGTTGTGACGATTGCCGGCGTCTCCGAAGACGGGAGTGATCGACCGATCGTCCATCTTCATTTGCAACATGCGGACGAGGTCGGGCCCCTCGTCGTAGCAGTAGACGAGCTTCGCTCCGCCCTCGACGAAACAAGGATCCCGCTTCAGCGCGCCGTCAGTTGTCAGTCGAACGGGTTCGCTCGCGTGCGCATCGGCAGACGCAAAGAGAAAAACGGTCAGCAACACGAGGCCGATGCGAACATTGAACATCGAACACCCAACACTGAACATTGAAGTTCTGTTGTTCGATGTTGAACGTTGAGTGTTCGATGTTCGATGTTCCGATCGCCCCCTCACCCTAACCCTCTCCCCCAAGGGGGAGAGGGGACTTGATCGCGTTCGATGTTTAAAACAGTTCATCGATCACACTCCCGCCGTCGAGAACCTTGAGTTCCGCACGTTGCTGAGCACCGACGCCGGCGAGTTCCGCGATCGTCGTGCCGGCCATCAGCGGGGTGATCGGTCGCGAAACGGGTCGCTCGCCTTTCGCATCGCTTTGCCCGATCGCTCGACCAGGTTGAACGCCGGCTCCCGCCCAGATTGAGAAGTAGCACTGATTCCAATGTTCTCGGGCGGCGCGATTGCTGATGCGCGGCGTGCGACCAAACTCGCCCATTGTGATGAGCAGCGTGTCTTCCATGAGTCCGCGTTCGGTCATGTCGTCGAGTAATGCCGAGTACGCTCGGTCAAAAATCGGACCGTGCCGATCCTGCAGCAATTCGAAGTTGTAGATGTGCGTGTCCCAACCCCAGTCGCCACCGGGAGTGAAGGTTTCGACATACTCACTCCAGTTGACCTGAATGTATGGCACGCCGGCTTCAGCCAATCGCCGAGCCAATAAACATCCCTGCCCGAAAGTCGACCTGCCGTAACTCGACCGCGTTTTCGTTGATTCCTGAGTGAGGTCAAACGCGGCTCGTGCCTCGGCACTGGTCAGCAACCCGTAAGCCGACTGGTACTTGTGCCCCCACTCTTCGACTTTGGCCGCGTCGAGTCGGTACCGTTCTTCGTCGAGCTGTGTCAGAAGTTGACGGCGGTCTGAGATTCGACCGGGCGACATGTTCGGCATCATCTTAAGAGTCGGAATGCTGACTTCGCCTCGGTCAGACGCACTGACGAGGAACGGATCGTACGCTTTGCCGAGCGTCCCTCCGCCGTAACCTTCAATTCTTCGAGGCAAGTCACGCGGGATCCCTCGGCCAACATAGAAGAACGGCGGCAGCGATCCGGTTTGTCCTCGATGTTTGGAGACGATTGCTCCGAAGTTTGGCTGAACCGGTCCGGGCGATTCTTCAAAACCGGTCACACCGACGGTGCCCGCACCGGGGTGCCCGTTGTTCGAATTCACCATCGAACGAATCACGCTGAACTTGTCCGACCGAGCCGCCATTCGCGGCAGCAGTTCGGTGAATTTCATTCCGGTCGTGCGAGTGTCGATCGTGCCGAACGGACCGCGATAATCCATCGACGCATCCGGTTTTGGATCCACCAGATCGATATGACTGGGGCCTCCCCACAACCAGAGCAGAATTACCGACTTAGCCTTCGCTCGGCTCTTCGCTGCGGCGATCGCTTCCGGCGTCGGCAAGCCGGCACTCATGGCCAGCGGAACGGTAGCGGCAGTCCTCAAAAACGAACGACGCGTCGAACCGCCGCAGTCACGAGCCTTAAATGAACCGAAATCTATCATCGTCAGCAAACCCTCTTATCGCGAGATCGCAGAGCCAGCCATGCGTGCCTCGGAAATTCGTTCTCCATGCTAGCAATTGATCGGCAGTTCCGCACGATCGGTCCAGCAGCTCGCAGACATTCTGTCCCGCATCGTACTATTCGGACGGAATGACAGTTTCCAGACTCCGCCAGCAGTACCAGCTTCCGATCGACGCGTACGGGCTCCACGGTTCGGCGATCGCTCGGAATTCGGCATGAGATGTCGCCTTATCGAGGCCGTACAGCTTGAGAATTCCGTTTCGCACGCCGAGATCGTCGACGGGAAAAACGTCCAGTCGACCGAGTGAGAACATCAGAAACATCTCCACCGTCCAGCGCCCGATTCCGCGGACTCGGATCAGCGATTCTATGATCTCTTCATTCGCCAAACGGCCGATCGTCGAAAGCTGGATCTCGCCGGATTCAACTCTGTCCGCGAGGTCGAGCGTGTATTCAGCTTTGCGCTGCGAGCAACCAGCGCTCCGTAACTGGTCGACACCTAATGCAAGCATGCTTGTTGGCGTGACTCGTTTCGAACCGGAGTCAGACTCGACCAATGCCACGACTCGATCGCGCACCGTGCGCGCGGCGGCCGTCGAAATCTGTTGCGAAATGATCGACCGAACCAGCATCCAGAACCGATCACGTTCGCACTTCAGCGTGCATGGCCCGACGAGGTCGATGACTTGCCGCATCACCGGGTCGACCTTGCGGAGATGTCGAACAGCCTGCTTGAGTCGTTCTGATTTTGTGCCAGTTTTTGTCACGAAACAGTACCGTCTTGTCTTCAGTAAAAACGGACATTTGGAACCACGAAATACACCAAACACACGAAAGAATTAATTGTGAAAGTTGCCGATCAGCCGCAACATTCGTGAAAACCAAGCCAGTCACTTTTCGTGTATTTGGTGTTTTTCGTGGTTGCCATAGATCATTTGGGAGTTTTGTACGCACCCGACTTCGTCAGGCAGAGCCTGACCTACTTCTGATGGAGCCAGGTTTTGAGTTGTTGCTTCTGCGCGTCGGAAGGCTCTTTTGATACGGTGATTTTCCAGGACGCGGCGGGTGCTTCGCCAAGGACGAGTCGCAGTCGCTCGATGTGCTCCCGACGGGCGATCAGGACTTCGACGGACTCGCCCGGCTGATACTGCTTCAGACGAGTGGTCCAGCTGCTGGCAGTCACGCGGTATTGGTCGATTGCCAGGATTTCATCGTCGACGTTGAGGCCCGCCTCGAACGCCGGCGCATCGCGCAGCACTTTCGTGACGACAAGTTTGCCGGACTTGTCTTCTGTCGTCAGGCCGATCCATGACTTCTTTTTTTCGTCAGATTTCTCTTCGTCGGTTTTCGATTCACCTTCTTCCGAGCTTGACTTCGGCTTCGCAAAATTCAGCCCGTACCAGTCGAGAGCTTTCGAATAGTCGAACTCGTCAACGCCGTCGATGTAGTGAGAGAACCAGTCCGACAGGTCAGTCCCCGACACTTCCCCGACGATCGATCGAAAGTCGTCGGGTGAGTAGCCTACGTCGCCAACGTGACGCTCGTAGAGAATTCTCATGACGTCATCGAGCGATTTCTTTCCGCCGGTTGCTGACCGAATCTCTGCGTCGAGCAGGAAGGCGGCAACGGCGCCTTTGTTGTAGTAGCTGACCTGGGCGTTGCCGGAATTCTCGTTCGGGCGGTAAAGCTTGATCCATGTGTCGTGTGAAGAATCGCTGAGACTTTGCACGTTGCGACCGGGTGTCGTTTGCAATTTTTCGATCTGTTTTGAGACGGCTTCCAAATATTCCTTCTGCGAGATGAGGCCGCATCGCGAGAGCTGAAGATCGTCGTAGTAACTCGTGATTCCTTCGGCGATCCACAGACTGCGAAGATAGACTTCGTTTTCGTAGTCGTACTCGACGAGCGGCTTTGGACGCAGTCGGCGAACGTTCCATGTGTGGAAGAATTCGTGACTCGCCAGCCCCAGCCAGCGGACATACTTTTCGCGATCCCGGTAGTACCACCGGCTGATCATCATGACCGTCGAGTTGTCGTGTTCCAGGCCGCCGCCGGCTTCGACCAACAGATTGAAGAAAATGTAACGCGGGTACGGGACGACTCCCCACAAGCGGTGATGTTCAGCGACGATCTTTTCGAGGTCTCGAGCCGTCGCGGCGCCGTCCCAGATTTCGCCTTCGCCAATACTGACCAGCAGGTGCTCGCGATCGCCGACCTTGAACGGGTAGATGTTGGGATTGCCACAAAGGATCGGCGAGTCCACCAGCTCGTCGAAGTCTTCCGCGATAAATTTCTGCTTGTCGCCCTCAACGTTCGGCAGCGAGCAGATGGCATGTTTCCAGTCGTCGGGTAGTTCGATGCGAACCTGATGTTTCTGTTTTCGGGAGTTGACCGGCGAGAGGAATGTCGACGCGCCGTTGAACAGCGCGAAGTCGCGTTCGACCTGGTTGGTGCGAACGGTCATCTCGTTGCAGTACAGCCGGTACTTAACGACGGCCGATTTCGCGTCGCCGCATTTGACCAGCCAGCGGTTTTTGCGACTGCGGGAAACGGGCAGCTCCGCGCCGTCGGCGTCGCTGGCTGAAATCGTTTCAACGTGACGAGCGTACTCGCGAATGAGATACGAACCCGGAGTCCACGTGGGCATCATCAGTTCGAACTGTGGCTGCCCTCCGGTTTCGTAGCGGAGTTCGACATCCGCGTAATGATTCTTCGCCTGCGGAAACCGAATGGTGTATTCGATCAAAGCTCCTTCAACGCCATCCGAAGTCAGCAAAGCAAGTCCTCCACAAATAATACCGAGCCAGTATTTGGTCACGCCGTACTCCTGAAACAGGCCACAAAAACAATCGTGCCCAAAACGACTTCCAGAGTCAGATTTCAAAACGAAAGCCACAGAGAGCACCGAGGCCACCGAGTACAGACTGCAAAAATCTCTGTGGCCTCTGTGCTCTCTGTGGCTAAAAATCCTGTCAGGTATTTAAGGCCTGTTGTCAGGATGCAGCTTTGAGTTGTTTCGCGAGTTGTCGGCCCATCTCGCGTGCTGAAATGTCGTCTTGTCCGGTCATGATCTTTCCATCGATGACGATGTCGTCTGCCGCCGTCGATGGGTTGCCGACCGAATTCGGAGCGACCATCTTCGCGCCGTTCTGTTCCGAACCCCATCTCGAGGACGGCTGGCTTTGCCGACCGTTGTAGATTCCAGCCGGGCCCTGCCGAGTTGGCCCCGTCGCTCGTCGGCCAGCCAACAGACTGCGGCCGTTGACGCGAGACCACGCGAGCACCGACACGCCGTGGCACAACGCGCAGACAAACTTGTCCTGCTCGACGAACGCGTTGATCAGTTTGTTGGTCGCCTCTTTCGTGCGACGGTCGCCGTTGTACGCCCTGTTGTTGTAGCTGCCCTGGAACGCGTACTGGTACATCGACGAGCCCCAGCCGCCGGAGAACAGGATCGCCCGGTAGCGGTCGGGATTGGCATCGGCAATCGCCAGGTCTGGAGTCACGATTCCTTTGCTGCCTCCCTGTCCGGAGTTTGCGTGAGGCAGGCAGGGGGCTCGTCGAGCTGCCGCGACTTCAACCGTAAATCCCGCTCGCTCAAGTTCCTGGCGAGGATCGGCGTACTCGCGATAGAAGAAGCCATCGTTGGCGATGACGATCAAAACTTTGTCGCCGCCATCCGCAGCCGGTCTCTTGCCTCGCGGTGGGTTCGTTGACGTTGGAGCTGCCGGTGCTGGAGTTGTCGACGGCGTCCGCGGTCGCGGCGATGAACTGGTCGATGCCAGATCGATCGCCCCGTTGACCGATCGGACTTCGATCGAATGAAACAGCGTTTCAGAATTCCAGGCACCAACTCCGAGAGTTCTCTTCGACGGAATTCGCCACGTGTTCAGAATGCTGAGATCCGAGCCGTCGCCTACGTAGGTGGTTAAGAGCTTTCCGTCGAGGAAGGCGTCAACGCGATTTCGCCGCACGCGTAACTCGGCTGTGTATTTCTGGCCGTTGACCAGCGTCACATTCTCGACCCGCGTCGAGTTCTGGCGAGCATCTTTCCCTCCCACATTCTGGAATCCGGCAAGATGTTGCCCCCAGGCGTCGACATCAAAGGCCGCCTGCCCGGTACCCGAAACAAACATCAGAACGATTGAGTGTTGGCCCGTCTGCCGAGTGAACGTCACCTTAAAGTCGTACTCGCCGGTTGGCTCGACTGGCAACGCGATTCGTGAACCAGCTGCGGCGCTCGTCATCAATCCGTCGGCCGTCTTGCTCCACTGACCGGCGATGGTGTCGCGATTGAGATTGGTCAGTTGAATCAAGTCGTCTGACTTCTTTCGCGTCAGGTCGTCTTCTGCTTTGCAGGGTGGACCCGCCAATGAGAATGCGAAGATGGCAACCGCAAGTGCCTGGTTCAAGCCTTTGGTCTGGCTGGCTGAAAGCATGGTCTTCCTCGTTGCTACGGCGCGTGACAGGCCTATCGTGTCAGGTCTTCGAGACACGATCAAACGGGCAGCTCGACAGCGGCTAAGATTTCCCGACACAGCCGCAGAAAGAATTGAGTCGGCAGCCACAGTCGAGTAGGGTGAGTCCCGGTAGCGAGCCGAGACTCAGCCCTCTCACAGAACCGTACGTACGGGTCTCGTATACGGCTCCTGTTTCTGATAGCTCAAGTCACTTGAGGCAGGACTCCGGT
>Ga0316208_1003598_pt1 | contig 11030 bp, 6 predicted proteins | sample 3monopyrite_MG_FD_204944 | JGI IMG/M metagenome (GOLD analysis project Ga0316208, IMG submission 204944) | Microbial mat bacterial communities from mineral coupon in-situ incubated in ocean water Damariscotta River, Maine, United States -... | ecosystem: Environmental > Aquatic > Marine > Coastal...
GACTGGGAACGTTCGATGAAAGAACTTTCGGAAGCAGGCATTAATATGATTCTCCCCAATATGCTCTGGGGAGACGCCGCACACTACGCCAGCGATGTGCTGCCACGTAGTGCAACGTATGAAAAATATGGAGACCAGATCGAACAATGTCTTGCCGCCGCAAAAAAGTATGATATTGAAGTGCATGTCTGGAAAGTTAATTTTCGCTGTTCACATTACGGCACCGAAGAATTTTTGGATCGTATGAGAAAACAGGGCCGCTTGCAGGTTGATGTCGATGGAGTCGAACAGCCCTGGCTCAATCCGGCTCATCCCAAAAACCGGGAACTGGAAATTAAGGCGATGCTGGAAGTTGTTCGCAAATACGATGTCGCAGGAATTCATTTCGATTACATTCGTTACCCGAACGGAAGTATGTCGTTCGATGATTTCAGTCGGGCGTTGTTTGAAAAAGAGCAAAATCTTAAAGTGAAAAACTGGCCACGTGACTGTTTTCGTGGCGGTCCGCTTGAAAAAGAATACACCAATTTTCGCTGCGAGCAAATTACGAAACTGGTTGAAGCAGTCAGCCGGGAGGCTCGCAAAATAAAACCACAGATTAAAATTTCCGCGGCTGTTTTCCGAGACCAGCCTTCCGCCCGCGAAACCGTTGCGCAAGACTGGCCACTCTGGGTGAAAAACGGTTACCTCGATTTCATCTGCCCGATGGATTACACGGGAGACGATAGACAATATGCAAACTGGATCGAAAAACAAAAAAAACTGATTGATGGGAAATGTCTACTTTATCCAGGCATAGGAGCCTCTTCTTCCCATTCGACATTGCCTGCAGATCGTGTCGCAGGGCAAATTAACATCACGCGAAAACTCGGTGCAGATGGTTACACAATCTTTAACTTCAACGAAGTCACTGCCAACCGCGTATTGCCCGGCTTGAAACTTGGAGCCGGAAAAACAAAAGCAATTCCTCCGCATCGTAGTAAATAATCGACATGATAAATAATCTTGCCTTGGGAAGATCATTTGTTCGGTTCATCTGAATCAAGGCAGAGTAGGGTGCGTCGTGACACACCTTTTAACACACCGGGTAGCCCGACCACCTCAGTGGTTGGGTGCCGCCAGGCACAAGATGCTCGCGTCCTGTACGTTCAATATCATTGAAACTTCCAATGTAAAAGGGAAACCACATGGCGCGAGCATCTTGTTGCTACGCAACCCAACCGCTAAAAGCGGTCGGGCTACCCAGTTTGTTTTGAACCACGAATGGACGCGAATCAACACGAATTATCTTTGGGGAACCTCGCACGTAGATGTAGGATGGTGTGCTTGCACCCATCAAATACGGTTTCCACTTCATCGATCTAATGCCGGTGAAGAAATTGCTAAAATAACGGTTTCGGCACTTTTATTTCTTTAAGCACAACTCGGCACGCGAAGATGGGTGTAAGCACAGTTCCTACGACGAACCTGAAATTGACGCGTCCTACAGGAAACATGATAAAAACAGGGATATAAATTCAGGACGATTGCTTACCAGAATAATCCGAAGACGACCCAGCCTGAAAGAGCTAATAATAGGATGGCGTACCAGTTTGGATTGAGATAACGAGGTATTGGTTTCGAAGCCGAGGTGACTTTGAGATCGCGTAATTCCTGACTGCTTTGTGCTAACCAACTCGATTTATCCGAAACGTTTGACTCTGCCAGGCTGACAGAGTCTTCTTTTGCCAGCCATCCCCATTTGAGCGTCGCAGCAAACATTGCAATTGTTGTTACGATCATCGAACTGGGAAACGCGTACCATTTTTCTGTTAACATCCCATTGACCCATGTCAGATCGATCAGTTCGCGGTCAACAAATCCCATCAGCCCAAACAGACTACCAGCGATGAGTCCGACCAGTCCGCTTTGGCGAGGCACACGACTTAATGCACCGATGAGATAAATCGTAAATAATGGAGTAACAAAAATGGGAATGATGGTTCGTAGTGCTTGAATCATATTGTCAAATCGGGCAATAAACGGAATGTAACAAAAACCGATCATCAGAATGCCAACCGTTGCCCAGCGTGTCACTTTCAAGTAGTGTTTTTCCGTTTGATTAGTGCAAATCCAAGAGGCATAAATATCCCGTGTAAACAAAGCCGATAAGGCAGAACCGATGGAATCAAACGTACTGATTGCAGCTGAGAGAATTCCTGCAACAACCAATCCTTTAAAGCCAGGGGCTAAAAACTGATTGGCAAAATACGGAAACAGTTCGTCAGCCGATGAATGTTCTGTAAATTCGGGAACAAGAACTCGCCCCATGACCCCCATTAAAGCCGTTCCGACCATCACAGGCATGATGAGCAGGCATCCAAACAGCGTGGCCATTTTCATATCCCACTCGCAGCGCGCCCCCATCAGACGCATCGTTTGCGTATGATTGACGGTGTAATATCCCAGTCCAATAATTGTCCAGCCAATCACAATAAGATACGGCGATGTCGCCTGGCTATCTTGAAATTGTCCAATATGCAACCAGTTAATCAGAGGTTGACCGTGTGCATCGGTTGACTGCGATAATTGCTCAACCGTTGCAGACCAACCGCCGCTGGCAATCCAGACTGCCCGAAAAATAGTAATACCCGCAGCCATCATAATCAGGCTTTGTAACGCATCAGTCCAGACGACAGACGTCAAACCTCCCCACGTTGTGTACGCAGCAGTGAAAATGACCAACAGGACAATCAAAATCCATGATTGTGTGGGAGTAATTTCGAGGATCCCCTGAAGCATCAAAAAAATCGACCAGATCATCAAGCCCAGCATCGTCGTGCGGTATTGAATTTGTATCAGCGCACTGATCGTCCGCAGCGATTTCCCATAGCGGGTTTCCAGGTATTCTGCATTGGTATAAAAACCGCCTCGATATAATATTGGTACAATCAAAAAAGAGGCCAGGACTGCCCCAACCACACTGGCAAGAGTGAAGACCGTGATAATATGCATCCCGTTATTGAATGCATATCCGGTCAAAGAAACGGCATCGGCGTTATCAACACTGGTCGCAAAGATCGACAGCCCCAAACCCCACCAGGGAAGACTGCGACCACCCAAAAACCAGTCACTACTCGTTTTTGTATTGCGGGCCAGATAAAATCCGTAACCGATGACTGATCCATTCAGGACCAATACGATCATCCAGTCGAGCCAGGTCATGTGAGTGATTCCTGCTGATACTAAAGACTTGGTTACTTAAATGTTTTCAGGACATCCTCTTCAACATCATGAGCCAGACAAAACAGGATGTCTCCCTGGCTGGTCAGTGTCGGACCTCGATGAGCGATCGCGATGCCGTCTGAATTGGCATGAATGATTGTTGGTTCGCGGTCTGGGCGTTCGAGAAAATAGAGTGCACCCAATGGTTGATCTTTGGAAACTTCAACTCCAACATCTACAAAACTTTCAAACAGGCCTGATTCGGGCGCAAAAATATAATCTTCGGCATCCAGGGCCTGTATCCAGCGTGTTGGAGGAAGTCCTAAATCAACCCGTGACTTTTCTTCTCCTTCCAGAACATTCAAATGCACCAGCACATTTCTCAACCCGCCCTGGCTGGTACGATGAACCGAAGCGGGAGTGACTTCGCCTCCTCCCATTTCAGTTGTCACGATTGTTTTACCCAAACTTTCAACTTGGACAGGCAGCAGTCCTTTGCCAGCCACATCTGCATACAGGAAAGAAAAATCTGTGTTGTACGCCTGAGCCGCTTGAGCCATTCTGCGGCGGTACTCCAGGTCATCAACCAAATGCATATGAGCACACGGATAAAAATAGACGCCCCGCCCTCCCGTGTGCAGATCAATCACTGCATCAGCAATCGGGAAAAGTTTGTTTGTTAAGAAGTGAGCCACTAAATCGGTAGCCGTTCCGTCAATGTCTCCGGGAAAACAGCGGTTCAAATTTTTTCCGTCGAGGGGGGAGAGACGGGTTGCTGCTTTAGCTGCGGGCATATTGATGGCCGGTATGAAAATGATGCGTCCTGTAACTTGTTCTTGCGTCAATGTTTTCATCAACTTCATAATAGCAATCTGGCCTGGATATTCATCGCCATGGTTGCCCGCCATCAGAAGAACGGTCGGGCCTTGCCCATGAGAGATTGTTGAAATCGGAATTTGCAATTTCGCCCAACCACTCAAATTATAAGAAAACGGAATATCCAGAGTCCCCCACTGAATTCCGGGTTTGCTAAAATCAATATTCGTTTGAACGGGAGAATCGGACATCGTATTAGCCTTACTTGTGAAAAGAATTGAAATTTAGTCTGCTGGCTTTAGGCTCTTATCACTGAAATGCTGCGGAAAAGTAGCAGGACATTATTACCACGGAAAAGAAAGATGTGAACCACGGAGACACGGAGAACACCGAGGAAAAATAAAAAGAAGTCTCTCATTTTAGAAAAAAGAGTTTCACGCAAAGACGTGGTGACGCCAAGAAAAGGGAAAAAGATAAATTTTTCAAATCGATCAAATGAGCGGATTGAATTCCAGACTGTTGCAGGTAGTGCAAGAAACTCTTTGAGTTTGTCGTCTCTTTGCGAGAGTTTTTTCTCTGTGATCTCTGCGTCTCTGTGGTTAATTTTATTTCCTGTTTGGTTCCAGCAATGCCGGGTTAGGCTTTGTCTGAAAAGTTATATTGCCAGACTGTGGAAATTCCGCGGTCTGGCGACCGCAGCTACTAGGTTCTGTGAAATCTTTAGTTTGATTCTGCAACAATGTGTGCAGAAACAAAATCTTCATTCAAAGTGATGCCCAGTCCCGGACCGTTGGGGACTTTGATAATGCCGTCTACTGCTTGCACTTTTTCAGTCGTCAACTCGTTTCGAAGAGGCTCATCTTCGACACAATCTTCAAAGATGAAAGCATCCTTGCAAGTGGCGAGCCAATGCAGGCTCGCTGCGACGGTGATCGGGCTGGTGTAACAATGATTACAAGGCCGGGCACCGATTTCTGCAATTCTTTGTTTCAGATAAGTTGCTTCGGTGAATCCGTTGCGAGCCAGATCGACCTGATAAACATCCAAAGCTCGCTTGTCAAAATAAGGGCGGAACGATTCGCGACCGCATTCTTCTTCGCCAGCTGCAATCGGCACCGGTGAACGATCTTTTAACCAGGCATACCCTTCGACATCGTGAGGAAATAGCGGTTCTTCGAGCCAACCAATATCGTATGATACAAAAGCGTTCGCTCGCTGCAACGCCGTGCGTGCATCCCAAACGCAACCTGCGTCGATCAATAACGTACCATCTTTCATGCCTTCTCTGGCACCTGCGACAAGTTCAATATCAAGCTTTTCAGATTCGCCCATCGGCTCCCAGCCAAATTTGACTGCCTTGTAGCCATTTTCGGTCCAACGCTGGGCGATATCACAAGTTTCCTTGCCATCTTTGCCAAACAAAATTGACGCATACGCAGTAAATTCAGAATGATGTTGCCCTCCAAGAAGCCGGTGGATCGGTTCGCCAAAATGTTTCCCTTTCAAATCCCACAAGGCAAGATCAATCGCAGCCATCGCGGTGATGGTTACACCAGTACGTCCAAAATACATGGTATGACGATACATCTTTTGCCACAAACGTTCGCTCTCTAAAGGGTTTTCACCAATCAGTAACTCACGCAAACCACAGGCCACATTGTGACTGTAAGGCGCATCGATAATTGCTTTGACAACTTCAGGAGAAGAATCTGCCTCGCCGATTCCTTCGAGTCCATTGTCGGTACGAATGCGAACCAAAACAGAATCCTGGCAACTGGCTGTTTTATTTGTCACTGAATTTGATCGTAAAATCTGACAAGTAATTTGTTCAATTTTCATCGGAAACGTAACTCTTTCTATTAAGCTCTTATCAATGAAATGCTGTGTAAAACTGGCTGGATGTTATAAGAGGATTGGGTAGCGTAGCAACAAGAGGGTGTGTCTGTCTTCAATTGAAAACGGTGATTCGGATTTCTGTCGTGGCGAGTTGGTGAAGCCCAAATGACGCAATGGTCACGACAATGTGATGAGAGCATCGATAGATGGTACTCCGGTAAGCTTTGTACGGTCAACCAAACGTACAAAGACGGCAGAGGGGGGACGGCGATTGCAGTTTCCTCGTCTCGTAACGGTAGCTACAAGATACACGCAAACCCCAATGTGTACCCCAAACATGCCTGCCTGTGTTTGATTTCTCAATTGAAAAGCTGATCAATACCGCAGCATAGCATCCCGCTTCAGTTTTTACAGGGAAGCCCGAATCATGAATTAGCCTGGATTATTCATCAGCCGTTGGGCGTTAGCCTACGGTTTCTTTCATTGTTGCATGAACCGGGTTAGAGCATCTTTTATGGAGAGGGTGATATATCGGGAGAGAGTTTTTGCAGGCGTCTTAAAATGGCCTGTTCCAATGCGAAATCTCTGCCACGTGGAATCCAGCCGGAAGGGCGAGATTGTCCGAGAGTTTGATTGAGGTCTCTGCTCAGCGGGGTACTCTCCTGGAAGGTGGCACCGCCGGGTGAGTTTGCAGCGATTGCGTCCAAATCTTCAATCTCTTTCAGTGCAACCACCTGCACAACGTAGGAATTTTGTGAGCCCCGTGAAGCCTTTGATAACGTGACGATCACTTTTCGACGAAGTGACTGCAACGTACTTTCCAGCCGATTGTTCCAGCCGACCGATTCTTTGTGCCACGGTTCTAACAAGCCAGAGCCAACTTTATATTTTGTTTCGATTGTACGAGCCTGGCGATTTTCGCGTTCGATTTCAAACAAAAAACCGTGCAGAACATCGATCGTTCGCTCCCAGGCAACATCCTCGCTGCCCGCGGTCAGTAACAGCGGGTTATTCATTGTCTGCACCTGCTGTTTTCCCCCAAGCGTAGAACACCCGAGGAATGTCAACAGAAGCAGTAACAGCGAACGAATTAATTGTGAGTGAGCCACAACAAGCCAGTATCTAAACCGAATAGTGGAGAGGAAATAGCTTCAGAGAATTTCTACCATTTACGAACAAGCGGAATCTTGCCCTATTTCCTCGAATGAGGCAAGATGAAATTGAAAAAACCGGCTGTTTGTTCATTATTCAAGCAGTCATCCAGGCAGGATTCAGAATCGTGCCCGTCTTTGCGAGAGATATTCGACGAGTGCGGTGTCGAATCTCATACTGGTATTCAGGGGAACAAAATCTGCTCCCATCGCCAGGCATTCTTTTTTGTAGGTTTCCTGAAGTTCTTTCATCGCTTCAAGATAATCGTTGCGGATGCCCGATGCGTCGAGTTTAAGCTGCTTTTCGGTTTCTGGGTCGCGTAAAGAAACCGAGCCACTGAACGGAAAGGTGACTTCCGCTTCGTCCAGAACATTGAAAACGATAACATCATGCCCTGCATGGCGAAGTAATCTTAAAGAATCGAGTACTGGTTCGGGATCGACCAGCAAATCGGAAAAAAGCATAATCAAGCTTTTGTGCTTCACCATCGGGGCAAACTGCCTTAATGAATGAGCGATTTCAGTCGGCCCGGTTGGCTGCGCTCGTGCCAACAATGCCAGTATTGTTGCTAATTGCGAACGCCTGCTTTTGGCTGGCAAAGTCGCTCGTAATTTTTGATCGAAAGTTACCAGACCAACTGGATCCTGCTGATGGATCATCATGTACGCAAGGGCGGCTGCGAGGGAAACGCTGTATTCAAACTTGGTTAATTCCTGCCGAAATGTGTAGCCCATGCTTTCGGAAAGATCGAGCATTAAATAGCCCGTGATGTTTGTTTCCGCCTGGTATTTTTTGATGTAATAGCGGTCTGTTTTCGCATAAACGAGCCAGTCTATATCCTTCGGATCATCCCCGGTTGAATATCGACGATGTTCACTGAATTCGACACTGAATCCATGGAAGGGGCTGGTGTGCAGGCCACTTAAAAAGCCTTCGACAATGAATTTGGCCCGTAAATCGAGCCGGGCAACATTGCGAATCACTTCCGGTTTGAGATATTGCTCTGCTTTAGCCATGAAGTTAATCTTTTCTTCACTCAGGGGAACCTCTATTGATAGAGGTTAAGCCTTAAATAACCACGAAAGAAACAAAAAACACGAAAGAAGAGACCATCATTCGTTTAACGGCAAGCCGAAGGCGACTGCGTCAACCGGTTTGCTTTATTTTGAAGGTGCCGAACTGCGAATAAACGCGAATTTCCGCGAATTAATTTTCAGTCATCCTATCTGTTCTTGTCACTATTCAGCCTTGGTGTAGGGTCCGCTACGGACAACCGGAATTTCTGCAAAATCACTCATCGCTGAATAGTTACCTTCGCGGTAAAAAATATCCTGCCACTTTTGCACAGCATTTTGTTGATAAGAGCCTAAGCAATAGTCCTGAAATAACTTCCCTAATGCCCAACGCCTACTACCTAACGCCTATCCTAACAATTACCTGGGAAGAAATGGAGTCCATCCCCAATTTGGCTGCATTGTAGTCGGACTTTTTGCAATTTCTACAATTTGAGTTGACAACGTCCCCTATCTGGAATGCTCGTCTCGACAAAAATAGAGGGATCAATTATATGCTCACTCACAAATGATCTCTCAACATCGTGGCTGTTTCGAGCAGCGGTGTTTTTTATCGTTCCCAGAATCGTGGAACATTTATGAAATCTTCATTATTGACAATTATCATCGGGTGTTTTCTTCTGGCTGGCTGCCAGAGTGCGAATTCACTTTCATCCAAGTTGACGTCTGGTCTGTTTGCTCCGTCAAAGACCAAGCATACCCTCAGTTCCAACTCTCCTAATCCGTCGTCTCCTTCAGCCATGCAGCTTTCGAGTGACGATTTTCGGCAAGGCGAAGAAGCGTTGAAAAAAGGGGACCTGAAAAAAGCGAAGAGATCTTTTCTGGCCGTCGTTAAACAGCAGCCGAACAATGCGGCTGCCCATCATCGATTAGGCTACATCGCAGACAAGATGGAAGATTTCACCATGTCCAGAATTCATTACATTACTGCGATGAAACTGGAGCCGAATAATCCAGATATCGCCTGCGATCTTGGCTATTCCTATTTGTTGCAAAATCAATTGGAGGAATCGCAACGGTATCTTGAAAAAGCGTTAACGATCAATCCGGCACATCAATCAAGTTTGTTAAACATGGCTTCTTTGTTGGGAAAACGGGGAAACTATGAGGGGGCACTCGCAATTTTTCGACAAGCAGGAAGCGAGCAGGAAGCCCAGAAAAATATCGCTCAGTTGTTTCCCAATGGTCGCCCGGCAGACCAGGCAATGGCATCTGGCAATAATCAACCGAACCAGGTGACGCAAGATTTGCAACAACAAATGGCAGCCTTAGCCAATAAGCAACGCTTGGAAATGAAGTTGAGAAAAAAGAAAAGAGACCTCGCGCAAGAAAAGTTAGCTCCACGTGAAGTACCCGCAGGGGATATCAACGATATTTTCGCAAAAATTGATCGAGAGTTTGATCAGAAACAGCAAGGATCGCCGCTGGCAAATCCAGGAAACAGGGGAACCATTCCCCCTCAATCCCTACCGGCAGCTCAGCCGAACCGAAATGACCTGATTGCACGAAATCCTCAACAGTATAAACCACCAGCCGGGTATAAACCACCAACCGGGCCGCCGGTTCTGCCTGCTTCCAGCAGGAGTTCATCTGTCCCTGGAGAGATTCCCACCCAAAGTATTCCTGGTTCGCTTGAAGACTACGCGATCTTACGATCTGAACAAAATGTTACTCCCTCTGCGAACAGCCAGATGATGCCACGGAACTATCCAATGAATCCGAACTCTCCTCTGCTTCCAGAAACTCAGAACAATCTGGCGGGACAAACAAATCAAAATTATCCCCAATCGGTAAGCGAGTCATCCAGCCCTGCTTTTAATCAGCTTCCTGCCCAGAAGCAGTCCCAGCAGAAGCAGTCCCAGCAGAAGCAGTCACCACAACTCAGCTTAAACAATCAGATACCGAACAACCAAGTACCGAATAGCCAGCCGATTCAATCCCCCGCTACTGCGGCACCAACCGATGCTGCCAGTTACCAACAGGCTGTTACGTTGGCCATGCAAATGGGAATGAACGCCGGGCCGGGGCAGATGTTCCCACTCAACACAAAGCAGCCATCGGCACGTTGGCAGGCATACCCTTCAGGTAGAAATTATTCGCCCGAGCCATCAAGGACGAACCCTGCTTTCTCCAAGCAACCAGCCCCTCCCGTGAAGAAGAAACATCAGCATCCGTTTCAACATCTGCCAATCCAGCCTCCTACGACAACCCCAACCCCAAATTCACCACCAGTTGCCCATCATGGAGACCATCAGCACTCAACCGAAAACAAACCATTGTTTTTAACTTCACAAACGCCAGTACCTGCAATGACATCCACCCCAGCCAGCACTGAGCCTGCTCAGCGTGGTGGTGAAATCCAAAACTGGCCTCACGCCCCGAATCCACAAGTACAGCAGGCCTCTCACGAACATTATCCCAATGCGACCGGAAATGTTCATCAGGCAAAATCTGAAACCCCGTGGCTTAATCAACAGGGAAACCAAAATAATGCGAATCGTCAGCCAAAAGGAAGCCGTCCCTTCGGTGTAGATCGCCAGAATTTAAGAAATGGGAAACCCGGAAATCAAAATCAATTGCCGCTTATGCAGCCTTCAATAAAGGGGCAAAACAGTCCAGGTCAGTGGCCTTACTCCCCACAAGCAGGCAATCCATCCCCACAAAATAATGGACCGGTCATCCACCGAAGAGCACAATACCCAACCTCAGGTTCTTACCGCTCGGGTAGTACAAATTCTTCCATGCCACAGGTTGTTCCCGGTGCTAGATAAATCGGGAAAATCTAAAGCACGAATTCCGAATATTATTTTTCCATCATCGGCTGGATGATTTTCTGTGCCAGTTGCTGCACATTGCCCTGGCTGTATTGTAGCTCCCGTTCTGCGTGAAAGCCAAGCCCCTGTGCCAGTTGTTCTGCTCGCTCGGTGGTGCAGAATCGACGCATCTGTT
>Ga0316208_1003600_pt1 | contig 11025 bp, 5 predicted proteins | sample 3monopyrite_MG_FD_204944 | JGI IMG/M metagenome (GOLD analysis project Ga0316208, IMG submission 204944) | Microbial mat bacterial communities from mineral coupon in-situ incubated in ocean water Damariscotta River, Maine, United States -... | ecosystem: Environmental > Aquatic > Marine > Coastal...
TAACCGTAGGTACATTAGGAACAGTCATAGCCACAATAGTAGCTTTTTTAGTAGTGACATTGTTATTGGTAACATTGCTATTATTTGTAAAACAAAAATTAGCACCTTCAGGCCCTGTAATGATTACAATTAATGATGAAAATAAAATTGAAGTAGCTTCTGGCGATACATTGCTTACAACCTTAGGCAATCAAAAAATATTTTTACCATCAGCATGTGGTGGTGGTGGCACCTGTATTCAATGCGAATGTCATGTATTATCAGGCGGAGGTGAAGCTTTACCTACTGAAACGCCTCATTTTACAAGAAAAGAACTGCAAGAAGGGATACGTTTAGCATGTCAGGTTAAAGTAAAACAAGATATGGTTATTACCATTCCTGAAGAAGTATTTGGTATCAAGAAGTGGGAAGCAACTGTAGTTTCAAATTATAATGTAGCTACTTTTATAAAGGAGTTTGTTGTAGAAATTCCTGAAGATATGAATTATAAGGCAGGAGGGTATATTCAAATTGAAATTCCTGAATGTGAAATAAAGTATTCAGATATGGATGTTTCTGCACATCCAGAAGATCACCCTGGTGAACCAGATAAATTTAAAGCAGATTGGGAGAAATTTGGTTTGTGGCCTTTAGTGATGAAGAACGTTGAACCTGTTGAAAGAGCATATTCTATGGCTTCATATCCTGCTGAGGGAAGAAAAATTATGCTTAATGTTCGTGTTGCAACTCCTCCTTTCGATCGTGCCAAAGGTGGCTGGATGGATGTAAACCCTGGTATTGCTTCGTCTTATATTTTTAATCAAAAAGTAGGAGATAAAGTAACGATTTCAGGACCTTATGGTGAGTTCTTTATCAATGAGTCTGATTCAGAAATGTTATATGTTGGTGGTGGTGCAGGTATGGCACCAATGCGTTCGCATTTATACGAATTATTCAGAACCTTAAAAACTGGTCGTAAAGTAACGTATTGGTATGGAGGACGTTCTAAAGCTGAATTATTTTATATACATTATTTTAGAGCTTTAGAAAAAGATTTTCCAAATTTCAAGTTCTTTATTGCATTATCAGATCCAACTGAGGCAGATAATTGGCAACTTAAAAAAGATGTAGAAGATGTGGCTGGAGATGGTTTTACTGGTTTCATTCATCAAGTTGTAATCGATCAATATTTATCCAAACATGAAGCGCCTGAAGATATTGAATTATACTTCTGTGGTCCACCATTAATGAACCAAGCTGTTCAGAAAATGGGTGAGGATTTCGGAATTCCAGATGAACATATTAGATTTGATGACTTTGGAGGTTAGAATTCCTGCGAAAGCAGTCCCAATACTTCGGGATCATAAAGTGAATTTAAAAACATAATGGACTCCTACCTAGGTAGGAAACAAAAAAGGCTGTCTAAAAAGTAAAACATGTGTCATATTGAGCCTGTCTAAATATTTTAACTCTTTGATAATCAATATCAGTTTCGACAAGCTCAAATGGTCAAAGTAAATTACAATGACTTTTCAGACAGCCTCTTTTGTTTATAAACTCAATTCAACTGTTCATCGATTCAACTCGACCATAAATTAATGTAAGCTTTTTTTTTATAGTCTGTTTCGTAATCTTTAAAGAAAAATTTAGGGGTTATGAAAACAATTAATTTCAAATATTTGTTATTATTAATACTGCTTTTTGGAACAAAAAGTTTTGCTCAAGTAATAAGTATTAGCAATAATACAGGAGAAACAATTATTCAAAAATCAACTGTTCAATTACCTTCAATACCAACAGGGGAACCTTTTAATTATAGTATAGATTTCCAAAATTTAGATCAAACAAAAACATTATCAATTTCAGATGTTTTACCACAAGGGCTTTGTTATTCTGCAAGTGATATTGTAGCAGATGCGTCTTTTTTAGATTTTTCTGGAAATGTTGTTTCAAACCCAAATAGTATACCAGGATTAATAGATACAAGTAATTTACCAACAGTAACGTTTAATATTCCAAATAATGTGCAAAGAGGTTCCTTTACAATAACAGTTAGATTTTGTGGAGGTATAACCGAAGACGGATTTAGTGTAACTAATAATATTTGTGCGACCTATAGTGTTGGAAATACCAATGACGAAACTTTTTGTTCATCTATGGGTTTAACCAGTACAGCATCAGCAATAAATCCTTGGGGAAATATTACAAAAGAACCTCTATTTCCTGCTGTATTGGGAAGTGATGGCAATTACTACATGCCTACACCAGGAGGTATTGTAAATTATAAAATTAGAATTGAAAAAGAACCACAATATGCAAGCTCTGTTTTTGGGATGCTAAACTTAACAGATGTAAGTATTACAGAATTATTTTCATCTTGTGCTACAGTAACATTGGTTAGTGGCCCAGGAACAATTAATACTGCCACTAATTCAATAGATTTAAATAATGATTTAAATGGGAATGTGCCAAATGAAAGTGCTGAATTTATTATTAGTGTTGATTATAGTGGTTGTACATTTACAGATGGTCAAATTGTTCCAAACACGGTAGAACTTAATGGAACACCAGTAGGTGAAACTCCGTTAACAAATATAAGTAGTGGTACGGCAAACGTTATAGCTGTTGATAATTTACCAGCACCTAATCTTGATACTGCATTTACAAAAACGGTGGAAGTATTTAACCCTGTTCCTGGTTGTTTAGGAAAATATATAATTTCTGTAGTTAATAACGATAATAGACCTATTTCTTTTTTAGAAATCTCAGACCAATTACCAATTGAGATACAACCACAAAATATAAATATTAGTGGTTTAATTAATAGTGCTTCAACATCTGATACGTTTGATTTAAGTGTTAATAATGGCAGTTCAACACAATTTCCAATGGTATTAGGATATTCTTCGAATCCTACTATATGGAACAGTTCAACAAACAATTCATTTAGCTTAATAGCAGATTCTAATACCTTATTGTATCCAGGAGATATGTTGCAAATAGTAGTATCCTTTACTATGAATTCAGGAATTCAGTTAGGTTCAACCATTACAAATTGTGCGCATTTTGAAGGGGCAATAATTGATGTGCCTAACAATATTAATATTTCATTAAATGAAGATAGTTGTTCCTCCTTTACTATAGAATCTTCAGAGGTAAAGTTGTGTGCTGTTAAAACCGTTAGAAAAGCGAATACAAATGATGTTTTTGTTACAGATATTACTAATGTCATACCAACAGATGAATTGGAATTTCAAATATGTGTGCAAAATAATGGAAGTATGGATTTTAATGGGCAATTGGTAGATGTCTTAGATGCAAGATATGAGTTTGTATCTGTAGTTTCAAGCAACATGCCTTCAGGAACTACTTTTAATCAAAATGGTCAAACGTTAACTTGGAGCAACATTGATTTATTTCAAACCTGTAGTTCATTTAGTGGCGATTATGGTTGTATTAATCCTTCAAATCAAAGTTATTGTGTTACTATTAAAGTAAAAGTAAAGCCTTTTACACCTTCTGGAAATATTGACAATAATGCAACTTTAAGTGGTGCTAATTCTAATCCCTTTACAACAGAATATGCCAAAGTTAATGTGATTGAATCTTCAGTTTTAAAATTTGAAAAAGAGATTTCTGAAGATTTAACCAACTTTTCTCAATCATTGACCTTTAATCCTACGTGTGGTAATTCTGTATATTACAAAATGACTGTAACAAATTTAGGCAATAAAGATGTACTGCAATACCAAATTATTGATGAACTTCCAGCGGTAAACGATGTGTATTTTCCAACAATATTACAAAGAACAAGTAGCTTTTCGTTCGCTAGTGTTATCGATGATAGTTCTCCAGATTTTACAGTATCTTATCTTAATACAGCACCGTCTTCTACAAATACGCCTACTAATTTTGATTGTAGTACTGTAACAACAGGAAATCCTACAAGTAGTAGTATGACACAAACCATTTTATATGAAAGTATAAATTCACTTGCAATTGGAGGATCTAGTGAAATTATTATTGAAGCCATATTGCCAAGTGTAACAAGCTTATTTAGTGGTGACAAAGCCATTAACAGTGCTTATTTGGTAAACTGTAGTCCTGATGGCAATATAGTTATTCCAACAAATATGGTAGAGCTAAATATAGATGCTCCGGTTTGTACGCCTTTAAACTTTAGCCCATTTACTATTGCTGTACCAGATTTATTCCCTTTAGCCGTAGAACAGGAATTGTCTGTTAATAGAGATGTAAATAAAGATAAAGAATATGGAGATATCGATAATGATGGAGATGTAGACATTTTATTTTCGAAGAAAGATAATAGTACTCAATTACCTGTACTGTATTGGTTAGAAAATACAGCAGGGCCTAGTAATAGTCCAATTTATAATCTTCCATCTGTAAATCTGAATATTCTAAATGCAAGATCTTATAGGCTCTATGATTGGAATAATGACGGCTGCAATGATATTGTTATATTGGGTTGGAATGCAGGTGTAGTTGTATTTATTAACGATTGCAATGCATCATTTACTTTTGGGTCATACCTTCTTTATGACCTGATTGATTATAAATATGCAGATGAATTACTTATGGATATTGGTGATTTGAACAATGATGGCATGCCTGATATTGTGATTAGCGGCCAACATACTGCATCTCCTGGCACTATATTTTATGAACATAACGGATCCAATGTTTATCCGTTTTATAATTTACCTTCACCACAAAATTACATTAGTAATGGAAATGGGGTAACAAACCCATTCATACCAGAAAACAATGGCAGCATACCAACACCAGAAATTTATGATGCAGATTGTGATGGTGATTTGGATTTATTCATATCAGATCCTTTATTACCAGCACCAAATTATGGTGGTGCAAGAATGTATTTTCATGAAAATAATGGAGGAGTAACAAATAATACATTGCCAAATGTAAATGTAATAGGTGTAAGTAATCAATTTGGATTTCTTGATGACCCAAATTCTTCGGGTTATAATTCACCTTTGAGATGTGATTGGATAATTACAAGAATTGTTGATTATTTTGGTAATGGTTGTCCTATTGCTATATCATATAATCCTTGTAGTCAAAAATTCTATTATTATTTACAAGAAGACTGTTTGTGCCCAGATTTTTATTTGCTTTCCATTGATGATGTAAAAGCTTATATTAAAGATACCCAATTGGTATTATATCCAAACCCTTCATCGTCAACAATACATATTTCTGGAGGGAATCAATTAGAGTTTAATTATGTAATTTTTGATATTCAAGGCAGAAAAATGAATAATGGCACATATTCTCAAGGTAATTCTATTGACATATCCAATTATACAAATGGGGTTTACTTAATAAAACTATATCAAGGGAATAAAGAGAAAACCTTGAAATTTATAAAGCAATAATTCTAAAAAAATTAAGGAATGAGATTTAAAATATCAACATATAAACTTGAAATCTTTTTAACCATTATGTACCTAACTGTTGGTATAGTAATTTGTGTATTATAATAAGCTATTAATCAATTCAAGAAACAAGGCAATGGAGATTGTTTTAAAATTGCCTTGTTCTATTGCTTATAAAACCTACATCATGAAAACAAAACTACTTTTAATAACAATTTTTACGGCTTTAGCTTTTAATTTTGCTCTTGCACAAAATATAGTGCCTAATGGAGATTTCAGTAATGGCACTAACGGTTGGAGTATTACAGGAAATAACTTAAGTTTAACAACTTTTGGTTATACAATTAACGATAACCTATTAGAAATTAATAATTCTACAACTACAGATGAAACTTTTACACTTACTTCGTCACTGTTTAGTTTATTGCCAAATGAAGTTTATAAAATTAATATTGAATATGGTTATTATGAACACTCAATAGAGTATCCCTCTGGAGCTGATTTATACACACCTATTTCTTATCTGACAAATGTTGTTTTAAAAGATTTTTCAGGGACGGTTGTTGGCACTTATAATCTAACTGGAAATAATACACTCAACTCTAATTACGGAAATATGGCAGCTACCAGTGGGTATTTGTCAAATCAATTTTCAGCTCCAGTATCAGGGATGTATTATATAGAATTAACTGGTGTTGTAGGGCAAACAGATATGTATGATTTTCATTATGCCTTTGATTACATTAAAATAATTAAGGAAAACTTGCCTAATGTAATAGAAGGAACCGTTTCTTACGACATTAATTCAGACAATTGTGCTTCATCAACTTATACACCGTCCAATGTTTTAATAAAATCTACAGCATCAACTTCAGGAAACACCTACTATGCGAACACCAATAGTAATGGGGATTTTATTTTAGCATTTGACGAAACAGGTACTGTAGCGACTGAAGTTGTTACAAATAACCTCATAGCATCGCCTACAAGCTATTCAAATACTTTTTCTGGACCACAAACAGTTTCAAACCAAGATTTCTGTGTAACATCTTCAATTTCGGGACATGATGTCGGTATTGTCATAGTTCCAACTTCCGATGCAAGGCCGGGATTTGATAGTAGCTATAACTTAATTTATACCAATGATGGAGATACTACTGTAAGCGGAACATTAAATTTATCTTACAATAATACTAAAGTCAACTATTTATCAGCCATTCCAGCCGAGAATAGTACCACTAATACATCCAGTTCTTGGAATTACACTAATTTACAACCTTTTGAAACTCGAATTATTAATGTCAATTTTAGTATCAATACACCTCCAACAGTTAATAATGGCGAAAATTTACCATTTACAGTAACCATAAATCCAACTGTAGGCGATGGCAATAGTTTAAATAATTCGTTTGTACTAAATCAAACCACTATTGGTTCTTACGACCCAAACGATGCCGTTATTTTAGAAGGGCCTTTTATTATACAAACACAAGTAAATAACGATTTACATTTTAGACTGCGTTTTCAAAACACAGGAACAGCATCAGCAATTAATATTAATGTAACAACACTATTAGACAGCGATTTGGATTGGTCAACATTTCAACCAGAAAGTGCTTCACATGCTTATACAACTTCTGTGAATAATACAACTGGAGAAGTGAATTTTCAATTTACCAACATTAATTTGGCAGATAGCACCACGGACGAGCCCAATAGTCATGGTTGGGTGCTTTTTAAAGCAAAACCAATATCAACTTTTGCAGTTGGAGATATTATAGAAACAAGTGCAGATATTTATTTTGATTATAACACTCCTATTACTACAAATACAGCTACTACACAAATAAAAACCCAAACCTATGTGCCAGATGACGAATTTGAGCAACGATTAATTAATTTAGGCTATGATAGTGGAGCACTCGATGATTATGTGCCAACGGCAAATATTATTGGAGTAACCTCATTAAACGTTTCGGGTGGTTGGATAATTGATGATTTAACAGGAATTGAAGATTTTGCTGCTTTAGAAATTCTATATGTTTTTGACAGTAGTTTAAACCAACTAAATATTACTCAAAACAACGCCTTAAGAATACTAGGTTGTGGTGCGAGTACGCTTACTACTTTAGATACCAGTCAAAATTTGCAATTAACGTATTTAAATTGCTTTGGTAGTTTTATAACAAACCTTGATGTGTCCAACAATGTTAATTTAACCTATTTAAATTGTTATTATAATAGTATAACCACTCTTGATATAAGTAATAATCTACTATTAGAAACACTCCATTGTGGTAGCAATTTAATTACCAATTTAGATGTAAGCCAAAACGCAAACTTAATAACTTTAACTTGTGGTGATTTGCCTATAACAACAATTGATGTAAGTCAAAATTCAATGCTATCAATTTTAAAATGTAATTATAGCCCGCAATTGGTAAGTCTGGATTTAAGCATTAATTCTTCATTAACCGAAATTGAATGCTATGGCAATTCTGCATTAACAAGCCTTACTGTAAAAAATGGCAATAACACAGTAATAACAAATTTTAAGTCCTACGCAAATCCAAACCTATCTTGCATTGAAGTTGATAATGCTTCGTATAGCACTACAAATTGGACTGATATTGATGCCACGACAAGTTTTAGCGAGAACTGTGCAACCATGAGTATTAATGAAGAATGTATTTCGCAAATAAAACTCTATCCAAATCCAGCAATAGATTATTTGCATATTAAAAGGAATAACATTACTAATTTAGATTATCAAATAATGGATACCCTTGGTAAAGCGATTGGCTCTGGAACAATGGTTTCAAATAAAATTAATATTTCACTTCTTAAATCTGGAATTTACTTTTTACGGCTTTCAGATGAAAAAATAAGGCATACTTCTAAATTTATAAAACAATAACCATGAACAAATCAATTTTCAAATTAGTTCTTTTATTCTCCATTACATTAATTAGCACCAGTTGCAATAACGATGATGACAATAATCCTCAAACGTGCACCACACAAGGCTTGTTTTATAGACTAGGCAGTAGTAACTTATCTGCTCTAGAAGCAGACCTTACAACCGATTTATTTCCTAACAATAGTATTGACCCAGTAACCAACCAATCAGTTCCAGCTGTTGAGATTTTTGGCAATGACTCCAATGGCGATTTTGTGGTGTTTGTTACAGAAGTTTTAACCGTTAATGCAACGGGTACTGCTGAATTGATTATTGGAAACGGCAACTCAGAAACCATAAACGTTACTTGTTTGGCAACAGACACCGTGGTTGGTGGTGCCATGCGATTTGAAATTTCAGGCACTTATAACAGCACGGCACTTTCTGGCGAATATTGCGTTACCATTGACTCCGTAAATCCTTAAAATATTATATCATGAACAAGTCACTTCAAAACATAGTCATATTATTCAGTCTTCTACTGCTTTCAACTAGTTGCGGAAACAACGATGATAATAATTCAAGGTCATTAGACAATGCATTTACAATCAACGGGACTAATTATGAAACACCAAATGCCTATTTGGTTTTTGATGATAATTCACCTTATGGTGATGCCTTTTTTCTTGATTTTTTAGATAGCGATTTAAGGGAAGATGCTGTTAATGGTATTTCGGTTTCTTCTAACATGAACCATGGTGTTGTATTATTTGTTGAACATAGTCAAAATGATGTTTTAACTGAACAAGATATTATTATTGCCAATAATACAACATACCCATTAGAAAAAGGCAATACACTGGCATTAACCAATGTTACTGGGTTTATTGATACTTACACTTATAATGGCATTACGTATGGCGAGCCAGATTTAAACGCTTCAAATGTTTATGAAATAGAAAATTCAGGTAGCGGAACATTAACAATTAACACAATTGTTATAGACTATGTTGCACGAGTTGGTACAGTAGATTGCTCATACCAAATCACAGATGATAATGGTATTGTTATTACCGGAAATTATAATGGAAGCTTTAATATACTAAATGGGTTTTAATAATTTTTAAATGAAACAAAATGAAAACAAAACTACTTTTTACATTAATTACATGTTATACGTTCTTTTTACAAGCCCAAACTTATGTGCCAGATGATGCTTTTGAACAAAAACTTATAGATTTAGGTTATGATTCAGGAGCACTAGACGATTATGTGCCAACGGCTAATATCAATACAGTTACAGTATTAAGTTTAAACGGGTTGCCTATAACTGACTTAACAGGAATTGAAGATTTTACAGCTTTAGATAATATTTTTATTAGATATGCCAATCTTACTACTTTAGACTTGAGTTCAAACACTTTGTTAACTAAGATAAACATTCCATCAAATAATATTGTCAACCTTAATATAAATGGGCTTACAAATCTTGAAGAGATAATTCTATTCGATAATAATATTTTAGGTATAGATTTAAGTACCAATACTGCATTGATTAAATTTAATGGTGGTCAAAATCCATACTCTTCATTAGATTTTAGCAATAATCCTAATGTCGAATGGATTGGGAGTCCATTTGGGAGTTTAACAAGTATTGATCTTACAGGAATTACAACTTTAAAAGAGGTTTATATTCAGGATAATCAAATAACTTCATTGGATGTAAGTGGAAATGCCAATTTATTTTGGCTGGATGCTTTCGATAATAGTCTGTCTTCAATAAACCTGACAGGAGCAACAGCCTTACAATATGGCAACATTTATAATAATCAACTAACAAGTTTAGATGTAAGTACAAATGTTAACCTTATAAGTTTATCATGTTCAACAAACCAATTAGCAACGTTGGTTGTAAGTGCAAATTCAGTTTTGGATGTGCTTTCCGCCAATGATAATTTGTTAACTAATTTAAATTTAGTTGGAGCCAATATATTAACTCGTTTACAATGTCAAAATAATCTATTGGCCACACTTAATGTTAATAATAATGTATCACTTCAACAGTTAAATGCCGGTAATAATGATTTAAGTTCTATTAGTTTAGCAAATGCAACAGCTTTAACAAATATTACTTTAAATGATAACAAATTAACAAATTTGGATTTGTCAAACCACCCAAGTTTTACGTTTCTTAATCTTAATAATAATTCACTTACCAATTTAAATGTTAAAAATGGAAATAATACGGCCATTAATAATAGTTGGTTTAGAGTTCAGAACAACCCAAATCTCACTTGCATTGAGGTAGATGATGCTTCGTATAGCACTACCAATTGGACAAATATTGATACCACCACAAGTTTTAGTGAAAACTGCGCGACCATGAGTTTAGAAGACTTTTTGATAGCTGATATTAGATTGTATCCCAATCCTACTTCAAATTATATAAACATCAAAAGTACTTCAATAAATAATTTAGACTATCAAATAGTGGATGTTTTAGGTAAAGAAGTACATTCCGGAAGTATACAATCCAATACAATATCCGTTGCTCATCTTAAAAGCGGCATTTACTTTATAAAATTATCCAATCAAGAAGGTAGTAAAGCCCTAAAATTTATAAAACAATAAAACAAACTTATGAAAAAATCAATTTACAAATTAATCCTATTATGCATTGTATTAGTTGCCTTTTTAAATTGTAGTAACAACGATGATAATACCGCA
>Ga0316208_1003602_pt1 | contig 11023 bp, 10 predicted proteins | sample 3monopyrite_MG_FD_204944 | JGI IMG/M metagenome (GOLD analysis project Ga0316208, IMG submission 204944) | Microbial mat bacterial communities from mineral coupon in-situ incubated in ocean water Damariscotta River, Maine, United States -... | ecosystem: Environmental > Aquatic > Marine >...
CCGCGCCCCTGACAGGCGCGGCCCCGATGCTCAGGGTGGCGTGGATCAGTCCATGGCCTTGAAGTTGAACTCGCCGCCCGTGCGGATGCCCGAGGGCCAGCGCGCGGTCACCGTCTTGGTGCGGGTGTAGAAGCGGAACCCGTCCGGGCCGTGCTGGTTCAGATCGCCAAAGCCCGACTTCTTCCAGCCGCCAAAGGTGTGGTAGGCCAGCGGCACCGGGATCGGCACGTTGACGCCGACCATGCCGATGTTGATCCGGTTGGCGAAGTCGCGCGCGGTGTCGCCGTCGCGGGTGAAGATCGCCGTGCCGTTGCCGTATTCGTGGTCGATCGCCATCTGCAGGGCTTCGTCATAGGTCTTGGCGCGCACCATCGACAGGACCGGGCCGAAGATCTCGGTCTTGTAGATGTCCATGTCGGTGGTCACGTGGTCGAACAGATGCGCGCCGACAAAGAACCCATCTTCATAGCCTTGCAGCTTGAAATCGCGGCCATCGACGACCAGATCCGCGCCCTGCGCCACGCCGGTTTCCACCAGCCGCAGGATGTTGGCCTTGGCGGCGGCGGTAACCACCGGGCCGAAATCCACGTCATTGCCCGCGGTCCAGGGGCCGACCTTCAGCGCCTCGATCTTCGGGACCAGGCGTTCGCGCAGGGCTTCGGCCGTGCCTTCGCCCACCGGCACCGCAACGGAAATCGCCATGCAGCGTTCGCCCGCCGCGCCATAGCCCGCGCCGACCAGCGCGTCGGCGGCCTGATCCATGTCCGCGTCGGGCATGATGATCATGTGGTTCTTGGCCCCGCCGAAGCACTGGGCGCGCTTGCCGGTCTGCGCCGCGCGTTCGTAGATATACTGCGCGATGGGGGTCGATCCGACGAAGCCGACCGCCTGCACGATCTCGCTGTCCAGGATGCCGTCCACGGCTTCCTTGTCGCCGTTGACGACTTGCAGGATGCCATCGGGCAGGCCCGCTTCCTTGCACAGTTCGGCGATCATCATCGGCACCGAGGGGTCACGCTCGGACGGTTTCAGGATCATCGCATTGCCCGATGCCAGCGCCGGGCCCATCTTCCACAGCGGGATCATGGCCGGGAAGTTGAACGGCGTGATGCCGGCGACAACGCCCAGCGGCTGGCGCATGGAATACATGTCGATGCCCGGGCCGGCGCTGTCGGTGAATTCGCCCTTCAGCATCTGCGGCGCGCCGATGCAGAATTCGATCACTTCCAGCCCGCGCTGGATGTCGCCCTTGGCGTCGGGGAAGGTCTTGCCGTGTTCGGAGGACAGCATTTCGGCCAGCTTGTCCATGTCGCGGTTCAGCAGGCCGACCAGCGCCATCATCACGCGGGCGCGCTTTTGCGGGTTGGTGGCGCCCCAGGCAACCTGCGCCCTGGCGGCCGAGGCGATCGCCGCATCCAGTTCCGCTTTCGACGCCAGCGCGACCCTGGCCTGAACCTCGCCGGTGGCGGGGTTGAACACATCCGCGCTGCGCCCCGAGGTGCCCGCAACGAGTTTGCCGTCGATCCAGTGACCGATGTCCCTCATGATATCCTCCTGCTTGGGTTTGGGCGCACAATAGCCTTGCACAAATGGCCTGAACAGGGGCAGTTTGCCAAAAAGGGTTTTGCAATTCTGCAAAGGGCGGGCGATGGCCGACTGGGACGATCTGCGCATATTTCTGGCCGTTTCACGCGGCCAAAGCCTGAGCCGCGCGGGCCGGGTGCTGAAGCTGGATGCCGCCACCGTGGGGCGGCGCATCGCACGGCTGGAGGCGGCGATGGGCGCGCGGTTGTTCACCCGATCGCCCCAGGGCTATCTGCCGACTGACGAGGGCGGGCGGCTGGTCAGCCATGCGCAGGCCATCGAGGCCGAAATGGAGCGCGCCCGCGACACGCTGAGCGGCGCCGGCGAGGGGATCTCCGGGCAGGTGCGGATCGGGGCGCCGGACGGCGCGGCGAATTACCTGTTGCCGCAGGTGGTCGCGGCGATCATGGCGCTCAACCCGGGGCTTGAGGTGCAGATCGTCGCCCTGCCGCGCGTCTTTTCCCTGACCCGGCGCGAGGCGGACATGGTGATCGCCGTGTCCAAGCCGGAACAGGGCCGGGTGATCGCCACGAAGATCGCCGATTACCACCTGCATCTGGCGGCGTCCGAGGCATATCTGGCCGCTGCGCCGCCGATCACCGCGCTGGCGGATCTGAAGGCGCATCGCATCATCGGCTATATCCCCGACATGATCTTTGACCGGGAGCTGGACTACCTGTCCGATCTGGGGATCGATCACCCGCCGGTGGCCTCGAACTCGGTATCGGTGCAGGTCAACCTGATCCGGCAAGGCGCGGGGCTGGGCGTCGTGCATGACTTTGCCTTGCCCGCCACGCCCGGTGTGCGGCGCGTTCTGTCCGACCGGTTTTCGCTGCTGCGATCCTTTTTTCTGGTGCGCCACGCCGATGACCGCCATGTGCCGCGCATCCAGCGCTTCGCCGATGCGCTGATGTCCGGTGTCCGGGCCGAGGTCGCGCGGCTTGAAAGCCTGGTCCCGAACCCCGAGGTTGACCGGGCTGCCCTGCTGCTCGCGTCGGGCCAAGACGGGCCGGGCGTTGAAAACCGCCTTGACAAGCTCGCGCCCGATGTGTCCGCTTGAGGCATAACAAAAACAGGAGTGCCGCCATGCTTGTCAGCCAGATCCTCAAGAACAAAGCCGCAGGCGTGTTGACCGTGCCGCCCGGGGCGACGCTGAAGGAAGTCGTTGATATCCTGACCAACAAGCGGATCGGCGCCATCGTCGTGTCGGCAACCGGCAAGGACGTGAAGGGGATCGTGTCCGAGCGTGACATCGTGCGTGAACTGTGCCGTTCGGGCGCCGGCGCCCTGGAGGAAAAGGTCGAAAAGGTCATGACCCGCGCGGTTCTGGGCTGCGCGCCCACGGACAACACGGATTCGGTTCTGGAAACCATGACCAGCCGCCGCTTTCGCCACATGCCGGTGATGGAAAACAACGACATGGTCGGTTTCATTTCCATCGGCGATGTCGTCGCCGCGCGTTTGTCCGAATTGCAAATGGAGAAGGACGCGCTGACCGGGATGATCATGGGCAACTGACCCGCGCCGGGCCAGGCGCACCGGGGCGCGAACCGGGGCTTGAACAGATGCCGGGCAGGGCCCGCCGTGGCCCCTGAGGTCTTGGCCTTGCTTGTGGTCCCCATGGCCCGTGACGGCCCGTGTTTGCGCAACCGGCCTGCGCCCCGCCATTCCGCGCTTGCAAAATACCGCGCAATAATGTTGCGTGGCGCCGCACACCCCCTGAAGCCGGGGGCCGGAACAGACCCGCGGCAGCAGACGGGCGGGCCAGAATGAAGGGACAGACCATGCGCATCGGGCTATACCCGGGAACCTTCGATCCGCTCACGCTGGGGCACATGGACATCATCGCGCGGGCCGCGGCCCTGGTGGACCGGCTGGTGATCGGCGTGGCGATCAACCGCGACAAGGGTCCGTTGTTTTCGCTCGATGAACGCGTGGCGATGATCGAGGCCGAATGCGCCGGGCTGACCGCGCGCACCGGCACCGAAATCATCGCTCATCCGTTCGAGAACCTGCTGATCGATTGCGCCCGCGACGTGGGCGCGCAGGTGATTATCCGCGGGCTGCGCGCGGTGGCGGATTTCGAGTATGAATTCCAGATGGTTGGCATGAACCGCGCGCTGGATGACCAGATCGAGACGGTGTTCCTGATGGCCGATGCGCGGCGCCAGGCGATCGCCTCGAAACTGGTCAAGGAAATCGCGAGGCTGGGCGGCGACGTGTCCAAATTCGTGCCGGGGCGGGTGAATGACGCGCTGCGCGAGCGCTTCGGCCCGGTCAACGGGCGCGCCTGACCACGACACATCGGCTTACAGCCAGGCCTGATCCACCGCCACGCCGCGCTTTTCGGCGCTGGCCAGAACCGCGTTTCGCAGGCTGTCATCCTCGCGCAGCAGCGCCATGAACTGCGCCTCGTCCAGCGTCAGCAGGGTGCAGGGGGTGATCGCCGTGATGTGCCCGCGCCGCGGCATGCGCCGCAGCAGCGTCAGATGGCCGAACATCTCGCCGCGTCCCAGCCGGTAGATCTGGCCGGCGCGCACCTGCTCGACCGCGCCCGAGGCGATGAACCAGACCTTGCGCGGCATCTCGTCGCGGCGCAGCAGCACCGTGCCGCGCTGCGCATAGACCGTGCGCATCTGTTTCACCAGCCGTTTGCGGGTTTCCTCGGGCATGTCAGAAAACAGCGGAAAGCCCGCCACCAGCACCTCGCGCTGGATTGCCAGGTCCAGCGGCGGGCGCCGGGCCAGCACCGCGCGCCGCGCGCCGATCGAGGCGGCCAGCGAATGGCGCAGCTCGGGCCCGATCAGCCCGTCATCGACCAGCGCCGCGTATTCGACCTCCTCTTGCGCCAGCACCATCTGCCGGATCAGGCGGCGCTCGAGATCCTCGGCATAGCCCGGGAATTGCAGCCGCAACCCTTCAAGCGCCTGCCCGACCTCCTGCATCCGGCGCTCCAGCAATTCGTGCAACAGGTCGCCCACGCGCTTGCCGTGAATGCGCCGGATCCGGGTGTCGATGAAGCCGTGCAGGTCGCGCAGGACAGGCCCCAGCGACACCAGATGTTCGAACTGGTCGGCGGTCAGCTTGGCCAGCGGCGCCGACAGGCGCAGCCGGTTGTGCAGGGTGCTGGCCAGCCGGTCGCGCAATCCGGACTGACCGCTGAGCCGCGCGGTGTGCAGGTATCCCAGGCGCCCGCCGCTGCGCGTGCCTTCGATCAACCGGTCGGCATCGGCCACCATGCGGTTGGCCAGGCGGCCCGGCACCAGGCCGTCACGGAAGCGCTCCAACACCAGATCGCGCTCGCGCCCGGCCAGCGCCACCAGCCCCAGCGTGATGCGGTCGCGGTCGGCGATGGCGCTGCCCTCGTCGGCTTGCAGAACCGCCTCGTCCACGCGGCTGGCAAAGCGCTTGGCCTCGTCGCGCACGGTGTCGCGGGCCAGCCCGAAATCGCGGGCGGTGTCGGTCACGGTTTCGCGCACGGATTGCAGCGCCACGGCGATGACCTGCGCCGACAGCGCGGTGTCCAGCGGCGACAGCCGGTCCAGCCCCAGCCGGCCGATGACCCAACGCAACGTGGTGCCCTGCACGATCAGCGTGAACAGCATGAAACCGGTGGCGATGATTCCGACCTCGCGCTTGATGTCGGGCGGGATGCGCACGCTTTCGATGATCGCCAGCGCCAGCGCCAGGGTGATGGCGCCGCGCAAACCGCCCCACAGGATCGCCACGCGGTAGCGCGGGTCGATGCGCGGCGACAAGCGTAACCGGCCCAGCAGCGGCAACAGCCCGAACAGGATCACCGCCCGCGCCGTCAGCGCGGCGATCACCGTCACGCCGATCATCAGGAAATCCCAGGCGCGCACATCCGCCAGCAGGCCGGGGATGCGCAGCGCGGCCAGCACGAAGATCATGCCGCCGGCCCAATAGGCCAGCAGGTCCCAGGTGTCGCGCAGCTTGGTGCGCGCGGATGACGTCAATTGGCCAGGCGCGTTGAAATTCAGCGCCAGACCGGCGGCAACGACCGCGATCACCCCCGAGGATTGCAGCACCAGTTCGGCCAGCAGATAGACCAGATAGGGCAACGCCACCGACAGCGACATCTGGCCCAGCGGGTAGTGGCCCAGCCGGGCCAGCCCGACCACCGCCAGCCGGCCCAGAAACCACCCCGACAGCGCGCCGCCAGCGATCAGCCAGGGGAACTCCACGATGACCTGTTCGATGCGCGGTGACGGGATGCCGAAGGCGACGAAGGCAAAGAACAGGCCGAACAGGGCGATCGCGGCGGCATCATTGAGCAGGCTCTCGCCCTCGACGATGCGCGCCAGCCGCTGCGGCGCCGGGGTCGAACGAAAGATGCCGACCACCGCGGACGGGTCCGTGGTGGACACGATCGCGCCGATCATCAGGCAGGCCATCAGCGAAAGGCTGGACAGCGGATAGATCGCATAGCCCACGGCCAGCGTGCTGACCACCACCGCGACCACCGCCATGGTCAGGATCGGCACCCAGTCATCCAGCATGCGGCGCAGATCGATGGTCAGCGCGACCTGAAAGATCAGCGTCGGCAGGAACACGAACAGGAACAGATTGGCGCGGATCGGCAGGGTCTGGATCGCCTCGGCGCTGGCGGCGATACCCTCGGGCACCGGCAGCGCGATCAACGCCGTGGACAGCACGCCGATCAGAATGCCCATGCCCGCCAGGATCACCGTGGACGGCAGCCGCAGCCGGTCGGCCAGCGGATCGGACAGACCGATCACGGCGAACAGGCTGGCGACGATGGCGACGATGACAACGAGATCCATGCCGGCACGATAAACGCATTTCCCCCGCTGCGCGAGGCACCGGGGGAAATTATCACTATGTTGTCGATGTTTGGCGGGTCAGCCCTGTTTGCCGATCGCGGCTGCGGTATCCAGCATGCGGTTCGAGAATCCCCATTCGTTGTCATACCAGGACAGGATCCGCACCATCGTGCCATCCATCACGCGGGTATTGTCCAGCGCGACAACCGACGAGCGGGGATCATGGTTGAAGTCGATCGACACATTCGGGTGCGCGGTGACGCCCAGGACGCCGTTCAGCGGCCCCGAGGCGGCGGCGCTCAGCGCGGCGTTGATCTCTTCGATGGTCGTCGCGCGCGACGCCTCGAAGGTCAGATCGACGGCCGATACGTTGGGCGTGGGCACGCGGATCGCCACGCCGTCCAGCTTGCCGTTCAATTCGGGCAGCACCAGTCCGACCGCGCGGGCGGCGCCGGTCGAAGTCGGGATCATGCTCAGCGCCGCGGCGCGGGCGCGGTAGAGATCCTTGTGCATCGTGTCCAGCGTCGGCTGGTCGCCGGTATAGCTGTGGATCGTGGTCATGAAGCCCCGGGTGATGCCGACGCTGTCGTGCAGCACCTTGGCCACCGGCGCCAGGCAATTCGTGGTGCACGAGGCGTTCGAGATGATCCGGTGCGCGGGCTTCAGCGTGCCCTGGTTGACGCCGTAGACAATGGTCGCGTCGGCCCCGTTCGATGGCGCCGAGACCAGCACCCGCGAGGCGCCGTTTTCCAGATGGATGCGCGCCTTGTCGGCGGCCGAGAAGATGCCGGTGCATTCCATCACCACGTCCACATCCGACCAGGGCAGCTCCGCCGGGTTGCGGATTGCGGTTGCGCGGATCCGTCCGCGGCCGACATCCATCCAGTCCGCGCCGGATGTCACCTCGACCGGCAGGCGCCCGTGCACGCTGTCGAAGCGCATCAGGTGGGCATTGGTCTCGACCGGTCCCAGGTCATTGATCGCAACGATTTCGATATCGTCGCGGCCCTGTTCGATCAGAGCCCGCAGAACCAGACGGCCGATACGGCCAAATCCGTTGATGGCGACTTTGGTGGTCATGAGATGTCTCTCTTTCAGGCGTATTGGGCGCGATATCGAGCGCTATGTTGGCGCTAACAATTCGATTTTCGCGCCCGGGTCAAGCCAATTTTGCTGCGCTGCGTCGAGAGGGGCGGCGCCGGGGGCGGAGTGCCGGCGCTGTTCGTCACTGGATTTCAGTCCCTTCGGGGCCGATCCTCAGATCCGGATTCGGCACGAAAAAACCCGGCACGCGGGGCGCACCGGGTTGGCGTGTTCAATCGCGCCGCGTGGCGTCAGATCAGACGGCCCATGGCGCCGGCAACATCGGCCATGCGCGACGAAAACCCCCATTCGTTGTCATACCAGGCCAGCACACGCACTGTGCGGCCGACAACCTTGGTCTGTTCGGGGGCGAAGATCGACGAATGCGTGGTGTGGTTGAAATCGATCGACACCTTGGGTTCGGGGTCATAGGCCAGCACGGAACCCATCGCCCCGGCAGCGGCGTTGCGCATGATCTCGTTCACCTCGGCCTCGGTCACGTCGCGCGCGGCCTGGAAGGTCAGGTCCACGGCCGAGACATTGGGCGTGGGCACACGGATCGCCGAGCCGTCCAGCTTGCCCCTGAGTTCGGGCAACACCTCGCCCAGCGCCTTGGCGGCGCCGGTCGATGTGGGGATCATCGCCATGGCGGCGGCACGGGCGCGGTAGAGATCCTTGTGCCGGCGGTCCAGGGTCGGCTGGTCACCGGTGTAGCTGTGGATCGTCGTCATGATGCCCGATTCGATGCCGATCGCGTCGTTCAGCACCTTGGCCAGTGGTGCCAGGCAATTGGTGGTGCACGATCCGTTCGACACGACCAGATGGTCGGTCCGCAATTCGCGGTGATTGACGCCGTAGACGATGGTCTTGTCGGCGTTCTTCGCCGGTGCCGAGACCAGCACACGCTTGGCACCGCGCCCCAGATGCACGGCGGCCTTGTCGCGGTCGTTGAACTTGCCGGTGCATTCCAGCACGACATCCACGCCGTCCCAGTCCAGCTCCAGCGGGTCATAGGTCGACATCATGCGGATCGGACCGCGGCCCAGATCCATGGAGTTGCCTTCAATGCGGACCTGACCGGCGAAACGGCCATGCACGCTGTCGTATTTCAGCAGATGGGCGTTGGTTTCGATCGGTCCGGTGGCATTGATCGCGACCACTTCGACATCATTGCGTGCGCTCTCGGCGATATGGGCCAGGGTGCAGCGGCCGATCCGTCCGAAGCCATTGATGCCGAGTTTGATGGTCATGTGTCCAGCCTCCGCGGAGAAAAGATGCCTGTGTGTCCCGAGCGCGAGCGGCGACCCGTCACCCGTCAATCGAATTATGCCATCGTATACAGATTGAAACATGGCTAAGAAAGGGCAAGAAGCGAGAATTCGCAAGGCGTTAGCGCAAACCACGGGACGGCCGTGCGGTGTTTGCGTTAACACCTTTGCGCGGATATCAAGCCGGGCGCATGCCGGGCACGCCTGCGCAGGGGGGCGAGGGCGCGCACCGGGCGTTGCATCCTTCGCGAGGCTCGCCTAGAACCCTCGCGGAAGCAGCGCGGACTCCGAATATGATTACCCAATTGCTGGTGGCCCTTTACCTGGTGGCGCTGAACCTTGCGGCATTCTGGCTGTTCGCCCGTGACAAGCGCGCGGCGATCAACGGCACCAGGCGAATATCGGAAGACCGATTGCTGGCCGTGGCCTTTCTGGGGGGCTCGATCGGCGCCAAGTTCGGGCAACTGGTGATGCGCCACAAGATCCGCAAGGAGCCGTTTCGCCAGCAGCTCAACGGGATCCTGGCTGTGCAGATCGTTGCCGCCGCTGCGGCTTTCGCCTTGTCGATGCTGGCCGGGGGATCGGCCCCTGTGGGGCCGCTCTGAGCGCTACGTCGCGCCGCTCGCCAGCGACACGAAGCGATCGACTTCCTGATCGGTGGTCGACCACGACGTCACCAGCCGCGCCTGCGAACAGCCTGTTGTGGCGCTGCCGGGCTCGCCGGGCCAGTCGTAATAGACCGCGCCCGCCTCGCGCAGACGGGCATGAATGTCGACCGGCAGTTCGATGAACAGCATGTTGCCGCCGCGCGGATGCACCAGGCGCACCCCGGCGCCCCGCAGCCCGGCTTCCAGCCGCGCGGCGCTGGCGTTTGCGGCGCGGGCCAGGGACAACCACAGATCGTCGGTCAGATAGGCGTCCATCTGCGCCGACAGGTAGCGATGCTTGGAGACCAGATGCCCGCCGCGTTTGCGGCGCAGTTCGAATTCCCAGGCCCGTGCCGGATCGAAGATCACCACCGCCTCGACCCCAACAAGCCCGTTCTTGGTGCCCCCGAAACTGACCACATCGACACCCGCGCGCCAGGTCATTTCGGCCATGCTGCACCCCTCGGCCTCTACCGCGTTGGCCAGGCGCGCGCCGTCCAGATGCACCGGCAAGCCGCGCAGCCGCGCCAGCCCGGCCAGTTCGGCGATCTGTCCCACGCTGTAGCGCGCGCCGCGTTCGGTCAGGTTGGTCAGGCTGAGCATCCCGGGCTGGGCGTGATGCACGGCCGCTGGCGCCATGTCCAGAACCTGCGCCAGGTTGCCCGGGTCGATCAGCCCGTCCGGCCCGTCCAGCAGTGTCAGCTTGGCGCCGCCGGCATAGAATTCGGGCGCGTTGCATTCGTCTTCCTCGATATGCGCGACGCGGTGGCAATAGACGGTGTTCCAGGGCTGGATGAAACTGGCGATGGCCAGCGCATTGGCCGCGGTGCCGGTGGCGACCAAGTAGACCGCCGCATCGGGGGTCTCGAACAGCGCGCGGATCTTGTCGCGCACGCGGTCCATCGCCGCGTCGGCGCCGTAGCTTGGCGCAAAGCCCGAATTGGCCTGGATCAGCGCCTGCATTACGGCATCGGGCGCGGCGGAAGCGTTGTCAGAGGCAAGGAACATTGCCGGCTCCTGTCAGATGTCTTCGTCAATGATGTAGTCTTCCCAGTCTTCCTGCGGGATGTCGAATTCGCCCTGCGTGCGGCCCTTCATCGACTGCCCGGCGGTGTGCACCGAATTGGGATCGCCCGACACAAGCGGGTGCCAGTCGGCCAGGCCGCGCCCCTCGTTCAGGCGGCGATAGGCGCAGCTTCTGGGCATCCAGTAGCTGATTTCGTCCAGCGTCGCGGGCGTCAGCACCACGCATTCGGGCACGATGGACTTGCGGGTCGCGTAATTCGCGCAACGGCAGGTCGCATCGTCCAGCAACCGGCAGGCGATGGAGGTGAAATAGACGTCACCCGTATCGGCGTCTTCCAGCTTGTTCAGGCAGCATTTGCCGCAGCCGTCGCACAATGCCTCCCATTCCTGGGGGGTCATCTTGGCAAGCGGGATCGATTCCCAGAAGCGCGGGCGAAGGGTCATGGGCGGAAACTGGGCGATTTCGCCCGGAAAGGGAAGGGACGTTGATGCGCGCGGGGCGGTTGGCGGTTTAACCCGCCGCGCTCAGGATCCCGCCGCGCTCAGGATCCGGCGCGCCTGGGCGCTGTCCTGGTCCATCTGCGCGATCAGCGCCTCGAGGCTGTCGAAC
>Ga0316208_1003603_pt1 | contig 11021 bp, 10 predicted proteins | sample 3monopyrite_MG_FD_204944 | JGI IMG/M metagenome (GOLD analysis project Ga0316208, IMG submission 204944) | Microbial mat bacterial communities from mineral coupon in-situ incubated in ocean water Damariscotta River, Maine, United States -... | ecosystem: Environmental > Aquatic > Marine >...
GCGGTGATCCAGGTGGTGCCATCGACAGAGACTTGGACGGTGGCGGCGCCTCCCGCACCGAAAAACGCGGGGTTTGCACCCGTAAATCCGGTGCCGTTGTTCTCTGGGTCATCGTCGGTGTATGTTGTGTCAAGAAAGCCCGCATTCGAGAATATGATCAGGTCTACACCGAATGCGTTTGATGCACTGTTGGTGATCGCGGTGTCGAACCCGAGTGATAGTTGGCCTCCGATTCCGATCGAAACTAGTTCATTGTTCTCAAAGGCGGGATTGAACGGGGTGACACCCGCAGCGAAGAGCCCTCCGAACGAGGCCTCTCCTGTGAAGCGTTCTGCGCTGCCCAGGGCGGTGTTTGCGTTGGTGTACCCAGCGGCGGCGTTGGAGCCGGCGTCGTAGGACAGGACCGATGTGGCGAACGGTGACGCAAAGGCGGCTGAAGAGACAGCAGCGACCAACGCACAGTTGATTCCCATGGAAAAAATCATAACAAACTCGACTCTCTACCCGCGATATGCGGGTCTTGATGTGTTGCCCTGTTTCGCGCAGGACACTCCCCAGAAAACAAATCAATCGGAATCGCGAGCTTGAGTTGGGGGCGGGGGTTTGGCCGGGGAGGCGCGCAACCGATCCGCCGACCCATTTCGCGAGGTCCGACACATCTGTTGAGGCAGGTCTTCCGGCTCGGGGCTCTGAGTCGCTCACCTTCCCGACGGGCTCTCTTTGCAAGAGCGTTTGTCAGTGGTTGCCGAGAGTATCGGCTGAGCGGTCATCGTTGCCCGTTACGGCGGCGCGTCCGCGGTGGAATCTCACCACACTTCCCTATTCACCGGGGTTTGTAAACAGTCCCGGCACCTTCAACGGGGGGACTGTACCAGAATAATCTGTGTTGGGCAAGGGGATCGCTAGGCGAGTTTGGAGATAAGCAGTGCCAGGGCCTTGAGATCGCGGCTGGCGATGATTTTTTTCCAGGTTTCGGACTTGATGGAGGTTTTGGACAGGGCTTGCTCGGCCCGAACCCAGAGCCGATCGAGCTTTTTCTGGTTGTCCTGAGCCAGGGCGATGTCCGTGACGATTTCTCCGAGGCGGGTGGCGAGGATGGTGTCGTGGTTGTCGTAGTAGCGGTTGATGATTTTCCGCTGGGCACCAGAGTATTCGCGTCCGCTGGGCATGGATGGTCTCGATCGTATAGAGGGGCAAGACCCGATTGAAATCCGAACAATATCAAGAGGCCGTCGCCAAGGGTCTAAAAATGAAAAGTACCCCCCTCAGGACTTGAACCTGAAACCCGCTGATTAAGAGTCAGCTGCTCTACCGATTGAGCTAGGGAGGCAATGGCTTTGACAGCCAGCGTGATGATAACCGGGATGCAAGGGCTTGTCCAGTCAGGGAGATGGCTCTCAAAGCTGATTTTGGTTTGACGGGATACTTGAACTGGTCTATTGTTCCCGTCCACCTCTGGCTTGTGTCGGGGCGGGTTTAAAGACGACTCATACGGGGTTCAATGCCCGTTTGACCTGTAGGAGAGCGACATGCTTCCATCACAACGACAGAGCCGAGGCCGAAGCAAGCGTCGCCGCTCCCACGATGCCATCACTGGTATCAAACCAACGATCTGCCCGCTTTCGGGTATGCCAAAGCTGCACCATCGCGCGTGCACCGAGTCGGGCTATGTCCGTCCTGGTTTGCGCATCAAGGTTCGCAAGCTTGGTATTGGCATCAACGCCTGATTGAATCCTGAAACCGAGGTATGCCGTGGCGGTCCGAGTAGGTATCGATGTCATGGGTGGGGATCATGCACCGGAGGCGATTCTGCGCGGCTGTATCGATGCGCTCGCGCACATCAGCACCGATGACACCCTCGTACTGATTGGTCCAGAGCCGGTCATAAGCGCTTTTTTATCTGAAAGCGGGATCAGTGATTCTCGGATTGTTATTGAGCATGCCCAGGATGTGATCGCGATGGACGCGTCTCCGATGGAGGCGGTGCGGAATCAGAAAGAATCGACGCTCGTTCGGATGTCAGTGCTTGGTTCTAAGAAGGCGGAGACCCGCTGTGATGCGGTGGTCTCTGCGGGCAATACAGGGGCGTGTGTCGCTGCGGGCCAAATGAACATGCGGAGATTGCCCGGCGTGCACCGTCCGGGTATTGCCGTGACGATCCCTGCATTCCATGGGCCTGTGACTTTGTGCGATGCGGGTGCAAATCCTGAGCCACGGGCGACCCATTTGTGGCAGTACGGCATGATGGCCGAGGTGTATGCGAGGAATATTCACGGGATTCAAAGTCCTCGTGTGGGTGTGATGAATATTGGTTCGGAAGAATCCAAGGGTTCGGGACTTGCCAAGGAAACTGCCGAGTTGTTGAGAAATACGCCGAATATGAACTTCATTGGTTATATCGAAGGGCGAGATTTCTTTGCTGGAGCCGCGGATGTTGTGGTCACCGATGGGTTCCTTGGCAACACGCTGCTCAAGATGGCCGAGGGATTGGCCAAGAGTTTGTTCCAGGCGATTGCGCAGGAGATCAACGAACTCGATCCAGAACTGGCGATGAAGTTTCAGCCGGTCGTGAAGCAGATTTATGCGAAGAATGATTATCACGAGCATGGGGGGGCTCCGCTGCTCGGGGTCAATGGTGTGATGATGATCGCGCATGGTTCGTCTGAACCTCGCACGATTAAAAACGCGATCCTGAATATCATCGAGTATGTCAACCTTGGTGTGAACGACGCGATTGTTGAGCGGCTGGCGTTGGCGGAAAAAACACTGCAAGGTGAGCCCTCATGAATGGTCAAGCTCTTGGCGGGGTTGGTGTCGAAATCATTGGGTCTGGGATGCACCTGCCCGAAGGGACACTGACCAATCAGGACCTCGAGGGGATGATGGAAACATCCGATGCGTGGATTGTCAAACGGACGGGGATCAATACGCGCCGCCGGGCAGATATTGCCAATGGAGAGACGAGCAGTGTGCTGGCGACCGAAGCGATGCGCAAGGCATTGAGGAATGCCAAGATCGATGCGACGGACCTTGATTTGATTCTGGTTGCAACGATGACCTGCGATTCGCCGACTCCTTCAGTGGGATGTATGGTTGCTCGTGAGATCGGATGCCGGGACATTGGTGCGATGGATATCAACGCGGCGTGTTCTGGTTTTTTATACACCATTTCGATCGCCGATGCGATGATCAAGTCGGGGGCGTACAAGACCGTCGGTGTGATCGGTGTGGACACGATTACCCGTCATATTGATTATTCTGATTTCGGACGCGGCGCGGCGATTTTGTTTGGCGATGGGGCCGGTGCTGTGGTACTGCGTGCACACGATGACCCGTCCAAGGGTATGATCGCTCACAAGATGCACGCCGATGGAAACGGTGCCCGGCACCTCTTCATCCCTTCATGCCCACTCGATTTTCCTGCTGAAGCTGAGTTCGATGAGCGGAAGATCAATACAGTCCAGATGAATGGGCAGGCGGTCTTTAAGTTTGCGGTGACCAAGTTTCAAGAGGTCATCGCCGAGACGCTTGATGAGGCGAGGATGTGTGCCGACGAGATTGATCACTATGTTTGCCATCAGGCGAACTCTCGAATTCTTGACTCGGCCCGCGAGCGTTTTGGGATTCCTGAAGAGAAGTTGTTGGTCAATATCCAGAAGTATGGGAACACGGTTGGTGGGTCGATTCCGATTGTCTACGATGAGTTGATGAAAGATGGGAAGATCAAGCCGGGGCAGAAGGTGATGTTCCTTGCTTTCGGTGCGGGGTTGACCTGGGGGTCATCACTCTGGCAGTTGTGATCCTCTCTGGTTCAATAAAGGGTACAGCGAAGGGTACAGCCATGAACACTATTATTCTTTGTCCCGGTCAGGGTGCTCAGGCGATTGGTATGGGCAAGCTTTGGAGCGAGACATCCGAGGCGGCGCGTTCGATCTTTGAACAGGCCGACGAGGTGCTGGGTGATTCGCTCGGCGAATCGCATTGTGCTTCACTTTCGTCGTTATGCTTTGAGGGGCCTGCTGAGATGCTCAACCGGACCGATGTGTCGCAGCCGGCGATTTATACCGCATCGGTGGCGTGCTTTGCTGGATGGCTCGATGGTGAGAATCTGACCAAGAACGAGTTGAATATGGTGGCGACGGCGGGGCTCTCGCTCGGTGAATACACGGCGTTGCATTTGGCGGGCGCGTTCAGCTTTGCCGATGGGCTCAAGCTTGTTGCGTTGCGGGGCAAGGCGATGCAGGAGGCGGCCGAGGCGGCGGATTCTTCGATGGTCGCGTTGATCGGTGCTGATGAAGCGTCGGCCAATGCGGTGTGTGATCAAGCTCGCGGAGATGATGTACTCGTCGCTGCGAACTTCAATGCCCCTGGGCAGGTGGTGATTTCTGGATCGGCCTCGGCGTGTGATCGGGCCGAGGCGGTGGCGGTGGAGATGAAACTCCGGGCGACGCGGTTGAGTGTGGCGGGGGCCTTTCATTCGCCGTTCATGCAGCCGGCGGCGGATCGGCTTGCTGAAGCACTGGCGGCGACGCAGATCAATGAACTGGGTTGTACGGTGATGTCCAATGTGACGGCCAAGCCACACGAAGCAGACGCCGATTCGATCCGTCAACGATTGGTCGATCAACTGACTTCTCCTGTCCGATGGGCGGCGTGCTGTGAGTATCTCGTCAGGAACAACGACGATGTTCAGTTCCACGAACTGGCGCCGGGCAAGACGCTTGGCGGGATGATGCGGCGGATTGCTAAGGGCACGAAGGTCCAGGGGCACAACGAACCAGCGACTGTCTCCTGAGACAGTCATAACAGAGAAACGAGATCAACCATGACCGATCAACGAATCGCTATTGTCACCGGGGCATCCAGAGGAATTGGGCGGGCGATCGCTTTGCGATTGGCTGGTGACGGCAGGCATGTGGTATGTGTGTCGCGCTCGCAGGGGCCTCTTGAGGAGTTGGCTGGTGAGATTCAGTCCAGCGGTGGGGCGGCGTCGGCGGTGGCGTGTGATATGTCGGACTTTGATGCGGTGGCTTCGATGATCGAAGGCGTTGCCAAGGAGCATGGTCGGCTGGATATTCTGGTCAACAACGCCGGGATCACCAAGGACAACCTGATTTTGCGGATGTCTGATGAGGAATGGGATGATGTGATTAACACGAATCTCAAGAGTGTGTTTGTGGCGTGCCGGGCGGCGGCTCGGCCGATGATGCGTGGGAAGTTTGGGCGGATTTGTAATATCGCTTCGACCTCTGGATTGGTCGGCAATGCCGGGCAAGCCAACTACGCGGCGGCCAAGTCTGGATTGATGGGCTTTACCAAGACGGTCGCCCGCGAACTTGGTAAGAAGAACATTACGGCCAACTGCATCGCGCCTGGGTTTATTGAAACGGACATGACCAAGGATTTGCCGGTCGCGGTGACGGATCACATCAAGGGTGTGATCTCGACGCGCGAGCTTGGGCAACCTGAGGACATTGCTGCGGCGGTTGCGTATGTGACGAGTGATGAGGCCAGGTTCATCACAGGGCAGACCATCGCCGTCGATGGCGGCATGACAATGTGTTGAACCAGTTTAGTCGTATTTGAAGAATCCGAAGTGCATCCGGCAGTGGTTGAGGTGCAGGGCTACCCAGAGATCATGGTTCATCGACCCAAGGAACGGGCTGTCTTGGTTCATCTTTTCTCCGGCCTCAAGCCGAACGACTTGTTTGTTCATCATCGCGAGTCCTTCTTCGACGCTCACCTCGTCGGATGGACGCATGGAGGCGGCACTTGCTGGGAGCTTGAAGCCGGGTTTCATTTGCGCGTTGGGCTTGGTGAGCATTCGTTTGATGAAGAGTTTGCCCATGAGCTGCATCAGCCAGGGCATTTTCATTTTAAATCCATCGAACGAGTGTCCCATGAACTGAGCGCAGTGGGCCATGCATTGGCCGGGTGTCCAGCCGCCATAGGTTGAGAGGGTTCCAGCATTGTGGGCGTTCTCGATGGTGGATAATTCATCACGGAGCTCTTCAATGGAGCGGAAGGACTTTGGTTTCCATTTGTCTTTTTCAGCGACTTTCATCGTGGTCCTTTCAGAAATCAGACCCTGTGTATAGGTGGCAGATTGTAGTTGGTTCCTATGCTCATGGTATGAAACCACATGCAATCCTCGAAACGGTCCTTTATGCCAGTGATATTGAGCAGGCCGCATGGTTTTACCATGCTGTTCTTGGGATCGAGATGCATCGGGGGATGTCTGAGTTGATGACAACCTTTCGTATAGATGATGGTCATGTGTTGTTAATCTTTGATCCGAGCATGTCGGACAAGCCGGGGCGGGATGTACCCTCGCATGGGGCTCGGGGGCCTGGGCATATCGCGTTGCGGATCGAGGATTCTGAGTACAACGATTGGAAGCGGCAGTTGAGTTCTCATGGGATCAGGATTGAGCAGGAGATCGATTGGGAAACTGAGGAAGGATTCTCGCGCGGGCGTTCGATCTATTGCCGCGATCCCTACGGCAACTCGGTAGAGCTGATTACAGGGAATATCTGGTCTAAAGCGGCTTCAAACGAAGATTGATCGGTATTCGAAACCGTTGCTCTATCTGTTCCTACACTGGTGTATGAAGACCCCATACCTGATCTCCAAAGCCGCGATTCTTCTCTCATTGGTATTTGTTGGATGCTCAGATTCGAGTGATTCCAAGAAGGCAGACGATTCGGCGGCAACCCCACAAGCGGACACGAGCTACCTCGATGAACTGGCGGCCAAGCAAGGGATTGATCTGGAAGACGAGAACGCCGACGATGAGTCCGAGGAAGTTGAGGTGGCCGCCGAGGAGTCACAGACCGATGAGGATGCCGATTTGGGAGAGGATGAGCAGCGGGAGTGGGAAGCGGAGCGTCAATCGCAGTCGTTGCTGGGTCGATCGCGTGACAAGGCCAAGGGGCTTCGGGATCAAATTCAAGGCAGCACTGAGCCAGAAGAAGGATTGGCTTCGACATTGAGTGATGAGGAGTATGCCGCGAGTTCTGGGCTCCGGTGGGAGATGCCTGAGGATTGGCGGATGGCGGTGCCTTCACAGGGGCGCTTTGCCGAGATGTATATCCAGAGCCGACTTGGCAATGCGTCGGTGTCGTTTTCAAAGGAATCGGATGCGGTGCGTGATTTGGTTCGTCAGATGCAACGCGAGATCATCGATCCGATGGGCGGGCGATCACGGGCGCAGACGACGGACAAGGTCATTGCCGGGCATACGGTGCAGATTGTTGATCTTCAGGGAACCTACCTCGATCCTGGGGCCAAGGGGGGGACCAATGAGCAGATATTTTATTCGATGCATGCCGCGATCTTTGATCTTGGTCAGACGCGGATTCTGATCAAAATGTGGGGGCCAGAGGATACTGTGAAACTCAATACCCGGCTCTTCGATGCGATGATTGTAGAGACAAGCACACAATAATGTCGATTTGAACTGATCCATGCCTGATCTGCATATCCTGATTATTACGCACACACACGAACGGATTGCACGGACAATCATGGGTCTCGGTGCCCAGACTCTTGAGCCACGATCGATTACCGTGGCGTGTGATTCAGATGATGCCAGAGTTTATTCAGAGGTACAGCGGGTCTCAAGCGAGATTGGTATTCCAGTGACGCTGGTTTTGCGTAAACGGGGGGAGCATTCATGCCGATCTCAGAATCGAAACAATGCTGTGCGTGCGTTGATCGAGAAGGGGGTTGACAAGGATGATCGCTTGTTGTTTTTCGATGGTGATTGCATCCCTTGCCCGGATGCGTGTGCGGTCCATATGGATGCTTTATGCACCCATAGTATCTCGCTGGGTTGGGCGATTCGGCTTTCTGCATTCCAAACCGAATCGGTGTCCGACGAAATAATCCATTCGGGACAGATTGGCGGGTTGCTCGATGAAGATCAAAAGAGGGCCGCGGATCGAGCGCATTTTCAGTCACAGAAACGGATCATGCTCAAGAGATTTGGATTTACCAAACCTCATAAACCGGGGATTTTGTCGGGGAACTTCGGGGTTCGGCTCAGTAGTTTTTTAGCTGTCAACGGCTTTGATGAGTCATTTACCGGGTGGGGGATGGAAGATGATGATCTTGGCAGGCGACTGTATATGTCCGGTGCCAAACCTAAATCAGTCATGAACAGGGCGATCGTTTATCACCAAGACCATCCGACCGAGAGCCCATCCAAATGGAAAGAATCTCCCAACGCTGCCCGCCTTGATAAAAAAACAGGCGTTCGATGCGCACTTGGAATAGACTGCCCCGCAACACAGCATCCCCCAGTTATCCATAAACTTGAGCCGAGCTACCCGAAGGTTCAACTCGATGGTATTGTCTGAGCGGTGGGCCGCAATGGCATCTGGCCAAAACGATTGGTCTTGATTTGCTACCAGATTCTTTGTTGGATCACTTTGTTGAGATCCATACCTTTGTAGGTGTTGGTGTCTCTCCGCGCATTGGCAGCTCTGCGGCCAAAAATCTGGGCAGCGTTGAGTGCTATCCGGCCTAGAATATGAAGGGCTTGGCTCTTGCGATATTGTGGGTAGCGTTGATCAAGAACTTTGCGTTCGTTGGCATACATCTGCACCCATCGCTCATTCTCTCCCTTTGCTAGAGTATGGATTCTGTGAACACCGATGTATCGGTTGACTCTGAGGGTATCGGTCTGCCCGAGCATCCGATACCACAGGTCGGTGTCCATTGTACAATGGAATAAATCATCGATGCCCCCGACGCGATTGTAGAGTGATTTTCGAAAGAAGGTGCTAGGTTGGTGTATGCGCATGTACCCCAGCCGTGCCCAGCGGTGTGATGGTCCTGCCCGCTGGTCGCAACGGATGACGAAGGAATCTTCATCAATGATGATTGTGTTGCCCTCGATCAACCCGGTGGTCGCTTGGGTATCAAACGCCTCGCGCATGGTGCGGACGGCGCGGGGGAGCAGGGCGTCGTCGGAGTTTACCCGCGCGAGTATGTCGCCCGTGGTTCGAGAAAATCCGTTGATGATCGCATTGGACTGCCCATTGTCCTTCTCGGATTGCCAGTGGGTCAGATCGGATTGATACCGCTCGATGATTTCTCTGGATCCATCGGTTGAACCGCCGTCCATGACGATGAGTTCGTGGATCTGATCGCGCTGATTGATCAGCGAGCGTAGCGCTTCGTCAAGAAACCTCGCCTGATTGAACGAAGGCACGACGATTGAGACGGTTGGCAGAGTCATCGCTTGGTATTCGATCAACTCAAGCCGAGGAGCTCGATTTCGAAGATGAGGTCGGCTTTGGCTGGGATGGCGGGTGGTGAGCCGAACTCGCCGTAGGCCTTGGCGTAGGGGATAGTGAGTTTGCGTTTGCCGCCGATCTTCATGCCTGGGATGCCTTCTTGCCAGCCCTGGATGAGGTTGTTGAGTGGGAAGTTGATGGATTCGCCTCGGTCGTAGGAGGAGTCGAAGACGGTGCCGTCCATGAGTGTGCCTTTGTAGTGGACTTGGACGGTGGCGTTCTTTGGGCACTCCATGCCGTCGCCGACGACGGCGTCTTCGATGATGATTTCAGTGATTTGGCTCATTGGTGAATCCTTTATTCTGTATTGGCAGTTGGTTTGGTAGGAATGGTAGGTCGGTTCGAGGTCGAAATATTTACTGATATAGACCGGAATATCGTCGGCCTTTGTAAGATTGACGACATCGAGCAGACGCATGAGGTCGCGTTTGAGCTTCTCTGAGAGGGTGTCGGCGTCGATTTCATCGTCGTTAATGGTGCGGACATAGCGGTATCGTCCCTGCCCGCGTTCGTTGCCTGGGATGGGGGTCAACTCGATCGCGCCCAGCTCTGCGAGCCGGATGAGGACATAGTCCATGACCCCGCCTCCGAGCCCGTGGGCGTGTCCTTTGCCGATGACATGGATGCGGAGGTCGTCGGAGTCGAAGTCGTCGTGGTTGAAGCGGGCTTCGATCGCGCTCATGGTCTGCATGATGAGGTCGGGGGTTGGGTTTTGCCAGCGGATGAACTCTTGCTGGATGGTCAGGTCGGATTGGGCGTAGAGGATTTTGCAGATGGCGGGCAGCCCGTCGCGTCCGGCTCGTCCGACTTCTTGGTGATAGGCCTCGACGGAGCCGGGGAGTTGGGCGTGGATGACGGATCGGAGATCGGATTTGTCGACGCCCATCCCGAAGGCGTTGGTGGCGCAGAGAAGGAGATTCTCTTTGGGTGTCGCGTTAATGAACTGGTTGTAGACGCGGCGGCGTTCGTTTGGAGGGAGCCGCCCGTGGTAGACTTCGACAGGCCGGTCCATCTTCCGCATGATGCTGGGGGCCATGCGTTCTAAATCTTTGATGAGGGTGAAGTAGACGATCGAGGTGCCCTCGATGCCTTTGAGGGTTGATTGGAGTTTTTCGATTTTGTCATCATCGTCCCAGACCTCGGTGCAACGGAGTTTGAGGTTTGGGCGATCGACCGGAGCGGCGAAGAGGGGCATCGAATCAAGCGTCGCGCCGATGACTGTTCGGACATCATCGCGGACGGGTTTGGTGGCCGTGGCGGTCAGCGCGATGGTGATGGGATTGTCGATCTGCTTGCGGAACTCGCCGATGCGTTGGTAGGCGGGGCGGAGGTCGTGCCCCCATTTGGTGACGCAGTGGCATTCGTCGATGGCCAGGAGATTGACGCCGCCGGGGGTTTTGCTGAGGGCTTCTCGGAAGTCGGGTTTGATCATGCGTTCGGGGGTCGCGTAGAAGAGTTCATATTCGCCGGCGGCGAGTCTTTGGTAGCGTTTGCGTCGTTCTTGTGGGGGGACGGTCGAGTTGACATACTCAGCCCGGATGCCGCGTTGTTTGAGGGCATGGACTTGGTCTTCCATGAGGGCGATGAGTGGGGAGAAGACGAGTCCGATACCGCCGGAGGTTTGGTTGTTGAGGAGTGCTGGGAGTTGGAAGCAGAGGGATTTGCCTGAGCCGGTGGGCATGACGACGAGTGCATCGCCGCCGGCGAGGACGCGGTCAA
>Ga0316208_1003604_pt1 | contig 11019 bp, 6 predicted proteins | sample 3monopyrite_MG_FD_204944 | JGI IMG/M metagenome (GOLD analysis project Ga0316208, IMG submission 204944) | Microbial mat bacterial communities from mineral coupon in-situ incubated in ocean water Damariscotta River, Maine, United States -... | ecosystem: Environmental > Aquatic > Marine > Coastal...
TAATCACGAAGCGTTCGAACCACATGCCGATGTTGACGAAGATCGACATGATGAAGACCACCGTCAGGTTGTTGCGCATCTTCTTGGACCAGAAGATCTGCGGCGACAACACGTTGCAACTGACCATGATCCAGTAGGCCCACCAGTAGGGGCCGAAGGCGCGGTTGATGAAGGCGAAGCCCTCGTACTCGTTACCCGAGTACCAAGCCATAAAGAACTCCATCGCGTAGGCGTAACCGACCATCATGCCGGTCGCCATGATCACCTTGCACATGTTGTCAATGTGGCGCATGGTGATGAGCTCTTCCAATCCGAAGATTTTGCGCGCCGGAATCGACAAGGTAAGCACCATGGCGAAACCGGAGAAAATCGCGCCCGCAACAAAGTACGGCGGGAAGATGGTGGTGTGCCAACCCGGCAACTGCGAAGTCGCGAAGTCAAAGGACACGACCGAGTGCACCGAAAGCACCAGCGGCGTGGCGAGTGCGGCCAACAGCAAGTAGGCGCGCTCGTAGCGGTGCCACTGACGGTTCGAGCCGTTCCAGCCCAGCGCAAACAAGCCGTACCAGAAGCGACGAGCCTTGGTCTTGGCGCGGTCACGCACGGTGGCGAGGTCAGGAACCAAGCCCATGTACCAGAACAGCAGGGAGACCGAGAAGTAGGTCGAGACCGCGAACACGTCCCACAGCAGTGGCGAACGGAAGTTGGGCCACATGCTCATCTGGTTAGGCAGTGGGAACACCCACCAAATCACCCAGATACGACCGACGTGAATCGCGGGGAACATACCCGCGCAGATGACCGCAAAGATGGTCATCGCCTCGGAGAATCGGTTAATGCCTGTTCGCCAATCTTGGCGGAACAAGAACAACACCGCCGAGATGAGCGTACCGGCGTGACCGATACCCACCCAGAACACGAAGTTCACAATCGGCCAACCCCAAGCGACTGGCTGGTTGTTACCCCAGACACCAACACCCGTGGCGACCAGATAAACGATCATCGCGCCGAGGACGCCAAGTAAGGCGACCGCGGTACCGAAGATCATGTACCAGGACTTGGGCGGCTTGGGTGCCTCGAGGACACCGCAAACGGTCTCCGTAATGGAGTGAAAGTCATTCTCCCCTTGCACCAGGGCAGGTGGGAAGACGGCTTCGTGTGTGATTGCTTGAGAATCAGCCATGGTGGACACCCTCCTCGGCAGCGGCGTGAGCCACAGCCAGCGACGGATGCGGGTTGCGAATGCGGGCTAGATACTTCGTCCGCGGTTTGATGTTCAACTCAGCGAGCAAGCTGTAGGTGCGATCGTTGGCGTGGTCTTTGCTGACCTTGCTCGAATCGTCCATCAGGTCGCCGAAGGAGATGGCGTCGGCAGGGCAAGCCTGCTCACAGGCCGACTTCACCGTGCCATCTGGCAGGAAGATGTCGCGATCGACGTTGCGCGTTTCAATCCGCGCGCGCTCGATGCGCTGCACACAGTAAGAGCACTTCTCCATCACACCACGGCTGCGGACAGTGACATCTGGGTTCGCGGCCATCTGCAGGACCTCGTTGCCAGCTTTGGCTTGGTCCTTGTTGAAGTTGAAGAAGTTGAAGCGCCGCACCTTGTACGGGCAGTTGTTCGAGCAGTAGCGAGTGCCGATGCAACGGTTGTAAACCATGTCGTTGAGGCCTTCGCTGGTGTGCACCGTGGCACCCACCGGGCAGACCGACTCACATGGCGCCAACTCGCAGTGCTGACAGCCAACCGGCTGACTCACGGCGCTCGGCTCCTCGGCAGAACCGACGAAGTAGCGGTCCATACGAATCCAGGCCATTTCACGACCCTTCAACACTTGCTCCTTGCCGACCACCGAGATGTTGTTCTCAGATTGGCAAGCAATGGTGCAGGTACCGCAACCGGTGCAGGAGCTGAGGTCGATGGCCATGCCCCAACGGTGGTCGGGATCTTTGGTCTGCTCGACTTCCTGCCACAAGGTCACTTCAGGGCCCCAGAAGTCTGGCGCGTCCTTGGCGAACTTGGAGTTTTTCTGGAAGGTGCTGACGTCGCCCTCTTTGACCAAGTTGGGCATACGCTGCTCCAAACCCTTGCGACCGATTTCATCCATCGCAAAGTGGTCTTGGGTGGTGGCCAAGCGGTAAGTACCGGTGGCCGCGGTGGCGCTTGCGCCAGCAGCCACATGCATGCTGTCAGTGCCGCGCAGCTTGTAGCTGTCGAAGCCCACCGGCTCGACCCAGTCATCGTTCAGGCCGGCAACATGACCTGCGGCGGTACGGCCGTAACCGAGCGCCAAGGTGATGGAGTCGTCGGCGTGACCTGGCATCAGGAACACTGCCACGTCGAGGGTGCGACCCGCGACCGTGATACGTGCCATGCCTTCGTGCTGCAGGCCAAGACTCTTGGCCGTGGCGAAGCTCACCATGGCGGCGTTGTCCCAAGTCAACTTGGTCATCGGGTCAGGCAGCTCCTGCAACCAACCGAGGTTGGCGTAGCGACCATCCGCAACCGTGCGGCAGGTCACAAAGCGCACTTCCAATCCGGAAGCAGCGGCGGGAACTTCGGGAAGCTGACCGAGCTTCACGTTCAACGGCAGAGCGGCACTGCCAGCAACCACACCTTCGTGCAGCGCGACGCGCCAGGCCTTGTCGTCGAGGCGCGTGGTTTCACGCACCGCATCGTGAGCCGAGGTCTTCTCGCCGAACAAGCGCGAGAGCAACTCAGTGTCGGCCATGCCGTCCCACAGAGCTTCAATCATCGGCTGGCCGATGGACAGGGTGCCATCGGAAGCGAGGGCATCGGTCCAGGACTCCAGCTCATGCGTTTGCGGGGCGTGCCAGGTGCATGCGAGTGCAGTTTCATCGCGGTATTGACCGAGATGAATGCTGGTTTCGACTTTGCCCAGGGCAGCGCCGAACTCCAAGTCTGCCGGCATGTCGTAGACCGGGTTGCCGCCGAGGATGATCAGGCTCGAAACGTCGCCGCCGTTCATGGCAGAGACCAGAGCTTGCACTTCCTGCAGAGGCGAGCCGACGGCGGTTGCCGGCAGGTACGCCACAGTGCGGTCGGCATTGCCGAGGTACACGTTGAGCGCCTGGACATGGGCGTGCACTTCTGCAGGCTGGTTCGGTCCACAAGTGATGCAGACGTCGCCTTTGTTGGCGCGCAGGTCTTCGGCCATCGCCGCCAAGACCTCGTGAGCCTTGCCGCTGAAATCGCTGCTGTCCTTGCCCTCGACCATCGCGCGCAAAGCCAAGACAAAGCGACCGATGTCACTCGAGCGCATGCGCAAGCGGTGATCCGCGAAGGCACCCGTCGAGGTGAAGTCTGCCTCCACCGAATAGATGCGGTTCATCCAGCCGTTTTCTGGCTTGCGGCGCGAAGCCACTTCGCGGGTCAAGCGCAGTGCGGAGGGGCCGTCTTGCAGGAAGTCGTCGTCGAGAGCGACGATGACTCGTGCCTTATCCATGCGGTAGTAAGGACGAGCATTCACGCCGAAAGCGAGGCGACAGCCATCGACTTCGTTGTCGCGCGACATGGGCGAGTAGCTCACCCAAGTGGCCTCCGAGAACTTCGACAACAAGCGACCGCGCAGGCGGTTGATGGTTGGCGAAGAAGTTGGTGGAGCCAACACCGCCAGGCCTTTGCCATTGCTGCCGTTGGCCTTGTCGATGACACCCTGCAGCGCCGCTTCGAAGGAAGCCAGGTCGCTGTCTTGCTCTCCTCCCGCCATGCGCGCGAAGCCGCGGCTGCGGTCGGGGTCGTAGAGGTGCAGGGTTGCTGCCTGCGCGTACACCGATGTGGCACCCAGGGACTCTGGGTGCTTGGGGTTGCCCTCGATCTTGCTTGGGCGGCCGTCAAAGGCCGTGACCAAGGTGCCCTGCGCAAAACCACCGAGTGTGAGGTGACTGGCGTAGGTCTTGGGCGTGCCCGGAACGCGGTTTTCATCGCGGGTGGCAAGCGGACGGATGGTCTCTTCCTTCCAGCGGCAGCTGGTTGCACCAGCCAAGGCCACAGAGGCACCCATCAGTTGCAGGAAACGGCGACGCGTCGAGGCTGTCCAGTGTTCTTCTGGCCCGCCCGGGAACTCGGTCGCCATCATGCCCTGGAACTCTTCCGTTTGCTCCAGGTCGTTGAGGCTGCGCCAGTAGCGCGTAGTGTTGTCGGAACGGTTCATCGGTGGCAAGCGGTGCAGTCCGTGCGCGGGTTGATGTTTCTCTCTTGAATCAGTTCCTCGCCAAGTGCACGTGCACCGGGGAAGACTTCTGGCTTCCAAGCAAGATCAGTGAGGTGTTCTTGCGGGCGAATGTGCGGCGCCGGATCACGGTGGCACTCCAGGCACCAACCCATGCTCAGCGGCTGCTCTTGGCGGACCACTTCCATTTGGTCCACACGGCCGTGACACGAAACGCAGCTCACACCAGCGCTCAAGTGCGCGCTGTGGTTGAAGTACGCAAACTCGGGCAGGTCGTGAACGCGTACCCATTCAATGGGTTCGCCCGTTTCGGCAGCCTCGAACAGCGGTGCCAACAGCTTGCTGTCGGTGCGCACGCGCGTGTGACAGTTCAAGCAGGTCGAGGTCGGAGGAATGGATGCCGCTGCGCCTTGATCAACTGTGTTGTGGCAATAGCGACAGTCCATACCGAGCTCGCCGGCATGCAACTGGTGGCTGAACGGAATCGGCTGCTCGGGGGCATAGCCGACGTTCAGGTTGTCCGCGGAGAACGCGTAGGCCACGAGCACCACCAGATAGGTGGGCACGAGAACGGCGGCGATCCCCATGATGGGACGGAGACGATCCGTCCACCTGGGAAAGTGGTACACACTCATGGGAAGGAAGGGTTCCGATGGTTTGCCACCATGCATGAGTGACAAATTGCGGATTTGGCGGCAGAGGATACCTGAGCCGGGCCCTAGTGGGAAGCAGACTTCCTCAGGTTCAAGGGATTTTTTTTGCGCCTAAATGGTGCAGAATGCAGGACTTAGACATCTATTGAGACCCATTCGCAACAAGGTTTGCGGGGGCGCCTTGTGGCATTATATTGCCCTGATTCCCCGTGTTCTCAAGTGTTTTTGAGACAGGCGCTTAGGGCTGCAGAGGTCCCTAAAGAGGGAAGGCGCCCTGGACACGGTCGGCTTCGCCTTGCTCTGCGACGATGCGCAGCGCCTCGACGACCTGCTTCGACAAGTGCTTCGGCGGAACTGCAAAAACATCTTCGACCAGGGTCTCCAACGCCGGTGGACCCACCGTTTCGGCATGAGTCACGGCTTCGGCGATGGATTCCGTGATCTCCTCGGCCATGGTTTCGCGTGCGGCTTGTTGCAGCAAACCCTGCTTCGCCAAATAAGCCTCAATTCGAGTTAATGGATCGCGCTTGGCCCAGTACTCGACTTCCTCGTCGGCGCGATAGCGCGTGGGGTCATCGGAACTGGAGTGGCCGCCCATGCGATAGGAACGCAAGTTCAGCAGAGTCGGGCCATCTCCAGCGCGGGCGCGTTCGACGGCTTCGCGCACGGTTTGCCATACCGCGATGACATCGTTGCCATCGACGTCAACGCCGGGCATGCCATAGGCCACGGCTTTGGCGCCATAACTCTTGGCTGCAGTTTGCTCGGCACTCGGTACCGAAATCGCCCAACCGTTGTCGATCACCACGAACACCACTGGCGCTTTCATGACAGCGGCAAAGTTCATGGCGCTGTGGAAGCCACAGCTCGATGTCGCGCCATCTCCGGAGTAAGCGCAAGTCACGCTCTTCTCTCCGCGGCGTTGCATGGCGACGGCTGCCCCCACCGCATGCGGCAGTTGGGTGCCGAGCACACTCGACCACGACGGGAAGTTCACATCTTTGCACTGGAAGTGGTTCGGCATTTGCCGCCCCTTCGCCGTGTCTTCAGCGTTGCCAAACATATGCGCGACATACTCTCGAATGGGCATGCCACGTTGGATGGTCACTCCGCCTTCTCGCAGCGCAGAGAAAATCCAGTCGTCGGCGCCGAAGGCAGCAGCCGAGGCGTGAATCGCCGCCTCTTGCCCCGTTGACGAACCAACAAAAGCCACGCGGCCTTGGCGCTGCAACTTGAGCATGCGGTCATCCATCAAACGCGTGGTCAACATCGCGCGGTGGATACCCAACAGCGTTTCGTCATTCGGCAATGGCCCTTTGGTGCCTTTGAGCAATCCACGCCCGTCCTCGCGCATCACCTTGACCAGGGAAACGCCTTGCGGTTCGAGTACGCGGATGTCGCTCATGATTCTCTTTACAGAAGCATCAGGCTTGGGTCTTCGAGCAACTCACGCACACGCACCATGAAGCGCGCGCCGTCAGCGCCATCGACCAAGCGGTGGTCAATGCTAATCGACAAGTTCATAACCTGACGCGCCACGATGTCATCGCCGACGCAGCGCGGCATCTTGCGCATGACATGCACACCCATGATCGCCACTTCCGGGAAGTTGATGATGGGCGTGGCCAAGACACCGCCGATGTTACCGGCATTGCTGATGCTGAAGGTGCTATCGGCGAAGTCATCTGGCTTGAGCTTGCCGGTGCGTGCGCGATTGGCAATGTCCATGAGGTCGGCGGACAACTGCAAGATGCCTTTCAAGTTGGCGTCTTTCACCGCCGGAACGACAAGGCCGTTCGGCGTATCGACTGCAATGCCCAAGTTGACGTACTTCTTGACCTTGATTACCCCGCGCTCTTCATCGAGCTCGGCGTTGAGTTGCGGGAACTCCTGCAGCGCAATCGCGGTCGCCTTCATGATGTAACCCATGTAGGTGACTTTGACACCAAAGCGCTCGCCCACCTTCTTCGCGGTGGTGCGCGCCTCGACCATCTCGGTGCAATCGACTTCTTCGATCAGGCTGAAGTGCGTGGCCGTGAACTTCGAACGCGTCATGGCCTCGGCAGTCTTGCGACGAATACCGCGGAAGGGCACCTCTTCGACTTCGCGGGCGCCCATGACTTGCGGGAAGTTGGGCAGGGCTGCGGCTGGTGCAGCGGCCGGAGCAGCGGCGGTCGGAGCTGCAGCTGGTGCTGGAGCCGCAGCAGGTGCCGCGACTGGTGCAGCTGCAGGAGCTGCCGATGCCGCGCGCACATCTTCGGGCTTGACGCGACCTTTCGGTCCGCTGCCGATGATCGTGCTCAAGTCCACACCCAACTCGCGCGCCAAGCGACGCGTGGCCGGTGCGGCCAACACTTTGCGGTTGGGATCGGCGGGTTGCACCGCAACCGGAGCCGCGGCGACGGCAGGTGCTGCGCCATTGCTGGCCGGAGCAGCGGGTGCCGCGGCAGGCGCTGGAGCGGCAGCCTGTGCTGCGGCGCCGCCACCACTGGTCGCCAACACAAAGATGACATCGCCGACGTTGGCGACTTCGCCTTCGGCAACCAAGGTCTTGGCCACCGTGCCCGAAGCGGGCGCGGGAATTTCCACCGTAGCTTTATCGGTCATGACTTCGACGACCGGATCGTCTTCCTGAACCGCGCCACCTTCAGCAACAATCCAGCGCACGATTTCGCCTTCGTGCACACCTTCACCGATGTCCGGCAACTTGAACTCCAAGGTGCCTCCACCAGCGGCGGGTGCGGCCGGAGGGGCCGGTGCTGCGACCGCAGCAGGTGCGGCAGCCGGAGCGGCTGCGGCCGCTGGCGCCGGAGCTTCGGCCGCGGCTGGAGCCGCTGCTCCTCCACCACCTTGCTCCAACACAAAGATCACATCGCCGACGTTGGCGACATCGCCCTCTCCGTACAGATGCTTGGAAAGGGTCCCGCTGGCTGGCGCGGGAATTTCGACCGTCGCCTTGTCGGTCATGACCTCGACCACGGGCTCGTCTTCTTGAACCGCGGCCCCTTCGGCCACAATCCAACGCACGATCTCACCTTCGTGGACGCCTTCGCCGATATCCGGCAGTTTGAACTCGAGTGCACTCATGTCTGAAAGTTTGCTGAACGGCTAGGGCTAAAAGTCGAGGACTTCTTCGATGGCGTCGAACACACGGCGCGCATCGGGAAGGTAGTAATTCTCGAGGGTGTTGGGGAAGGGAGTGTCGAAACCGGTGACGCGTTTGATTGGCGCCTCCATGTATTCAATCGCGTTCTCGGCAATCAGCGCCGAGATTTCAGAACCGTATCCACAGAAGCGTGGCGCTTCGTGAACCATGACCACGCGACCACAATCGCGCGCGGCTTGCAGCACCGCTTCTTCGTCGAGCGGCATTAAGGTGCGCAGGTCCACCACGCGGATGTCCTTGTTGCGCGACTCCTTAATCCGGCGTGCGGCTTCGGTGCACACCGGCACCATCGCGCCGTAGCAGAAAACCACCGCGTCTCCACCCTGAGTGACTTCACGCACCTTAGACAGGTCGACGGTGTACATGCCTTCGGGCACTTCTTCGCGGCCGGCGCGGTACAGCGCCTTGGGCTCGAAGAACATGACCGGATCCGGATCCATGATGCTCGAGATCAGCAGACCTTTGGCATCGTAGGGAGTACTCGGAATCACCACCTTCAAGCCAGCGGTATGCGCAAAATACGCCTCGCCGGATTGAGAGTGATAGAGACCACCGCGAATGCCGCCTCCATAAGGAGTGCGAATGGTCATCGGCACGGTGTATTGACCACCGGAGCGATAACGCATCTTGGCGGCCTCGGACACGATCTGGTCGAAGGCAGGGAAGATGAAATCCTGGAACTGAATCTCACACACCGGCTTCATGCCATTCATGGCCAGGCCGACGCCAACACCAATGATGCCGTCTTCGGAAAGCGGCGTATCGAAGCAACGCTCCTTGCCGAATTCCTTGGTGAGGTTTTCCGTTGCCAGAAACACGCCGCCTTTGGGGCCGACGTCTTCACCCATCACAAGGACAGACTCGTCTTCCTTCATGATGGTGCGGAGGCCGTCATTGACGGCTTGGACCATGGTGAGTTCGCTCACAGGGGGAATTCTCCTTTTTCGTCGACGGCTTCGTCGCGCTCGGCAAAGTGGCTAATGCACGCATTCATTTGTGCATCGAGGTGTGGCGGCATCTGTTCCCAGACATCGCTAAAGATGGTGCCAAGCTTCGGACGCGGCTTGGCTTCGGCGGCCTTGGCGGCAGCCATCATTTCGGCATCGGTTTCGGCGCGAATGGCGGCAATCTGTTCGTCATCGAGGTGACCTTCGCTCTTCAGCCAAGTCTCGAAACGGAACAGTGGGTCGCGCTTCTCCCAGGCGTCGAACTCGCTTTGCTCGACGTAGCGCGAAGGGTCATCGGAAGTGGAGTGACCGCCCATGCGGAAGGTCACAGCTTCAATCAAAGTCGGACCTTCGCCAGCGCGGGCGCGCTTCACGGCTTCGCTGACCACGCGGTAGACCGCGAGAACATCGTTGCCATCGACCTTGATACCAGGAATGCCATAGGCCTCGCCTTTGATCGCGTAGCTTTCGGACGCGGTCTGCTCTTCGCTAGGGCAGCTAATCGCCCATTGGTTGTTTTGGCACAGAAACACCACCGGGCTACCAAAGACGCCGGCAAAGTTGAGACCGGAGTGGAAACCCAAGGTGCTGGTAGAGCCATCGCCGAAGGTGGTCAGGGCAATGCCCTTTTCACCGCGCTGCTTCATGGCCATGGCCACGCCGACTGCTTGCGGGATTTGCGTGCCGAGTGGTGAACTAATCGACAACCAGTTGACCGGGTCGCGGAAGCTGAAGTGCACCGGCATCTGGCGGCCGACGGCATTGTCATCGGCGTTGCCAAACATGTTGTCGAACATGCCGTTCACATCGATGCCCAGGTAGAACATCATGGCGAAGTCGCGGTAATGCGGCGCAATCCAATCTTGCGCGGCATCGAGCGCGGCGGCGGCGCCGACGGAAGTCGCTTCGACACCCTTGTTCGGGATCGAGAAACCGATGCGCCCCGTGCGCTGCAGTTTCATGCAGCGATCGTCGAAGGAGCGGGTACTGACGATGGCCCGGTACATGCGCAAGAGCGTCTCGCGCTTGAGGCGCGGCGCCTTGCCGACCTTTTTGCCGGATTCGTCGATGATTTGCAGAGTGTCGCTCATGTTGAGGAACGTGACTTACACCACCATGACGCCGGCGCCGTCGGCCAATGCTTGATCCGCCTGCTGCCCGCCGAGGCGGCTGAGCAGGAAGTTTTCCGCAGCTTTGTACGAAGAGCGGACCAAAGGACCGGAGGCGCAGTAGGCGAAACCATATTCCTCTTCGGCGACGACCTTCCATTGGTCGAAGGCTTCGGGAGTGACATAGGCTTCGACCGTGAGGTGACGCTTGGTGGGTTGGAGGTACTGGCCGAGGGTGAGGATGTCGACGCCGGCTTGGCGCAGATCGGCCATGGTGGTGCGGATTTCCTGATCGGTCTCGCCGAGGCCGAGCATGATCGAGGACTTGGTCACCACGGAGGGGCGGTAGCGTTTGGCTTCCGCGAGCACGGCCAGGGTTTGGTCGTACTTGGCGCGCACATCGCGGACGGTGCGGTGCAGGCGCTCGACAGTTTCGATGTTGTGGGCGAAGACATCGACCCCGCTGTCGCACAGGGTGTGGATGCAGGAATCGCGGCCCTGAAAATCGGGGGTGAGGGCTTCGACCAGCAGCTCGGGGCGCTTGGCCTTGAGCGCGCGGATGGTCGCGGCGTAGTGCTCGGCGCCGAAGTCTTCGAGATCGTCGCGGTCGACGCTGGTCAGGACGATGTAGCGCAGGGACGGGATGCTCGCCGACTCCGCGACCTTGCGCGGCTCGTCGTGGTCGAGCCAGCCACGGGGATTTCCGGTCTTCACCGCACAGAAACGACAGCCGCGGGTGCAGGTGTCGCCCATGATCATGATGGTGGCGGTGCCATCGGCCCAGCACTCGCCGAGATTGGGGCAGCGCGCCTCTTCGCACACTGTAAATAGGCTCCTTTTGCGCAGGGAGTCGCGCAGGGCTGCGGTGGTCTCCCCGGTCGGGAGGCGCATTTTCAGCCAGGAGGGTTTCGGTTTGGTGGTCAAAAGAGGAAGTTCAGGGAGCGATGAAGC
>Ga0316208_1003605_pt1 | contig 11011 bp, 7 predicted proteins | sample 3monopyrite_MG_FD_204944 | JGI IMG/M metagenome (GOLD analysis project Ga0316208, IMG submission 204944) | Microbial mat bacterial communities from mineral coupon in-situ incubated in ocean water Damariscotta River, Maine, United States -... | ecosystem: Environmental > Aquatic > Marine > Coastal...
CTGAATCGCGGAAACCATCCGATTGGTTCTGCGTGGTCCAGACTCGGACAATCACGCAGCCACGTGCACTGAAAACGTCTGTCAGATCGACAGCGGATTCGGAGAATAACGGGGCCTCACAACGAATTCCATCGATCGGCAGGCGACTGGCCGAACGGCAACATTCACCGCATAATCCGTCGTCAAACCAAAGCCACCAATCGCGAAGAAAGGGTTCGAAATAAGGGTGGCTGGTGGACGAGCTTCAGCGAGCCCCAGAATTGTGAGGTGGGGGCCCGCCAGAGCTCGACCGCCAGCCACCCAATGTCGGATATCAACCTTTTCTTCACGGGTCGCGTACGAAGCCGTCCCGCACGCTCGGCACCGGGCGTTCAGTCAAGGATCAAACTTCATGCCAGATGATCATAAGAAGCGAGTTCTCTTTCTTTGCACGGGCAATTCCTGCCGCAGCCAGATGGCCGAAGGACTGCTCCGCGAACTCGCGGGTGACCGATTCGAGGCGTTGTCGGCTGGTTCAAAACCAGCCGGTTACGTCCACGAAGGAGGAATTCAGGCAATGTCCGAACTCGGCATCGACATCTCTGACCTCCGCAGCAAGTCGATCAACGAATTCCTGCCGCCCGAGGGCACGCCACCCGACCTGATCATCAGCGTCTGCTCAGGAGCCGAGCACGACTGCCCAATCTTCCCCGGCACCGTCGAACGTCTCCACTGGCCCTTCGACGACCCCGCTCACGCCGAAGGCACCGACGAAGAAAAACTCGCCTGCTTCCGCCGAGTCCGCGACGAAATTCGCGAAGCTCTGGTTGAGTTAATATCTTAATTTCCAGCACCCATACCCAACTCAGACAACCCAACACGCCCAGCCAAAGACACCTTGTTTCGTTGGCTGGAATCCGTAACTTTCCGACTCAGACGGAACTACCCTGCGCAAACGATGTATCTTGAATGGAGTTATGGACGATGGAAGAGGCGAGAAGAGTGCAGAGTGTTTGGGAAACGATTGGCGTGTCTGAAGGTCAAAAACAAATCGACGCAGTCAAGCGTGGAATTCCAACTCGCCAACTTTCGGCCTTCATTGAGGAAACGCAGCTTCCTCGTGCAGCAGTTCTCAGAATCTTAAAAATTAAGGTAGCGGACCTGGATCAGCGGCAGAAGCTGTCTGGTGAGGAATCCGAAAGATTCTGGCGACTGGCGAAGATATACAGCAGGTCGGTCACATTGTGTGGTGGTCATCCTGTGAAGGCAGTTCGATGGCTCACCACGCCGCAGCTTGCCTTGGGAAAAAGTACTCCCCTGGCACACATCACGACTGAGCCCGGCGCGGCAGAGGTGCTCGATTTGATCGGCCGGCTCGAATACGGAGTAGCTTCGTGAGCAAGATCTCGGTTTACCGAATCTACAGCTCAGCTCGAGCGTCTACTGCGATGGAGGGTTTTGGAGCGGCAGAACACCCAGGACGGTGGAATCATGAGGGTTTCAGAGTCATTTACAGCTCGGAAAACCTCCAACTCGCTCAACTTGAATTGTTAGCCTACTTGAATGAACCTTGCTCGGGATTCGAATGGATTTCGCCCCAGATTCCGAAAACAATCTTTGCAAAACGCAATAGGATTACGGTATCAGAACTGAACGAAGTTGTATTCGACTGGCGAGCGCATCCTGCGCCTGTAACGCTGCGAGAGATGGGCACTGATTGGCTTAACTCGGCAAAGTCGCTGATTATGGAAGTTCCAAGCGTTGTGTCTCCCGAAGGGACCAACTATCTCATCAATCCTCTGCATCCGGAATTCAAAAAAGTTAAGTGGGAACCGGCCAAAGCGATTGAGTGGGATCCTCGACTATTCAAAGCAGAAAAATAAATCTCGATAGAGAGATTCGGCGTCTTCCAAAGTAAGGCCGTTCTGCTCCGCGCTTCGATATGAGATGGCAATGCCCGTCGTCACTGACCGAAGGCCTGTAACGTATTCAGTGCCGCGGTGTACTGTTGGGCCAGTTGGGTCTGTCCGGCTGATTGGAAGAGGCTGATTCCGCGTTGGTACATGGCGATGCAGTATTCACTGGGTGAGTTGCCTCGTTTTTGCGGAATCTTTGGCAGAAACGCGGAGTAGAACTGCACCATGGCTGCGTCTCCGCCATCGATCTTGCTGGCGAGTTGCTCCAGTCGGTCGAGCATCGCCGGGACATAATTACCTTCATCGGGATACCGCTGCACCGCCGTCGCTAATGCCTGAATGGCTTCGTCGGACCGTTCGTTTTCGACAAGGATTTCGCTCAGTCGAATCAACGCGTTGAATGCCAGATCCGGTCGCTTTGCGGCGCTGTAGACATCGAGCAGCCGGTACCACGCTTTAATCTGATTGTCCACGTCCTCGTCGAACTGAATCAAATCTTCAAAAACGGTCAGCGTGAAATCCGGAAACCGTGCGAAAGTCTGAAACAGTTGATTGAGGATCGAATTCATCTGCTTTTCACGCAGACGGTCGAGCTCCTCGCCGTTGGAGATTTTCGTTGCCGCTGCCCACGCTGCCTCATTCCACGGATTCAGCGCGAGCGTCTGCGAAAGGAAGTCGCTCTTCTGATCAAAGTCCATCCGCATTTCAGCGATGAACTCCGGATAGAGAGTCATCATGCGGTCGGCATGTCGTTTCTTCAGCGCATCGGTGCCGACCTGATGCAGGCGGAGTTCGAGTATTCGGTCAGTGATCTTCTGGCCGGTCTGTGGATCATGTAGATGTCCAACGTAGAAATTGTCACCTCGATAACGACCGTACGACTCAAGGGAAAACTGAATGCTGCGAGCGTTGATCCCTTTCAGTTCGACCCACATCACCCACGCGTGCAAATCGCCGCTGCGACTTGCTCCGGTGACATAGGCAGCCGGCACTCCCAGACTCTTACCAATGCGTGCCGCATAGTCCGCCTGCATCGCACAAACTCCGCCGAACTGCTGGATGTTAGGAAGGTTGTATTCCTTGCCGTCGAGTTTGCAGGTCCGACTGGAAGTTTTCAGCATCTCGTAGTCGTACGGACAATCTTTGTAGCAACTTCCAAACATCGTCCGGCGAGGCAGGTAATTACTGAGTGCCCATCCGCGATCGCGCAGCGGAGTTTTGTGATTCACCAGCAGCGTAAGAAACTCCCACGGCATAAACTGCACGCGTCCCTGCATCGACGACTCGGTCTCGATCAAGTATTCGAAGTTGTCCAGCGCCCCGATCAGATCGTCCGGCATCACAGAGTGAGTTCGGCGTTGGTGATTTCCGTAGTCGTAGATTCCTCGATTCCGATTTTCTCTATCCCACGTCACGGCAATCGCAATCGCGAGAGAACCGTACCGGTCAATGCGTTTTGGAAACTTGTCCTTGATCTCTTTGATCAAGCCGAGACCTGCTTCAACGTTGTCGAATTTCGGTTTGAACGCCGTAAACAATTCTTCCTTGAAGTCCGTCCGTTCGTTCAGCCATTCCATCATTGCATCGTGATCGTCGCCGAAGCCGTTCTGGATGTCGTCCGCATGTTCCTTTTCAAACCGTTCAGAGAACACCGTTCGCACAGCCTCGTAATTTCGAGGTGAGAACAGCATTCGCTTCTTCTTCGCCGCGTTGTCACGTTTCTCGTAAAGCTCTTCGAAGGCGACGACAAGTTCCGAACGCTGCGGAGCGACTGGCTTGGGAGCTTCTTTTCGAGTCAGCACGGCGATCGACGGAGCCGTCGATTTCGACAGCAACTCCAACGTTGCATCCGACCCACCGATGGATGCCAGAAGAATTCGACCCTCGCGATAAACCGTCAACGGCCGCTCGTTCACCCATTGCTTTTCAAAAAGTGTCTTATCCGCAGTGCTGATCCGTTTCACGTCGTCCGAAAGTTCAAACGGAGTTCCGTACACGAAGACATGCACTTCTTCGTCATTGATACGGAGCAGGTGTCCCACGCCTGTAAAAGGCAAAGCCTTTGAAGCCGACCGTTCCTCGACGTCCCCCTCGTTACGGAGCGTTGCCAGCAATAGTCGATACGGATCGGTCAGCTCGGTAACGGTGACTGAAACTGTCGTCTCACAGGTCAGTCCTTCATCCCCCGCCTCGCGAGCGACAACCGTCAGCAGCGTCTTGCTGCCAGCGTCAGCCTCTGTGGTTTCCCAAGTGAAGGCTCCTGTGGCCGGATCGAGTTTTGCACTGTCCGGCGAGTCTCCGGCGATTTCGTATCTCAAGTCAGCAGCCGGCAAATCGGAATCTTCCGCCTGCGCCTGAAACCGAGCGGTCTGGCCGGGCGCCACCTCGACATCGGAAATCAACTTCAGGACAGGTGATTGATTGACTTCGGCAACCGCGATGGAGAAAGCCACTTCCTTGCTCTGATCTCCGGCCACAACTTCGATCTTAACGTCGAAATCGTTTGGCCCCTGTTTCTCGGTGGGTGTCCAGAAAAACTTGCCGGACTTATCAACGATCGCGTCTGTCGGCCCGTTCACGAGTCGAAATCTCACCCGCTTGTGCTGGTCGCGATTCTCGACCGAAATCGATAACTGGAGGCTCTCCTCTTCATTAACCGTTTGATCATCGACAGCTTTGACAACGAGCTCCGGCTCAGCTTTGAAAAACCCAAGCCACCAGGCTCCGCCTCCCAACAGACCAAAGAAAAGCACCGCCACCAGCACGATCACTCCGGCACCGCCACCACTCTTCTTCCGCGCATACGACTCCGCACTACCAGAGTCCGCTGGCACGACGACACCGCCGAACTCGCCACCAGCGTCCACCTGAGGCGCAAACGTCTGAGCTTCGGGGGGACTGTCAAACGTCGGAAACTCAGGAACGATCGCCGGAGCATCATCCGCGCTGAGTGGCGGACTGATAGCCGGTTGCTGAGAAACCGCATCGACGGCAGGAGGAGGCGGGCTCGGTGCTTCACTTTCGACAGGCGGGTGTTCACTGACGGCTGGCGGGTTCTCACTGATGGCTGGCGACGGATCGTCTGCTTCGACTGACGGAATCGAAACCGGCGCCTTGCACTTCGGGCATTTCACCTTTTTCCCGGCGAATTGAGACTTGGCTTTGATCCTCGACTGACACTGTCCGCACGTGACAACAATCATCACCAACCCTCGCTGCAATTTATGTCGGCTCACCCGCCGAACAGGGCCCATCAAGCAGAATTCGACCGACTGGTTCAGTCGAAAACTGTCCAATTGATTTCATCTGACCGAGACTACCGTCGACAAGGGGCTGGTGACAATCAACGACCAGTTTTTCAGCAACGGTCACAAAGATGCCTGCTTAGAGATGCCTGCTTAGAGATGCCTGCTTAGAGATGCCTGCTTAGAAACGTGCGAGAAACAACTTCCCGATCTCCTACCAGCACAAAGCGCCGCTCAATCCGTGGCTGTTGCGGAATCAGACCGATGGCCTATGGTCCGCCCAGCAACTTACAACAGTCTTCAGCAGGTAATTAAGCACTCGCTATGCACGATCGAGATGAAATCGCTTTGGAGTTTCTGGATCAGCTTCCGTATGAGCCTTACCCGGTTCAGGAGAAGGCGATTCTTACGTGGTTTGATACTGAGCAGGGAGTGCTTGTCTCGGCTCCGACCGGGATGGGGAAGACTCTGATTGCGGAAGCGGCTCTTTTTGAAGCGCTACATACCGGCAAGACGGCTTACTACACGACCCCGCTGATCGCGCTGACCGATCAGAAGTTTCAGGAGATTCAGGCAGCCGCCGTCCGGTGGGGATTTCAACCGGAGGACGTCGGACTCGTCACAGGGAATCACAAAGTCAATCCGGACGCCAAAGTGCTGGTCGTCGTCGCCGAGATTCTGCTGAACCGTTTGTTGAGCCGCGAGGACTTTGACTTCTCGGAAGTCGCGTCGGTCGTGATGGACGAGTTTCACAGTTTCAACGATCCGGAACGCGGCATCGTCTGGGAATTGTCACTCAGCCTGCTGCCGAAACACGTTCGCCTAATGCTGCTTTCGGCCACTGTTGGAAACTCGGCCGACTTCATGATCTGGCTCAACCGGTCACACAGTCGGCGGCTGGATCTTGTCAAAAGCGAAGATCGCAAGGTGCCACTGCGTTACCACTGGGTGCCGGATCAGCTGCTCAACGAACAGCTCGAGATGATGGCCGATGGCGATGATGACGCTCGCAAAACTCCGACGCTGCTGTTCTGTTTCAACCGCGAAGAATGCTGGGGCGTCGCCGAGCAACTCAAAGGCAAAGCACTGCTCAGCGACGGACAACAGAAGCTACTGATCGAAGAGGTAAAAAAACACGAATGGTCACAAGGCATCGGCCCTAAGCTCAAAACGATCATCCTGCGCGGCGTCGGTGTTCATCATGCCGGCGTCCTGCCTCGCTACAAACGGATCATCGAATACCTCTTCCAACAGAAATTGCTGACGGTTTGTGTCTGCACAGAAACGCTCGCCGCCGGAATGAATCTGCCCGCCCGGTCGGTACTGATGACCGATCTGCTGAAAGGCCCACCGGGCAAGAAGAAGCTGATCGACCCCAGCGTCGCGCATCAGATCTTTGGCCGAGCCGGACGGCCGCAGTTCGACACTGAGGGGCACGTCTTTGCACTCTCGCACGAGGACGACGTCAAGATTCACCGCTACAAGCTGAAGATGGATCAGATCCCCGAGGACACCAAAGATCCGCTGCTGATGAAAAAGCGGAAGCAGATGAAGAAGAAGATGCCGTCGCGTCGCTCGACGGTGCAGTATTGGAACGAGGTTCAGTTTACGAAGTTGATCGAAGCTCCGCCGACGAAGCTGCAAAGCCAGGGATTCATTCCGTGGCGACTGCTTGCGTATTTGCTGTCGCGATCGCCGGACGTCTCGCTGATCCGAACCGTCGTCAGTAAGCGACTGATGAATCCGAAGCAGCTTGAGACGTCGCAGAAGCGGCTGATCGAAATGCTCATCACGCTGCACCGTGGCGGCTTCATCCAGCTCGACCCGAAACCGCCCGTCAAATCTGACAGCGCTGGCGATTCGGCTGGCGGAGACGCTCAGAAAACCACGTCACCCGTGAATGAGAAAAAGCTGCGTGAGCGGCTGCAAGACCTGGACGAGTCCGGTGCCTTCGGACCTCAGATTCCGTGGGACGGCACTTACGGAGTCCAGGCTCCAGCCGACGATCCTGTCGAAGCCGAATCCGACGACTCCAGCAAACTCGAAGAAGAACACGACGGCTTCGGAACAGGCATCGAGCAGTCGGCCGCAGCCGACTCCGCAGCCGACCCCAAACCTGCAGACTCAGCCGCTGAATCCAGTACCGCCCCACTCGTCGATGCGGAAGATGACCAACGCCTGAATGAACGAGCCATCAAACCCGCCCTCGCCGAATCAAAGAAGAAAGACGCCCCAAAGAAACAGCAACCGGCGAAGTTGACATCCTCGTTGAAAATTCTGCTGGAGGCTCAAGGCGTCGACATCGGAGGCACCGGCAAATCCGCCGATGGCAAACCGAAAGTCCGGCTCGCCAACGAACCAGCCGCCAAAGAACCCGACTACGAACCGCAGCGAGCTTACCCCAACGAACCACTGACGACGTTGCTCAGCTTCAAAAGTATCAACCCGCTCTACGGCACGTTCCTGCTCGACGTGCTTCCGTTCGCGAGCGGCCCGGAGCGCGTTCAGGCTCTCGAGAGCGTCCTCGTCTTTCCCGGAGCCGTCTCCCGAAATCTGCGAATCCCGCGGCCGGATGTCATGCCGCTCAGCCCGTTCGCGACGGACTTCCTGAATCCGGAACTCCTGCAGCGAGGCCTGGCCACGATCACCGAACTCGGCGGCACGAAACAGGACGACGACGAAAACGACGAGCGGGGCGGCTACCGAGAACCGGAAGAATGGGTCCGCCCGCTGAACTTCCCGGAGAAGCTGTTGCGGCTGTTCCGTTCGGAATACCCAGGAGTTTCAGACGTTCCGATGACCGACGTGTGGGCGGCCGGCGAATTGCTCAACTTCGGCGGCGACTTCAACAAGCTGGTCACCACTCGCAAGATCGCCAAGCAGGAAGGCATCCTCTTCCGCCACATTCTGCGTTTCGTTCTGATGTGCGAAGAGTTCGTCCCGCATGTCGATCCCGACTCAGTCTGGCATGGCGAGCTGCATTCAATCTCGCACCAGCTCACCGAAGCCTGCCGCGAGATCGACCCACGCAGCACCGACATGATGATCGAATCCGCCCACGCCGTAGACCCGCTCCTCGCAGAAACGCCAACTGCAAGTCAGACGCCGACCTGACCGAACCCGTAGGTCAGGCTCTGCCTGACACAGTTTGATCAGAAGGACGCAAAGGTCACGCAGGACACGCTGAATCAGGGAAAACATTCATGCTCGCTTAGGCGAAACTTCGTGACCTTTGCGGTCTTCTGTTCAAGCTGTCAGGAGAAACGGCTTCCCGGCGAGCAGCAACAGACTGCGGGCACGTGATTCCGAACTGTCACGTCGTCGCCCTCCGCCGCAGTCATTAAACCAACGAGTGACAGGTGACGCGGAAATCTGTCACTGTCGTATCGAAGTCACGAAGCGTCCAGGTATCGCGTGACCGATCTTCGCCATTGAGCAATTTCTATAAGCTTATTCCGCCCCCGCGACGTTCTGTGACGCAGGGTTGTGATGCAGCACATTCCTCCGGGACGGAGGAAGATCAGCGGCGCCATCGCGATTGAGCGTCGAGCTGTAGAGAACTGCTGGCTGTCGCGCAACAGCCTTCGATGGAACCACGAACAGGCAAACTCATCGTGAGATGAGGACGCAAAGCAAGGGATCTCGGCGAAGCGAATCCGCTTCGTTGTGGCGAAGAATCTTCTTCTCCACAGGCGACGTCGATCACTGTCGACTTCGCCATTCGAGACCGCCCGGCTACCGAACGGCTTCTTTTCGAAAGGTGCTTGCTATGAAGCTCTCCGTTCCGCGCGGTCGCTCCGCCGCTATTTCACCAGGGCACATCCTCAGCGATTTGCCGGCCGCCGCCCGCCGGGTTCTCGCCAGAATCATTCGCTGGCTGATCGTTGCCGCGGCTTATCTGTCGGCGGCTTCGCCCGTAGCCGCCGATGGCCCACCAATCGTCCGTGTGGAAGAGGACTGGCGAGTCGAAGTCGGCGCTCCCGCTCCGGAAGATCACGCGCCGCAAATTGTGACCGTGCTGTCTCCCGTCGGAAACCTCGAGCGTGAACACTCGGTGTTCGAACTGAATCATGCGACCTACCCCGACTACACCGCTGGCGGAATGCAGCTGCAGCGTTGGTATCGAGACTGGATTTCAGGATACAGCTCAACGCCGCACCAACAGAAACTCTATTACGCTGACGAAGTCATCACGTTTACTTCCTCGATGGAAATCGACGACGGACAGATCGAATTCCGAATCAAAGACGGCGTGTCGAAAAGCTGGTCGTCCTTTGGCGGCAACGGATACCTGAAAACTCAATCCAGCACGGGGATCCACAACCTGAATGCCTACAGCCCGAATATTTCGGTGGCAAACTCCCGAGTCGCCTTTGCCTCGCATCGTGTCAGGAAACTCGTTCTGACAAAGATTCGGTACTACTCCCAGGAAGGCCTTGTCACGACAGACGACACGCCGCGAATCGTGCATGAACACTCGCCCGAGTGATCAGCGCAGCGGTTGGCGGGCCATCGTTCGTGACAGGCGACAAGCCATCCACTCTTCCAGGAGTTACCACAATGAGAATCACAAACCGAAGCCGTCTTCACCACTCGAATCCGTCAGCCACCGATCGCGACGGAAGCATCCTCACGCTTTCCGCAGGCGTGTTGGTGATGGTCCTGGCCTTTGCATCATTCACCGTGGACATCGGCTGGATCACGCTGACGCTGGGGCAAATGCACAACGCCTGCGACGCCGCTGCGCTTGCCGGTGCGACCGAATTCGGCCCCGGGACCGGACTCGCGCCGGCTCTGACTGCCACGGAAATTCAGACACACTCAAAAGATGCGGCGCGATCGATCGCCAGCGCGAACCGGTCGGGAGGACTCGACTCAACCTACATTGATGTCGCTCAGGACGTTCGTCTTGGACAGTACCAATGGTTACCCGACGAGCAACGATGGGCCGAAGTCTGGGGAGCAACTCCGTACACGCTGGTCGAAGTCGCCGTACACCGAGATCGAGGAAGCGCAGTCGATATCAACGGTCAAATGATGGACGGCCCGCTGCCGCTATTCTTCGCTCCGGTAATCGGGCACTCCGATGCGGGCCTTAACGTCGTGGCCGCTGCCGCCATCATGCCGGGTGTTGGTTTTCGCATTTCTTCTGAGAGCTCGTCACGGTCAGACATTCTGCCGATCGCGTTGGACGAAACTTCCTGGAACAACATGCTCGCAGGAGTCGGGGACGACGATTACGAGTTCAACACTGGATTGAACAAAGTCGTCAACTCGCCGGACGGAATCCTCGAGGTCAACATCTACCCTTCCGGCAGCAGCTCGCTCCCACCGGGAAATCGAGGCACGGTGGATATCGGCAGCCCAGGCAACAGCACCGCCGATCTGAAACGGCAGATTCGAGAAGGCATCAACGCTGACGACCTGGCCTGGTTCGGCGGCGAGATTCGTTTCGACGACGCGCCGCTGGAACTCAACGGCGACACAGGCATCAGTGCCGGAATCGAGGCCGCCTTGAAAGACGTGATCGGCGAGGTCAAAGCCATCCCCCTTTTCACCAGCGTCTCCGGCCCAGGGAACAACGCGACGTATGAAATCAGCCGGTTCGTCGGAGTCCGCATTATGGCCGTGAAACTGACGGGAAATCCCAGCAAGCGACACGTCACCGTCCAACCGACGCCCTTCTCCGACTCCACCGTCGTTAAGGGCAAGACCGAAATCCGTAGCGATTCGATCTTCACCACGCCGGTTCTGATCCGGTAGCTGTCCGATCGATCCACTCGCCCGAACGTTGACTCTGCCATTTTCCGTAGGACAGGCTCGGTCTGACCTTGTTTGAACACGCTCTGGGATGGGCGTTCAAACGCTGAT
>Ga0316208_1003610_pt1 | contig 11005 bp, 6 predicted proteins | sample 3monopyrite_MG_FD_204944 | JGI IMG/M metagenome (GOLD analysis project Ga0316208, IMG submission 204944) | Microbial mat bacterial communities from mineral coupon in-situ incubated in ocean water Damariscotta River, Maine, United States -... | ecosystem: Environmental > Aquatic > Marine > Coastal...
ATCACCATTTGATAATGAATATAAAATATTGCTGACTCTTCGTTCTTCTTCATTGCGATCTCATAGTGGACAAATTAGTTTCCCTGGTGGCAAAATGGATGATGGCGAAACTCCTATTCAAACTGCAATAAGAGAAACGGAAGAAGAAACTGGTATTATTGTTAAACAAAATGATATTATTGGCTCAATATCCAATTTATTCGTACCGCATTCTAATTCTGCCATACACCCTATTGTCGCATTGACAAATAGTGAATATAATTTGAATATTAATCCTGACGAGGTTGAAGAAGCATGGTTTGAACCAATAAGTAGCCTAACAAACACTAATAATATAAAAGAAGAAATATGGGAATTGAGTGGATTTGATACAGAAGTTCCTTTTTGGGATATTCATCACTCTACTCCTTTATGGGGTGCTACAGCTGTTATTTTAAGCGAATTTATGGATATTATTGAAATGTAAAATAGCAGAAGCATACCTACTATTTTTAACACTCGAAAGTTTTTACTGGCTTATACAGTTTGCAAGAATCTAAAACTCAGTTTTAAATTTGGATAGCTAACTCATCTGCAGATTCATTAAGATGTACAAATATTTATTGCTGGCAGTTACGAGAATTTTATCAGTTTTTAAAATAGACTTTTTAAGTTCAAATCTAACATATTGTTTCCTAACCAATGAATGGAACATCATTCCTCATTGGTTTAAATGAAATATTTGACTCAGTATTATATATTCCCAAACAGGTACTTTATTTAGGATAAATTCACAATTTTTATTGTTTCTGTTCCTAATTATATCACATAAATCTTTATATGTCCCCCTACAAGAGGTCTCAGTTTATGCTTATCGAAGACTACGCATCATCGATATAAATATTTAAAATCAATATTACTTTGATTTATTTAAATAAATTGAATCTAAGTAGTCTACTGATTTTATTCTTATCAAAAATTATAACTTGATAATAGAATATTTGTTAGCTAACTTACTAAGTTGTATTTATGAAAATTAAAATAAAAAATGATAAAAATACCAGAACACGTAAATAAACTGATTACATATAAGCCTGGCAAACCAATTCAAGAGCTAAGACGTGATTATGGTTTGGAAAAAATAGTTAAACTTGGTTCAAATGAAAACCCGCTCGGACCATCACCAAAAGCCAAAGAGGCAATTAATGACTCTTTTAAAGATTTGGAGTTTTATCCTGAGCCTGCTTGCATTGATATTCGCAAGAAATTTGCAAATAAATTTGGTAATCAATTTAATATTAAAATTGAAAATGTAATAGTTGGGAATGGTTCTGAAGGAATTATTAATTATATTTTTAAGGCATTTTTTCAACCTGGCGATGAACTGCTTACTTGTCAGGGTTCATTTATTGGTGTTTATGTACTCGCCCAAGCATATAATGTACCTTGTCATAAATTGCCTTTAACAAAAGATTATAAGTTTGATTTAGACAATATTATAAAAAATATTGACAAGAAAACTAAAGCAATTTATCTTGCTAATCCGAATAATCCTACAGGAACTATTTTCACTAAACCCGATTTTGAAGAATTTATGAGTAAAGTACCATCTGATATAATTGTGATATTAGATGAAGCATATTATGAATTTGCAGTGGACTTAACTGATGAATATCCAATCGGTATTAACTATGACTATGATAATTTAATAAGTTTAAGGACTTTTTCAAAAGCCTATGGTATAGCCGGTATTCGCATAGGTTACGGATTTGCAAAGTCGAATATTATAGAGGCACTCTTGAAAGTCAAATTGCCATTTGAACCATCTATCAGTGCTCAGGCTGCTGGAATGGGAGCCATCGACGATGATGAATTTTTGAAAAAAACATTAGATAATAATAAAAAAGGATTAGAATATTATTACACAGAGTTAGAGAAATTAAGTTTGAAATATTTTAAATCTTATGCAAATTTTGTGATGATTGAGTTTGACACAGCCGAGGAAGTAAATCAATTAAATTCAGAATTATTAAAACGTGGTGTAATCGTTAGACCTCTTACTGCTTTTGGTCTTCCAAATTGTTTAAGAATAAGTATTGGAACCGAAGAGGAAAATAAAATTTGTATGAAAAATATTAGAGAATTATTAATAAAATGAGAAATAAAATTAAAATTAATTTTATTTCTCATCAGTATCAGTGTCTATCTTATCACCAATATTTTCTTTTATTTCTGATTCTTCCTTTAAATTTTTAGTCAAATCATAATCTATCTTGATTAAAACTTCTTGCTCTGATTCATCTTCTTTCAATAAATCTGCAATCTCTTCTAATTCTCTAAGTTTTGGTAGATCATTGAGATTTTTTAATCCAAATATTTTTAAAAAATCTTCAGTAGTACCAAATAGCAAAGGTTTACCAATTGCATCTGAGCGACCAAGTACTTTCACAAATCCTTTTTCTTGCAAAGAGTTTACTATTTCTTTGGAATTTACTCCTCTAATTAGTTCTACGCCAGCCTTAGTTACTGGTTGTTTGTAGGCAATAATTGCAAGCGTTTCAAGCGATGCTTGTGATAATCTTTTTCTTGAACGTGATTTGAATAGATTAGCCACAAATTCCCCATATTCATTACGTGTAGCAAACTGGAATCCGCCTGCAAATTCGACAATATGAAATGCTCTATTAGTATTATAAAGCTCATCATTAATTTCATTTACTGCCTTTTGAATATAATTTTCTTGAATTTCAAATCTTTCAAACATTAATTTTTCAAACTCAATAGAATTTGGTTTTTTAATATTTGGATTATTATCTGATAATTTCTTCAAATAAATATCCTTTTCAAATAAAATATCCAAAAGATTAGATTGTGAGATAGACTCATCAGAAGCAAAAATTAATGCTTCTATTGCTTTTTTTCTTTGCACTTCGCTTAAAGTTACAAAATATGGTTTAAACTCTTCCATTTAATTTAAGTTTGGTCGTTTTACTATATAAATATCAGAAAAAATTTTGTCTTGTGTGATTAATATTTTCTCTGCCTTCATAAGGTTTAATATTGCTAAAAACGCAACTACAATATGTAGTTTATTGCTTTTCTCGACAATATCAATAAAATTAACTTTGCTATTGATAATTAATTTCTTCATTACTATGTCTGATAATTCTTCAATAGAGTAGGAATACATTTCTACACTATGTCTTATAAGGTCAGATTTTTTTGATTCTAAAGTTTTTTGGAATGCATTCAATAGATCAAATAAGTTTGCATTTTTATATAATTCATTTTCAATGGAGTCGTGTTGCTCCATATCAAATACATTCCGATAATAAGTGTATTTATTCTCTTCTTCCTTCTCAGATAACTCCCATGCAGCCTCTTTAATTTGTTTGTATTCTAATAGTTGTTGTACTAATTGAGTACGTGGATCTTCGAGTGGTTCTCCGTCTTCATCAGATTCTACTGGCAATAATAATTTGCCTTTTATATACATAAGTGTTGAAGCCATAACAATAAATTCACCTGCTAACTCAAGGTCTAATACTTTCATTATTTTTACATATTGAAGAAATTCATTTGTTATTTTGGATATTGGGATATCATAAACATTAAGCTCATCTCTTTTTATAAAATAGAGGAGTAAGTCGAATGGACCTTCAAAATTTGGTATTTGAATTTTATACAATGAAATGATATTTATTGATGAAATAGGAATTTATTTATATTACAAAAATATCAAGAATGTCTTGAAGTTTTAAATATAAATTCATCTAAGTTTTCAACATAAAATAATAGTAATTAAAAAAATATGATTATTTCGAATTATTTTCAGAAATATCAATGACTTTTTGTTCTGCTTTTTGTAAAAAATTTCTACACTCGTTTGCAAGAATCATTGCTTCTTCATAATACTTTAATTGATCTTCGAGTGACTCCTCATTTGATTCAAGTTTTGAAACTAATTTTTCTACTTTTTTTATTTTATTTTCAAATTTCATAATTTTTTCTTAGAATAATTGTTCAGGTAATAATTTTTTTATATTTGCGATTGCGGTTTCATTTTTTCTTAAAATTTCTATATTTTTATAATTTTTAAGACTGTCCTTGACGTTTATTGTTTTACCTTTAGATTTTAATATAGCATAACCTTTTTCCAATGGTAATTTTGGATTTAGATTTTTAATATTAGAGGTAAAAGAGTTAATAGTTTGATTGTATGTTTTTAAATTAAATGCTAATTCTTTTTTTATGTTCTCTTCCAAGTCATCAAGATATTGAATTTTCTGATTGATATTATTGTGAATTAAATTCTTTGTTTTAATTCCAATTATCAAATCAATTTTTTCATTATAATTATTGATTAAATTATTGAAGTGATTGTTCATAAATGATTCATAAGAATCTAATCCTTCATTTAAATAATCTGATGTCTTTGGACTTGCTAATTCGGCAGCTGCTGTTGGTGTAGCTGCTCTAATATCTGCAACAAAATCTGATATTGTAAAGTCTGTTTCGTGTCCAACAGCTGAGATAATAGGCACTTTGCAGTTAAATATTGCATTTGCCACAATCTCTTCGTTGAAACACCAAAGATCTTCAAGCGACCCTCCACCTCGACCAATAATAATAATTTCAGATGGAGTTTTTTCTAATTCATATATTGCTTTTACTATATCTTCTCCAGCTCCAATGCCCTGTACTAATGTAGGTCTGAAATGAATTACTGCATTAGGAAACCGCCTCCCAATAGTGGAAATAATATCCTGAACAGCTGCGCCAGTAGGAGAGGTTGCAACACCGATATTCATTGGTAAGACTGGTAGGTCTTGCTTGACATCTAACTCAAAATACCCTTTAGCTTTGAGTTTTTTCTTTAATTTTTCAAACTCAATAAATAAATCACCTATTCCTTTTTGTCGCATAGAGAAAATATCCAATTGATAATTACCACGTTGAGGATAGACGCTAATTCTGCCTGTTATATTAACTTTGTCGCCATCTTTTGGAGTAAAATCAAGCATTCTTGAACGCCACATTACACAACTAATTTGGGCTCCGTCGTCTTTCAAACTAAAATAGCGATGTCCTGAAGAATGTTGCTTAAAGTTTGATATTTCACCCTCCACTTCAATATCAGAAAAACCTTCCTCTAATAAGAGTTTAATATCGTGAGTGAGTTCACTTATGGTAAGAGTTTGAGTAGTCATTTTTTTTAATTTAAGAGATGTATTATTACAAATATAGGATAATATTTAGTTTTATAATTCAATAAAAAAATACTAGTTAGATTAGCCATTTTAATTAATTATAATTAAGCATTGCAAAAAAAATATTATATTTGTCTTCATTAACAAAAATTTAGGATTAAAATGAAAAATTTTTATAAAATATCATTAAATATTTTTATATTTATTACTTTGAGTTTTACCACTTATGCTGGTAATTTAGGAAATTTAAAACTGAATTATAGTGGTGAATATAAATACGAAGAAGAAAATGAGCTTGTTATAGAAGGGGAAAATCTAAACACATCTTTTTCCGTAACTGGGATTGTAGCAAATTATAGAATAATATCCAAAAGTGATGAAACGGAAGTATATTCTGAAAATAAAGATGTCGATGAAGTTCTACCAGGATCTGATTTCGTAGTAAATTTTGGTGCATTGCCTTGGGGAAGTTTAGAGGTGGGCAGTTCTTATTACGCAGAAATTGAATTTACTGCAGACTTTGACGAAGATGAAAGCAATAATTTAATTTCCTGGGAATTTACAGTCGGATCAAATTATATTAGCAGAGAAGATGCTATGAGCATTGCATTAGAATATATAAATCTTAATTATGAAATTAATTCAAATTATATAGCATATATGATGCCTGAAATGTCTAAAAAAGGTGATATGTTGGCAAATGATTTTTATCAAACAAATTTATTGGAGTTAACATCACCAGCTTGGGTATGTTATTTTGATATGTATAAAACTTCGCTATTCTCACACCCTTTCAATATTATTTCTATTGATGCAGTCTCTGGTGAAATAGAAGAAAAGTCTGGTGATTATATGCCTTATGTTAATTCAGAACCTATCAGTACAGTATTCTCCTTACCCGAAAATATTATATTGGGTGATGCAGTTATTCCATCTGAGGAACCAGAATATATTTATGAGATTTCAAACGATACAATCAAAACTAAAGAAACCTGTGTTTTTTTAGTAAGTGGTGTTATGGAAGATGGTTGGGATTCACTCATTTTTATTAATAGTAAAAAAATAATTAAAAAAGAATTACAAAAAGAGAAAAAGGGATTACAAATTCCAGATGCAAATTTTAAAGATTTTACAAACCCTACGGCTGAAGAGCTCTCAATTGGATTAAATAAGTTTAAAGATAGTTGCGATAAAATTATCTTTTATTATAATGGACATGCTTCTAAAAGTGGTGTACCTAAATTAAAAGGTAAAGATGAATTATATTGGGATAGTATATTAGAAACGCTTATAGATATGAATAGCACGGAAATTTGTATAATTATAGATGCCTGTTATTCTGGAGTAATGATTGAAAAATTCAAAGAAGGTATTGAAGATGAACTTTATGATTTGAATGGTAAAAAAATAACTATAATTACGTCAAGTGATGCAACTAAACCTTCTGAAGCTAAAAAAACGCAAAGAGATGAAGATGGGAAAAAGATAAGTTCTGGTTTTGGAGTATTTACTGGTGAGTTTGCTGAAAGCTATGGTAGCGATTCTACCGATGTCAATAAAGATGGAAAAACTACTTTGGGTGAAGCATTTGATGATATTCGGAAGAAAAATAGAGAAATTAACAAAGAAACTAAAAAGAAAATGAATGACCAAAATCCTCAAAAATATGAATTTGAGGATAAAAAATTCGGTGAAGATAAAAATGTAAGTTTTGGTGAAGGTGATTTAAAATTAAGTATTAACTCTGGCTTTGATAATCAAGAAGGAATCTCATATTCAATGGAGATTTCTAACAATATTGTTGGTGAAGTTCAAAATTTTAATATTTTTGAGGCTTCAAGTAATAGGTTAATCAATATTAGTTCCGATGCTCCTAATGGTTCATTTAATGCTGAGTTGACATTCGCATTAAGCCCAATTTACAATATATTTACAGGTTCTGAAGGTGAAATAGGTGTAATTTATAGAGAAAATTCAACTGGCAGTTGGACGGTTTATCCTAAAACAATGGTTGACGAAGTGGCAAATTCTGTAAGTGCCATGGATGTTAGTTCATTTAGCCAATGGGCAATTGCACGTGTCAAAAAAGTTAAATCTGTAAGAAATTTAGATGAATTAGGAGTGATAATAAATGCCTATCCTAACCCATTTAATAATGAATTTTCTATCAATTTTGAATCTGAAAAACTAATAAATTTAGATATCGAAATTGTAGATTTAACAGGTAGAAAAGTTGAAAATATAGTTAATTTTCAAGTTGTAAAAGGTGGAAATAACTTAACTTTTGATATGAAAAATTTACATAGAGGTTATTATTTACTGAAAATCAGTTATAATGAGTATTCCGAATTAATACAGTTAATTAAAATGGATTAAAAATAATTAATTTGATAAGTAGAAAAATAATAAAGTATGAATGAATTTATTCTATGAAAATACTTTTGCCAACTTTGGTATTAAAATTTAGTTCTTCATCGATAATAATCATATAATAATAAGTGCCTGCACTGATTGATGTGCCATTATTACTTCTGCCATCCCATAAAATTTCATTAGTCCCTATATTTAATTCGGTACTAAGAGTCCGTATCTCTAAACCTTGGTTGTCAAATATTAAAATTCTTGATTTTATATTATGTTTGGGTGCAGAAAAATCAATTTTAATTGTTGTAGATTCCAAAAATGGATTTGGATAGTTTAACAAATTAATTATTTTTCCACCTTGAGCTCTATTAACATAAAGTGTCATCGATGTAGAATTATTACTTGCATCTGATATATTGAAGAGGATTATATTTGTAATATTATCACCAACATATAGAGTATCTTTAGACTTGAAAAATATTGAAGCCTTATAACCTGATTCAACTTTTTCATTGAAAGTATAGGTAGCTGATGATTTATCTATAAATTTATTAACTCGTATAGTACCAAAATTATTTTCTGAACTTATAGGTATATTTGAATTATCATGTATTTGTAATTCAAATGTAGGAAATTCAGAAACATAATCTTCATTCTCAATTTCATTGTTATCAGCAAATAACTTGAATGTCGGCGGGGTAATATCCTCGTAAACTTCTAAGTTTATTCGTTGAGTATTATTAAATAAATAATTTTCACTCGAAGTGTTATTATAATTTGTTTCAAAACCAATAATATTGTTTTCATATAAATTATATGTATTTAGATTGAAATTAATATTAAGATTGGAATCGGAAGCAAATTCATTTATTTCAGAAAACAGTAAATCTCCTTCTTTAAAGAAAAGTTTTGTGTTTAGCGTGTCTAAAGTATTTCGGAGTGAGAGATTAAATAATTTTAATCTATAATTTGCAGTATCAGCACGCATAATTGATAAATTATCATAAATAACATTTAAAGTGTCTATTGCAGTTTCATCTTTTGGAGTAAATTTAAACTCAATATCTTCAATCAAAGGATTGAAGAACAAGTCATTCTTAATTAATTCAATTTTAAATTTCAGATAATTTTCATTATTTATTTCTTCAAAGTTTGCTAATGAAAAATTTTGAGTAATCATATCGCTAAATAATAAATTATTATACTTATTATAAATACTTAGTTTAATATCTGCAGAATTTAAATTCCCTTTAATGGTAATACTTTTCCAATCTTGAGCAGGTCCTAATAATGGAGATTCTATATTCGCAGTCTTATGATAAAAAGGTAAAACTCCACTTACAGAAACTGTATCTTGGTATTTATATTGTTCAATAGGTTGGTTCAATTTTCTACCTTTTTGCCCAGCAAAACCCCATGAAAAATTGTCGTAAAACACGGTATCCAATACTGCACCTAAGTCATATAAAATATTCCTTAATGAAGTTATATTGCCTATATCATTCGAGTCAGTGAAGTGATATGGACCTCTATATATTTTATTGGCAATTCCGATAAAAACATAATCATTTTCTCCTACAGAATCTAATAAAAAGTTCGCAAAATTATTGGAGTTTTGTATTGCTTTTTCTTCGCTATATCCCCATGTGTCAAAAATTTCATTCTTTGGTAGATTTTTTCCAATTTCAGAAGGGTAAGATACTACTGCAAACCCACGATAATCGGAGCGCGAACCCCAAAAATATTCATCTCCAACATCAATTCTAACTTCACTTTGTTTATAGTCGGACTTAATTTTTATATTTTTGTATATTGTAGGGATAGTTATATATTGTTTTTGATTTATTGTAACTGTCGATAAATTATCATATACTATGCTTTTATTTGAGGCATATTCCAATAGCTTTGGCTCAATTATATATGAAGAATTATTATCAAAATCATTTGATATAGTATTAAAATATAATCTATCTGATTTGATAAATTGTTTATCATTTTTAGTGCTATATTCTATATAATAATATTGATTATTTTCTGATTTATAATCTGGAACCCAATCAATATATAGGTTACTGCTTGTAATTTCATTAATTTTAGAAGAATATAATTTATTTTCGTTTAAATCAAATAGTGTTAGATTCAGATCATATTTTTCAACCCTTTCTTCAGATAAAAATCTAAAATGGAGATTATTTTCGTCAATGTTCCAATGATTAAATGGGTCTAATAACAACATATTATTTTGTGATACATCAAAATTAAAAACAATCATATTATTGTTTATTGAATATTCATCTATTCTATTATTGTTATTAAGGTCAAATATAATTTTATGAGCACCAGGTTTTTTGCTTATATCTATTTGATAATTAAATCTTTTGCTGAATTTTAGAATGCCCAAAGTAAATTCAAAAGTAGTAGTATCAGTTTTATATATTTCAGTAACTTGTAAATCTAAGGTGTCGCCAATATAAGGACCATTGTTAAAAATATCTATTTCAACGTTGATTATCGAATCAGTAGCAGGATAATTAAATTTATTAGCTTTTTTATTTAGCAATAAGCTTGCATCATCAAACAAATAATCAACTTTATTGGCAAATGGTAAGTCAAGAAGTGGGTTTCCTAAGTAATTATATAACTCAAACATTTTAATCCCATATCCGACCAAAGTTAACTTGTTTTTAGAATAGGCTATAATCTCTCCCATATTTCTTAGGTTTAGATCAGGGTGAGTAAATGCCTCGAATATATCTTCGAATAGATAGGCATCAAAATAAGAGCCAGTAGTTGAAATTGCAAGAGTTCCAATAAATCCATTTTCAGGATGAACTATATATGTCTCATTTCTACTGTTTATTTTATCTGACAAACCAAATGAGCCAGTATTACAGGATATTGTGGTAAGTATACCATATTTACCTTTATTATTTAAATCCTCAACTCTCCAGCCGTCCATATCAAAAACTTCAGCAGATGAATGCCCTAAAAAGTTAGTCCATATTTTACCTTTATTTATTTCTGCTCTAATAACAGGTCCTCTTACCTCGGAAGTTGGCGAGTTATTTAGATTATTAATAAAAGTAGTGTCGTTTGAAAAATTATTTGAGGTTAATAATCTGGAAAAATTTTCTGTGCTTTTTCTAATACCTTTATATTCAGTTTTAGTTCCACCAATAAGAAAGAGGAAGTCATTAGTCCATGAAGAAATTTTAGTATTAAAATATACATCCATTTTATTGATGTGTTCTCTCAATTCCTCGTTTGTGAAAACTGGAATTCTGCCAACCATCAAGTCAACATTTGGAGATTCGTCATTTAAGTTTGCATACCAATAATCACTGGATGGAAATCCAAAAGCAGGTATATAGTCTATGCTTATTGAATTATCTCTAATAAATTTAGGATCTACAGAAGTATCTCCAACTATCACTAAAAATTGGGGTTTTGGA
>Ga0316208_1003612_pt1:0-7500 | contig 10997 bp, 7 predicted proteins | sample 3monopyrite_MG_FD_204944 | JGI IMG/M metagenome (GOLD analysis project Ga0316208, IMG submission 204944) | Microbial mat bacterial communities from mineral coupon in-situ incubated in ocean water Damariscotta River, Maine, United States -... | ecosystem: Environmental > Aquatic > Marine >...
CGATTCAAGCTGAAACCCGAGTGGTCGAATCAGCCATAACTTCGCTCCAACCGCGACACAACTGCGTCCGATGTTCCCCGTGTTTTGCGGAATATCCGGCTGGAACAGAACCACATTCAACAACGGCTGCCGCTTTTCGTTTTTAGAATCGTTCAATCAAGTTGTCCTTTGCTCGTCTGGTCATCAGATGACTTAATACCTGATGTTAATTGTTCTATTACTCCTGCATTGGCTGGCGGGAATTTTAATAAGGCAAGTTGATTTCGAGGAATCCATTGCCAGGGTAAAGCAAGAGTATTTCCTTGCGAAGAAGAACGTAATTCACAAAGCCAGAAATCAAGTTCTACTTGGTCATGCTCGTATTGAAACGATGTTTGATGCAGCAATCGAACCGAGGCAACATCCACCCCGGTTTCTTCTTTGCATTCTCGCATCGCCGTTTGCGCGGTGCTCTCTCCCGAGAGTTGTTTTCCTCCCGGAAACTCGTAATAGCCGGGCAGCGTTGTTTTTTCAGGCCGAATTCCGATCAAAAAACGGTCTTCACATTCAACAATGGCAATTCCAATTCGTGTCACGATTAAATTTCAATCCTAACCCGGCGCAGCCGGAACCAAAAAAAGTAGGTTAGGCTTTCCAGCCTGACGAATGACACTGATCTTTCAATGAATAAAACAGCGATCACTGGTCAATCAGAGAGTCAATCTCATGGAGGCCACATTCGTCAGGCTGGAAAGCCTAACCTACGATTCACCATAAAAATCCTGCCATTTTTGTGCAGCATTTCATTGATAAGATACTAGCGAGGCTTTGCCTCAAACCAATTCTTTCATCTGTTACAGAAACCCCAACAGGGTAGCCCGACCACTTCAGTGGTTGGGGCCCTCAGGCACAAGAGGCTCGCGTCCTGTACGTTCAATATCATTGAAACGTCCCATGTAAAAGGAAGCCGGATGGCGCGAGCCTCTTATTGCTACGCAAACCAACCGCTAAAAGCGGATGGGCTACCCTGTTTTCTCAAACCGATGATACAAAAACGTCACCACATAAACCATAAACAAAGTAATCACCGCACTGGCGATCCCCTGCGCAAACCCGGAAATTACCCCGTGCTTATATGAATGAGAAACATTCACAAAATAAGCCCCCCCCAAACAATAAACGCAAACCCAGCCGAGAAAAGATTAAACCCCGCAGAGGTACGAACTGGTTTATTCATGGGAATTGGCTGAGCCGAATTTCATTTAGGATATTTTGCGAGTGATACGTTGTTCTGTTGACTTTAGGCTGCTAATTTTTCAAAGCTATCTGCGTTAGCAATAATCAAACGCTACGATTCTCAATCTCTTCACATAATGAAAAGAAGCCACCTAATGTGTCCATTTGGTCTGATTTTGCTACCCGTTGTTTCAGCTCTTTGATATATGTAGCATCCACCACATGCCCAGGTTTGTACTTCGAATAATTGAAATTCTTATTTTTTGCAACTTCTTTAAAGTATTCGTAATGGAATTGTGATTTTGTGTTGAATCCAGACATTACTGGCATCAGTTCTGGGTCATCTGATCGCACATTATAGTGATTTAGGAACTCAGCTAATCGCTGAGATTGCGTCCCCGCCGAGATCACTCGTGGGTTCCCAAGGAACCATGATTCGATACAGCAATTCTGAGGAATAATACGCAACTGTTCCTTTGGAAGTCCGCTTTCGATTGCTTTACAAACTACCTCATTAGTTCTGTTCTCTGGTGTCGATTCATCTACATCTAAAGCGACAACAAGCACATCGTACTTCTCGGTCGCTTTAAAGTCCTTGATTGCGTTAGGCAAATGAATGTCTAAGAGAGATGGGTATCCCTCTCCACTGAAAATAAAGTAATTATTGGAATCAACTTCACCAAAACGCTTTACTTCGCTTAGAAATGGCGTCAAGTGTCCCAGCCATGCAGGGTACACCTTCTTCTCTGTACGTTTTCCTTCAACAAGAAAATACAAATTCATTCAACTGCTATACCTTCCGCATATTCGGGAAGATTTAGCAGTTGAAGAAAAGTTTCATGACTTGATGCCCCATCGAGTAAAGAGGAGCCCTGAACCGAAACAGTGCTGCCTTTTCGGCTGACAATTTTCCAGTTTTTCATATCAACATTGTTGATGATATATGGGTGGTGACTTGTAAGGATGAACTGTAGACGATTGCTGTGAGCTACCAAGTTTTGTGTAACGAAGTTGATACAATTGATCCCGAAGCTGTTTTCAAATTCGTCAATTAATACAACAGTTCCATCAGGCCACAATTCCATACGGCTCAAGTGCATCAAGGTACGGAGCATTCCAGATGAAATCGATTCTTCAGGAATTGGCTTCGCCACACCCACTTCACGAAGTACGATCCTACCAGCTTTGTCAAATGGTCCCCCATCATCAACAAATTCAAACTCAGCTTCTTCAACATATGGAAATGCTTCTTTGAATTGTGATATAATGCCTGAGAAAACGTCAGGACAATGTTCATAGGCGAGGGCAAGCTTCAGTATTGTCGGAATATCTTCTTGCCGAATCAAATCCAATGTCTTCAACTTTTCCCTAATCGCCTCCCAGTCGTGCAGTGGAAACAAATACCGCAGACTTGTCAGAGGCTCATTAGAGTGATTAACATATAGTATCGCCTCCATCCCGCGACTTGCGTCAGCAATATGTTCTTCTTCGCGAAGTATATGAAGAATGCTCTCCTTCTGTGGTAACTTTGGGGTAGGAGTATCAGATAGAATTATTTCCCCCTCAGTTCGCCGAGCTATTTCTATTTCATTTTTCATTAAAACTTCACTCAGTATCTTAGGCTTTGGTCGCTTCTCCTCAGCATATCCTGGTAATGGACCGAAATATGATCCTTGAACATTGCCATTGCTTCGGCTTTCAAACTCTCCAGACCAATGGTACTCGTCTCCTGACTCTTTAAAACAAATCTCCCATGATCTGCCCCAATTACCACTATCGGATTTCCCTTGGGCAATCTGCTGGAGCTGACCAATCGAATCTAATATTCGTGTCTTACCCACTCCAGAAAGGCCAACCAAGAGTGTAATATCCTTAAAGAATTCCACCTCTTCAAGCTGCCATCCAGCTTGAGGGTCATTAAATTTCAGCGATAGAAGCTGCATTGTATTTCCTAGTATTACGACTCACCTAGTTTGTTTCTACTAAATCGGGTTGTTCATTGGCGAGGCTTCTGGCGGTTTGGATGAGGCTGACTGGGTCTAAGCCGAGGTCTACGAGTAGTTCTTTGCGGTCGCCGTGTTCGATGAAGTGGTCGGGGATGCCGAGGCGGTGGATGTTTTTTGTGTTCAATCCTGCTTCATTGGCTGCTTCGAGAACGACCGAACCGAAGCCGCCGCACAGGGTGTTTTCTTCGACAGTGATGACGAAATTGCACTCTGTGACCGCTTTGAGAATGATATCCGTATCGAGCGGCCGCAGAAATCGTGCGTTGATTAAGCCGATCTCGAGACCGTCTTTCTGGAGTTTTTCGACTGCCTTTTGACATTCGGGAAGCAGGGCACCGAAGACGACGAACATGCCATCGGTTCCCCATTGAATCACTTCGCTTTTGCCAAGTTCAATTGGGGCAGCGGTTCCTTCGCGGTGAATTGTTTCTGCGGATGTTTTTGGGTAGCGGATTGAGATCGGTCCATCGTGTTGAATGGAGAACGGAATCATCGCTTCCAGGTCAGAAGTATCGCCGGGGGCCATCATGGTGATGTTCGGGAAGACGCGCATGTAAGAATTATCGAACACGCCATGATGCGTCGGTCCATCGGGGCCGCAGAGTCCTGCACGATCCATGCAAAAGACAACAGGCAGGTTTTGTAACGCAACTTCCTGGAAAATCTGATCGAAAGAGCGTTGCAGGAAGGTGCTGTAGATATCGACGATTGGTTTCATTCCCGATTTCGCCATCCCGGCTGCAAACGCAACCGCGTGAGATTCGCAGATGCCGGTATCGAAAAATCGCGTTGGGTAATCTTCGCGAATTTTTCCCAGTTTGTTTCCTGCACACATCGCCGCGGTCATTACGACGACACGGGAATCCTGTTTCATCTGTTTGTAAATTGCTTCGCTGGCAACATCGGTATAAGCAGCGGAGCTTCCTTTTTTTGAGAGAATCGCTTCCCCGTTTTCGGTTCGTTCAAACGAAGAGGGAGAATGAAACGTAACGGGGTCTTCGGTGGCTGGTTTGAATCCTTTTCCTTTTTCGGTGAAAACGTGCAGCAATGTCGGCCCTTTGATATCCTTAACCATCGCCAGATATTTTCTCAGCGTGGGAAGATCATGCCCATCGATCGGACCGATATATCGAAAGCCCATTTCTTCAAACAGCATCCCGCCATGCAGCAGCGTTTTGAGAGAATCTTTCACGGTCGAAATGGCATTTTCGATGGAGCCGCCCAGCATTGGAACTTTATTCAAAGCCCAAGAGACATCTCGTTTTAAGCCGTTATAAAATGGGGCAACACGTGCTTTGTCAAGATATTTTGCCAAGCCGCCGACGCGCGGGCAAATCCCCATTTGATTATCGTTGAGAATGACAAGCATATCCTTCTTCAACCCGGCTGCATTGTTCAAGGCTTCAAAGACGATCCCCGAAGGAAGAGCGCCATCTCCCAGAACTGCGACCGATTTTCTGCCATCGTCGAACAATAAATCATCAGCCGTTTGTAAACCGAGTGCAGTGGAAACGCTGGAGCCTGCGTGACCGGTCATGAATAAATCGTACGGGCTTTCCTGCGGATTCGGAAAGCCCATCAATCCCCCTTTTTGGCGAATCGTGCGGAACTGCGGGAATCGCCCGGTGATTAACTTGTGCGGATAAATTTGATGTCCGGTATCCCAGATAAGACGATCTTTTTCGAAATCGAATGTTTGATGCAATGCCAGGCAAAGTTCGACAACACCAAGATTACTGGCGAAGTGAGCGGGGCGCGTTTCCACAATTTCGCAGAGTGCTTCGCGAATTTCTGCAGCCAGTTTTTTTAGTTGACCATCGGAAAGAGTTTTCAAATCTTTCGGGGAAGAAATCAAGGGGAGTAGTTCGTATTCCATCACATTTTCTCTCTGCAATAAAAAATTATCGGTCTCTGGTTATCGCATAACGGGCGACCGCTTCTAATGACTGCGATTGTTCCCCGAACAGGGAAAGGGCGGAAACAGCCGAGGCAACAAGCTTCGTTGCTTTGGCCCGACTTTCTTCCAGCCCCAACAATGCAGGATATGTCAATTTATGATGAGCCTGATCTTTTTGAACGCCTTTGCCCATTTTTTCAACGCTTCCGGTTTCGTCAAGAACATCGTCCGCGATCTGGAAAGCGAGTCCTACAGCATCACTATATTCTGTCAAAGCGTCAAGCTGTTCGGAAGAGGCAGTCGCCAGAATTGCCCCCATTCTGACCGCACAGGTGATTAATTTACCGGTTTTACGACGATGGATACTGTTCAAAATGTCAATTGTCAAGTTTTTTTGCGATTCTGCCTCTAAATCGGCCTGTTGACCGCCGACCATGCCAGTTGGCCCGGCTGCTTGGGCCAATTCCAAAATAACCTTGCTGGCGAGCTGTTTGTCTTCAATTTGTGAGGCTAATGCCTCAAACGCGAGTGTCAGCAGGGCATCGCCAGCCAGAATTGCGGTCGCTTCATCGAATTGGATATGATTCGTCGCTCGGCCTCTGCGAAGATCGTCGTCGTCCATCGCGGGTAAATCGTCGTGAATGAGCGAATAGGTGTGAATCATTTCGATTGCACAGGCAGCAGGTATTGCATTTTCTATTTTGCCGCCACACGTTTCACACGCCAATAAAGTAAGGATTGGCCGCAATCGCTTTCCCCCGGCGAGTAAACTATAACGCATCGATTCGCATAATCGTTGCGGACAGGCAGAATCAGACTGTGTTGAATGAGCCAACGCAGTTTCGATGGTCGCTCTTAGTTGTTCAACATCAAACGGAAACGGATGCACGAAACCCTCGGATTGATTATGATAGGCGTTAGGTAGTAGGTATTAGGCGTTAGGAACTTCACTCATATCATAACAACTTCATCCCTTTGGTAACATCGATGAACGAATCAAAAAATATTCAAATCCCGGCTGGCTTTCAATTTGCAGGAATTGCGTGTGGCATTAAATCGGATGCTCAGACAAAAGATTTAATGCTGTTAACCAGTCAGCGTAATTGCACCGCGGCTGGAGTTTTCACAACGAACAAAACGTGTGGCGCACCGGTTCAGGTCAGTCGGGAGCGGGTTCCTTCAGAAAGCATTCGCGCACTGATCATCAATTCCGGCAATGCCAACGCCTGCACCGCAGAGCAGGGATTGAGTGATGCGAAGGAAATGACATCGCTGGTCGCGAAAGAACTTGGTATCGAAGCGGAAGCAGTTCTTGTTTGTTCGACCGGTTTGATCGGGCAAACATTACCGATGCAGAAAATTCGTGACGGGATTTTGCAGGTTGCAGATTCATTGGGGAATCAACCAGAGCATCTTGAAAATGCAGCCTCTGCGATGATGACAACCGATACGTATCCGAAAATTGTTTCTCGCACGGTTCATTTGCAAGCCGGGGTGGTTTTGGTAACGGGGATTGCCAAGGGAGCCGCAATGATCGCCCCGAACATGGCGACCATGCTCGCTTGTATCACGACAGATTTGCAAATGACGCCAGAAACCTGCGATGAAACAGTGCGGACCGCAGTCAATCAATCGTTCAATCGGATCAGTGTTGAAGGACATACCAGCACCAGCGATACCGTGTTACTGCTTGCCAACGGAGCTTCAGAAATATCACTGCAATCCCGGGCAGACGTCACCATCTTTCAGGCGGTGTTAGATGAAGTTTGCCTGGAGTTGGCTCATTTAATTATCCGTGATGCAGAAGGAGCCGAGCATTTTGTTGCGGTCGATGTTGAAGGGGCGCGTTCTTTTGAAGAGGCAGAAAAAATTGCCAAGACCGTTGCAGAAGATGTTCTTGTGAAAACTGCGATCACAGGAAACGACCCGAACTGGGGTCGGATTGTTTCGGCGTGTGGAAGAACCGGTTGTATCGAAAGTGAAAAAGATATTTCGCTTGCAATCAACAATTACGGCATCTTCAAAAAAGGAACGCCCGTTGAATACGACGAACAGAAAGTTTCCGCAGCGATGAAAACCGGCGAGGTCCTCATCGATATCACCCTCCCCTACGGCAAAGGTCGCTGGAGAATCTGGACTTGCGATTTAACACAAGAATACATACGGCTTAATTCGGAATATACAACGTAATTTACGATGCAAAGCATCGGGCAAACAATTCCTGATGCATTTCACCACAGGGATAGTTCACCGAGTGATTGTTGCTGCCCAGTTTCCGTTGTCGGGAGTCTTCAGTTTTTGTTTTTTTCCACTGTTGATTTTTGAAGAAGTCCCCCAATCGCCTGTCTCGATGTTAATCCATTTTAAGGTTAATTTCCCTTT
>Ga0316208_1003613_pt1 | contig 10995 bp, 10 predicted proteins | sample 3monopyrite_MG_FD_204944 | JGI IMG/M metagenome (GOLD analysis project Ga0316208, IMG submission 204944) | Microbial mat bacterial communities from mineral coupon in-situ incubated in ocean water Damariscotta River, Maine, United States -... | ecosystem: Environmental > Aquatic > Marine >...
TATGAGCAGGCTGAACAGGCTTACGCAAGCATAATATCTCGAAATATTAAAACGCCATTATATGAGAAGGCACTTTATAAACTCGGTTGGGCGCAGTTTAAACAATCCAATTACATTCAATCTATTGAAACATACCTGACTTTATTAGATATAAAAGAGCAGGAAAATAAAGTAACGCAATACGGTATAGATGATCAGGTTAGTAAATCTGAGCGTGAATTTATTACTGACTCTTTAAGGGTCATTAGTTTATCCCTTTCATACCAGGGTGGATATCAAACAATTAATAAGGTGCTTGGCGGCGCAGCAAAGCCAAAACATTACGAACCCTTGATATATAAGCAACTAGGTGAGTTATATGTAAAAAAAGAGCGTTATCGTGATGCGGCTAGTACATACATGGAATTTACTAAAAGACATCCGCAAAATCGTCGCGCACCGGAATTTCATATGTATGCTTTAAGTGCCTACAAAGACGGTGGTATTAATGAAGAAATTGTACAGAGCAAAATTCTCTATGTGGATAATTATGGTGTGGGTACGAAGTTTTTATCTACTCAGGCGATAGAAGATAAAAGTAAAATAGAAGAACATCTTGTAACGCACATTCGAGAGTTGGCAAATTATTTTCATGCGCAAGCAAGGAAGACAGGCAAATTTAAGGATTATATGCTGGCGGCAAACTGGTATAGGAAGTATATAAAATCGTTTCCAAAAGATACCGGTACTTCCGACATGAACTTCCTGTTGGCAGAGTCATTACACGATGCGAAAAGTTATAAGCAATCGTTGGTAGAGTATGAAAAAACAGCATACGAATACCCTCCGTTCAAAAAGAGTTCGGAGGCAGGGTATGCTGCACTGTTAACTTACAATACACTTATTTCATTAGCTAAAGCAGAAAACAAGAAAGGCCTGGAGCAACAGGCATTATCGAGCGCAATTCGATTTAGTAATACTTTCCCTGAAGATAAGCACGCTCCAGCTGTAATAGCCAAGACAGCAGAAAAGTTATTGGCGGCGAAGAAATATACGCAGGCATCTGAATTCTCGCAGCGTATTATTCAAAGCAAAACAGTTAAAGATAAGTCGTTAAGAAGAACAGCGTGGATAGTATATGCTCATTCTCAGTTCGAGCTACAACAATTCGCAGTGGCAGAGAAGGCATATGGTGAAGCGATTTCACGAATATCATTAAAGCAAAAAAAGGATGCGAAATTACGTAATGACTTGTCTGAAAAATTAGCGGCCAGTATATATAAACAAGGCGAAATCTTTAAAAATAAAGGCGAGAATAAGCTGGCAGTATATCAATTCATGAGGCTCGGAAAGTCTGTGCCTAACTCGTCAATACGCTTTGCTGCAGAGTATGATGCGGCGACATTATATGTGCAGATGAAAGAATGGAGCAGTGCAGTTGGTATATTAACGGGGCTACAGAAAAGCTATCCTAATAAGAAGTCATATAAGCAAGGTATCGTTAGTAAGCTTGCGCTTGCATATACAGAGTCCGGGCGGTTTGAAAAAGCCGCAGCGCAAATCAATGTACTTTCTAGTATGGCAAAAAATCCAGAAGAGCGACGTGCTTTGCTTTGGGAGTCTGCTGAGATGTATGAAAAGGCTAACTATAGAAAGCAGGCTATAAATCAATATGACTTATATATAAGAAAATATCCCAGGCCGTTTGCTCAATATGTAGAGGCACATCATCGAGTAGCTGAATATTATAAATCTAAAAAAGCATCTAAAACACATAAGAAATGGTTAAAGAAGCTTATTCAAGTTGAAAAGAAAGGCGCTAATAAGCGTACAGAAAGAACTCGTTATCTAGCTGCATCTGCTTCGTTTGATTTAGCAAAGCCAGAGCTTGCGTATTTTAAGGCGGTGAAATTAAACCGACCGCTTAAGAAAAATTTAAATATTAAGAAAAAACGCATGAAGGCGGCTATTGGTGCGTATAAGAAAGTATTAGCTTATAAAGTAGCTGAGTTTACAACCGCATCTACATATTATATGGGCGATATTTATAATCATTTAGCTGCATCGCTCATGGAATCGCAGCGTCCCAAAGGACTATCAGAAGATGAGTTAGAGCAATATGATATTCTTCTGGAAGAACAAGCTTATCCCTTTGAAGAAAAATCCATAGATATTCACAGTTCAAATATTACGCGAACAGAACAGGGCATTTATGATGAATGGATTAAGAAAAGCATGAGTATTTTGGCTGACATGCAGCCTGTTAGATATAATAAACATGAGATATTGGAGCCATATGTACTTATTACGCATTAGCTTATATTTGTGTGTGTTGAGTTGTGTTGCGCTTACAAGCTCCTGCGCTTCCATGGGAGGTATGCAAGGTAGCAACGATTGGAGTGTTGTACCCAAAAGTTATATTGATGGGTTAACAGCGGCAAGAGATGGGCAGCCCAAACAGGCGGTTAAGTTGTTCTCCACTACTATAACTGCTCATCCAGATTTTTCGCCCGCTTATGTAAATATCGGCTTGCAGTATTTAAAACTAAAACAGTATGCAGCGGCAGAAAAAAGTTTTAAAAAATCAATCAAGCTAAATCCCGACAGTGCAGTATCTTTTCATTATTTAGGTGTGATATCTAGATTTAATGGAGATTTCTCTGTTGCTAAATCTAGATATTTAAAAGCGCTAGATCTTAATCCAGATTATGCTGAGGCGCATTTGAACCTGGGAATACTGCAAGATCTTTATTTGTATGAGTTTGAGCAAGCCTTATATCATTATGAAAAATATCAGTCATTATTAAAGAAAAAAGATGGCAAAGTTGCGAAATGGATAATAGATATTAAGCGACGCATAGCAAAGAGTAAAAAATCATGAAACCTTTCACATTTATTTTTTTTGCTATCTATACTATATGTTTTTCGAGCATTGTAATTGCGGTTGAGCGAATTGACATGCAGGGGACATCAATTATTGGTAATAAGGAGCAACCTAATGTGTTGTACATTTTGCCATGGAAGTCTGCAGATTTGCCGGAAATGGTTGAGCTTCCATTATCAAGCTTAATAAATGACGCTTTACAGCCTATTGATAGAAAAACTGTATTGCGCCAACAGAATTATAAAAAAATTATTCAACAAAAAGAAATTGCGGCAACTGCTGTTAGCAAACCAGATTAAGCGATCTATTGCTTCTATATATTAGCTTGGAGATTAAAATGTACGATGAAATTGTTACTTTTATGCAAACCGGTGGGGCGTTTATGTACCCGATACTTGCTGTGTTGGCATTTGGATTAGCTATCGCTATTGAGAGGTATGTGTATATAACCTCAATCAAGCTTAATAACAGACGCCTGTTATCAAAATTAATGCCTTTATTGAAAGAGGGTGATTTAAACCAGGTGTATTCAATTACATCTCGCTCGAAAGTCGCCATTTGCCAGATGTTAACTCTGGGGCTGTCGCGCTTTAAAATGAAGCCGGAACGAGACCAAATTGAAATGGCGATGGAAGAAAGCCTGATGGAAATAATTCCCAGGCTTGAAAAACGGACGCATTACCTGGCTATGTTTGCAAACATAGCTACCTTGTTAGGGCTTCTTGGTACAATTACTGGCCTAATAAAAGCATTTACAGCTGTTGCACAGGTAGATCCTTCGTTAAAAGCAGAAATTTTATCCAGTAGTATCTCAGTTGCGATGAACACAACGGCATTTGGTTTGGCAGTTGCGATCCCTTTAATCATTATGTTTTCTATATTGCAAACAAAAACGACCGAAGTAGTGGATAGCCTGGAAATGGCAACCGTTAAATTTGTTAACTTAATTATGATTAAGCAATAAGTAGGCGACTATGTCACTTAAACGTCGCAAAAAGTCTAAACGGGATAGCCAGGTAGAGCTAAACATTACGGCTTTTATGAACTTGATGGTAGTACTAGTACCGTTTTTATTGATGACGGCAGTGTTTACTAACATTAGTGTTTTAGATTTGAAATTGCCGGGTATGGACTCAGCTAAGCCTGGTAATAAAAAACCTGAATTCGAATTACAGGTTACAGTGCGCAAGAATGGTTTAGAGGTTTCTGACACTAAGGGTGGTTTAATAAAGCGTATACCCGTTACAAAAAGTGGTTATAACTATGTTTTGTTGAATCAAACGCTAAAATTAATTAAGTTTAAATTCCCCGAAAAAACGAACATCACCATACTCTCTGAACCTTATATAGAATATGACACATTAGTGAGCTTAATGGATACGGTAAGAGAATTTAAAACGTTGCAGGATGGTGAAGTGGTTATTGCCGAATTATTTCCAAGCATTTCAATAGGCGATGCTGCTAAGCGTTAAATAGGACTTATAGATGCGAGAATCAAGTAAAGCAAAAAGAATGCAAAGGCATCATGAGCGCCGTAAGGATCAGGGTGCTTCATTAAATATGGTGTCTTTAATGGATATTTTCACTATTCTTGTATTTTTTTTATTGGTGAGTGCAGCCAATTCAGACATCTTGCCTACACCCAAAAACATAAAGCTACCCTTGTCCACGGCAGAAAAATTGCCAAAAGAAAATGTGGTTATCATTGTGGGTGACGAGAACATTCTTATTCAGGGTAAGGACGTTGGGAAAATAAGTGACGTATTGAAAACAAAAAATAATATTATTCTTCCACTCATGAATCAGCTGAAAAGTCAGTTGAATAATAAAAGTACTAAAAAAGCAAAGGATGTAATGCAAAAAGGCGTTACGATTATGGGCGATAAAGACGTTCCTTATCTTTTGCTGAAAAAAATTATGATTACTTGTGCGGCAGCTAACTTTTCTAATATTTCTTTGGCCGTTAATAGAAAAGCGGTGGACGAGGCCTAAGCATGTCGAGTATAAATACATGGGATGAGCCATTTTTACCCTGGGTTGAAAGTGAGAATGATCGCCGTTTTAAGCGTATCTTATTAATATGTGTCGTAGTTTTTACGGTGTTTGGTTTAGTTGTTCCCTACTTGCCTACTTCAGAGCCAGTTCAAAAAGATTTGAAATCAGTGTCTCCTCGTCTCGCGCAATTAATTCTTGAGAAAAAGAAACTGCCACCGCCACCTGTTCCTAAGCCTGTTCAGAAGAAGCTAAAAGAAAAGCCAGTTGTTAAGAAAAAACTAAAAAAACCTGAAAAAAGAAAATTAACGCCTAAGCAAAAAACAGCACAAAAAGTAGCTGCTAGTAGTGGTTTGGTTGCTATGAGTGACGAGCTTAATGATTTAAGAGATAGCTTTGATTTGTCTGAATTTGCCGATCAGCCATTAAGCAAATCTGGTAAAACTCAAAAGCAAGATTTTAGTAGCCAGTCGGTAATTACTAGTAAGGCGTTGAAGAGTAGTGGCGGTATAAATACAGGTAGTTTAAGTAAAACGACTGGTGGAGGTACGCTAGCTTCGCGTAGTACGACCAGGGTAAGTAGTAAAATTGCCGCCAATACACCTAAGCAATCAGCTAAGCGTAGTAAATCTGGAAAACTCGTTCGAGCAGAATATGAAATTGAGCAGGTGTTTCAGAAGAATAAGGGTGCAATTTATAGTATTTATAATCGAGCTCTTAGAAAGGATCCAAGTTTACAGGGTAAGGTTGTTATTGAGCTAACAATAGCCGCAAATGGCCGAGTGACATCTGTGAAAATTTTATCCAGTGATTTAAATAGCCCTAAACTAGAAAATAGAATCATGAAAAGAGTGAAACTGTTTAAGTTCAAACCGGGTAATACGGAAGCAGTAACAGTTAAGTATCCTATCGATTTTCTTCCGTCATAAAAAGATTTGTAGGGTGCTAATTAGCTAGATAGACAGCGCCTAGAATTACGTCCCGTTTAGCGCCTGTAACAGCAGATAAATTTCCGCTTTGCTTGTTAAGTGTCTTTCTGGCTAGCCATGCAAATGCTATTGCTTCAACCCAGTCAGGGTGAATGCCATGCTTCTCACTTGATTCAACATTAGTGTTCGTAAGACCGCTTGTAAGTAATGACATTAAATGAGTATTGTGAGCACCTCCGCCACAAACAATGAGACGGTCTAATTCAGGCAAATAATTTTCTATTGCATAAATTATGCTGTCAGCGGTGTATTGGCAAAGACTAGCCTGCACAGTTGCTGCGTCTAGTTTTTTTATGTGGCCTTGCTGCTCTAGCCATCCCAGATGGTAATGTTCCTTGCCTGTGCTTTTTGGTGGCGGTTGATGAATAAATTCATCATTCATTAGTAAAGAGACAAGACTTTTGTCTGCACTTGCACTGCAAGCCCATTCTCCATTTTTATCGAAAGCTAGTTTTTGATGTCGCTGTATCCAGGCATCCATTAAAATATTACCTGGCCCACAATCAAACCCAAAACACAGCTGATCTTCATCTTTGGGTAAATAGGTAAGATTCGAAATTCCACCAATATTTAAAACGGCGCGATTTTCATTCTCGGAATGAAAAACCTGTTGATGAAAGGCAGGGGCCAGCGGAGCGCCTTCGCCTTCGGCGGCCATGTCTTTGCGGCGAAAATCGGCAACTGTTGTAATACCTGTTTTGTAACTAATTTTATTTGCGTCGCCTATTTGCATTGTAAAACGATGTGGCAAGTCTGGTCGGTGACGAATAGTTTGTCCGTGTGAACCGATGCCAGTTACTTTACTTGCATGAATGCCTGCGACTGAAAGTAATTTATTAATAGCGTCGGCAAATAAGCTGCCGAGTTCGGCATCAGCTTCACCTAGCATATCTATGGTGGCAATTTCTGAATTCAGGCTTAACAGGGATAGCTTTGATTTAAGGTCAGTTGGAATGGTGTGGCTATGACTTGCGATGAGTTTTATTTCTGAATCATCAAACTCGACCAGAGCTGCATCGATGCCGTCCATGCTGGTGCCTGACATCAGTCCGGCATAAAGTTCCGCCATTATTGCTTTTCGTTTAAAGCTAAAGCGTTACGTGAAAGTACTTTTAACTGAGCAACATAGCCTTGAGTGCTTAACTCGAAGTTGTCGCGATAGCGTTTTGGAATAGGACTAGTGCTGGGAAATTTTACGGTTAAAGGGTTACGGTGCACGCCATTAATGCGGAATTCATAATGTAGATGTGGTCCTGATGCGAGACCTGTTGACCCAACGTATCCAATAACTTGTCCCTGTTTTACGCGTCCGCCTGAACGAATTTTTTTATTGTAGTTATTTAAGTGTGCGTAAAGCGTTGTGTAACGGCTACCATGTTTTAACACTATAGTTTTGCCGTAGCCGCCTTTGCGGCCTTTGAAAATAACCTTGCCGTCACCAGATGCTCGGATAGGTGTGCCTCGTCCCGCGGCATAATCAACGCCTTTATGAGAACGGAATTTATGCAAAATAGGATGGTAGCGTTTGGTGGTGAAGCGCGAGCTTATACGACTAAAATTAACAGGGCTACGTAAAAATGCTTTACGTAAACTATGACCATCATCTGAATAATAACCAGTATTGCCAGTAACGGGGTCTGTATAGCGTAGCGCTCGGTGAGTCTTGCCTTGATTGGTGAATTCAGCTGCGAGGATATTACCATCTTTTATTTTGTTGCCGTTTTTAAAGCGCTCTTCATAGATAACTGTAAATTGATCACCTTTGCGTATATCGAGGACAAAGTCGATATCCCAGCCGAAAATATTTGCCAGCTCCATAATTAGGTTTTGTGAGAGTCCTGCCTTTGCGGATGCCAAAAATAATGATGATTCAATTTCACCTGAAGCATATGCGTTGCGGACTTCAATCTTGTGTTTGTGAAGACCAGCAACAAGATTGTCTCCTTCTCGCTCAACTTGAAGGTAGCGTACGGTGTCAATCTGGTAATTTAGCGCAAGCAATTGTCCCTCGTCATTGCTCATAATCTTTATTGAGTCGCCAGGATGGATGCGGCGTAGCTCTTTAGTCGCTTTGCCTAGTTTCATAAGGGCAAGCAGTTGGTTTGGCTTAACTTTGGCTCTATCAAATAAAACTGAAAGGCTATCTCCGCGCTTAACTTTGAATGTCTTCCATGCGGAATTTTCAAGATCGTTGTACTTCATCGCACCACTATTTTCTGTAGTGCTGTTTAGCTTGAGGTCTTCACTTTTTTGTTTTGCTGATGAGGGTAGTGGCAAATTTAGTTGAATACTTGCAGGCTTTTCACTAGCTTTCAGAATCGCCATTTCTGTTTGTTCTGCAGAGATATCGTGATTTACAGTAATGATATGGTCTTCACTATCGCCCGTATTGGCTATGACAGCGCCAATAACGGCACAACCAGCAGCGAATAGGGCCCAGCGTAATGCGGGGTGTCGTTGACTCTTGCCAGGCTGAGAAAGGCTGCGAAAGTCTTTGTTTATGAAGTTGTTGTAATTCACGGTTTTATCTATGTTTTTTTAAGTAAAATAGCTGGAAAAAGGAGGAAAATCAAATCCTCAGGACGAAAGATTGTATTTAATTTGAACTGGTATGCAAGAAACCTTTGTCATTCGTTTGAATTAGTTGGGTATTTAGTTCTTTTGAGAGTGAATTTATCTGCTCTATAACATTAGATGCGGCCACTCCGGTTAAAGGGTGGGGCTGAAATATTACTTCAGTGTTTGATACGTTAATGGGTGTGAATTCAGCGCTAAAGTATTTGCCATCATGTAAGGTAAGCCGTGCAATAACACTGGTTTTTGCATCAGTACTGTAAGAGCCAAATGTAAAATTGCCCAAGCTATAGATAATTAATCCGTCGTTATACTTTTCTACTGCCTGTAAAACATGGGGATGATGCCCTAGTACTACATCTGCCCCTGCATCGATGGCAGCACGGCCAAGTTTGGGTTGATAAGGTCTTAAGTCGAGTGATTTTTCCCTTCCCCAATGAAACGATACAATTACGTAGTCGGCTTGTTTGCTTAAGCGTTGGACATCTTCTCTGATATCTTTTTCATGTCCAAAGGCTGTGCCTGCCTTATCTTTGGTGGCCCAAAAGGATTCTGGAAAAGTGAGCGAGTAGCTTAAAAAAGCAACGCTGCCATTGTTTGTTTTGAGGATTGTTCCTGATCTCGCTTCAACGGAGTTGTTGCCTGTTCCAGTGGTTTGTATACCTTGCATGCTTAGGCTGTTGATTGTGTCATTCATGCCTTGAATGTCAAAATCAAGGATATGGTTGTTCGCAAGGTTCAAAATATTAAAGCCGGCTTTCTTTAAAGCTGGGGCGACTAAATTTGGTGGTGATCGAAAGATGTACTCTTTATCCTCTAGTGTGCTTTCACATAGGTTAGTAAGGGGGCCCTCAAGATTGCCAATGACGATATCGGCATCACTCAAAAGGTGTTGTACTTTTATAAATGGATAGTCGTAACCATTTTCAATGAGTACTTCTTCCGCTGTGCCACCAAGCATAATGTCACCTACGGCAACAAGAGAGATGCTGTTGGGTGGTGTCGTGATATTTTGTTGCTCACAGCCGGTAAAGCTAAAAGCACTGGCTACAGCAAATAAATAGGGTAATAATTTTCTAGTATGTTTCATCTGTCACATGCATCTGTACTTGCCTTATTATAGAGCCTCTTGTATAACGCCTGCACTATTCTAAGTGGGCTGTAAGCTTGCTTGCCTGTATATATTTAACGATGTGGAGTCATGTATGTCATCTGTAGACGAATCACTAGCGCTAATAAAGCGTGGTGCCGAAGAAATACTCGTCGAAGAGGAGCTGGTTAAGAGGCTGGAATCGGGGCGGCCATTAAAAATAAAGGCGGGTTTTGATCCTACAGCTCCAGACTTACATCTTGGGCATACTGTTTTAATTAATAAACTTCGACAGTTCCAGGAACTAGGTCACGAAGTGTTGTTTTTGATTGGTGATTTTACTGGGATGATTGGCGACCCGACAGGTAAAAGTGCAACCAGACCGCCTCTAACAGAAGAACAGGTGGCAGCAAACGCAGAAACATATCAGCAGCAGGTTTTCAAAATCCTTGATAAGGACAAGACAAAAATTGTCTTTAATTCTGAGTGGATGGGCAAAATGAGCGCTGCCGACATGATTAAGCTCGCTGGGAAACAGACCGTGGCCAGAATGCTTGAGCGAGATGATTTTAAAAAACGCTATAAAGCGGAACAGAGTATTTCAATACATGAGTTTCTTTATCCTTTGGTGCAGGGGTATGACTCGGTAGCCATGACAGCAGATGTTGAGCTTGGTGGCACTGACCAGAAATTCAATCTGTTAATGGGGCGTGAGCTACAGAAAAGCGAAGGGCAGGATCCTCAAACGATTATTATGATGCCGTTATTAGAAGGTTTGGATGGTGTTAATAAGATGTCCAAGTCCCTAGATAATTATGTAGGGATCACGGATGCGCCTGGAGTTATGTTCACCAAGATTGTTTCTATGCCAGATACAATGATCTGGCGTTATTACGAATTGCTTAGTTTTAAGTCTATGGATGAAATAGTTGGATTAAAGCAAGAAATGGAACAAGGCCGAAATCCTAAAGAAATTAAAATTGAACTGGCCAGGGAGTTAATAGCACGTTTCCATGGAGAAGAGGCTGCAGCGAATGCAGATAAAGGCGCAGGGAACATTATCAAAGAAGGTGAGTTGCCAGAAGGTACGCCAGAAATTGAAGTGGAGCTGGATGGGCAAGATGATTTGCCGGTGTCGGCAATTATAAATCGAACAGGTTTGGCTCAAAATTCAGCACAAGCAAAAGATATGTTAACCAATGGCCGAGTAAAGGTTGATTGGGAAGTAATTGATGCAAAGTGTCGATTGAGTGTGGGTGAGTATATTATTCAGGCAGGCAAGAAGAAAATTGCGCGAATTATGCTTAAAGAATAAGCATAAATTAAATCAGATTAAAAATATTACAAAAGTATTTCATAAAGGTGTTGACGGTTTTGCTTAAAGCTGTAGAATGCGCCTCCTCGTTACGGAGAACGGGTTAGCCGAAAGGTTCACGACAAGGGAAGCTTGTAAGAAAAAGGCTTTGTCGTTTGTTAAGAAAGTTTGA
>Ga0316208_1003616_pt1 | contig 10992 bp, 8 predicted proteins | sample 3monopyrite_MG_FD_204944 | JGI IMG/M metagenome (GOLD analysis project Ga0316208, IMG submission 204944) | Microbial mat bacterial communities from mineral coupon in-situ incubated in ocean water Damariscotta River, Maine, United States -... | ecosystem: Environmental > Aquatic > Marine > Coastal...
GTTACCATGCCACTCATTGACTTTTGATCGTTCATCTGATTCCGCCATTGCCTTGTTTTTGCTCTCTCTTACTTCATAGCCTCCGATCAATCGCAAAGAGTTGAACGGTTGCCATATTACCTCTGGGCCAATGCCATAACTGTAAATATTTACGTTCCTATTTTCAAGAAAATTAGACGAGTTGAGCTGCCGTCCCCATTCGTTGTTCAACTGAAATGTATATTCTTGATCTTGTCTCCATCTAAGAGTAGAAGTCCAATCCAGCCGTTCACCAAGCTCAAAACCATTGCTATTCAGTTGCTTGCGTTCGGATTTGGAGAAGCTTCCATCCCACCCTATACCCGTTCTGCCGCGGTTGTAATAGGTCGCATACCGCCAGCGATTGGTCGCGGAGATCACCTCATCACTTCTGGTATTGACGCTGAAGGGATTTAGCCTCTTGGCTGCATCAGTGGTGGTGGTTTTGAAGTGAGAGTTGAGACTTAATTGTGCCGTCCACTTAGATAGAAATGTTGGCATCCCCCCTTTATTTCTCCACTTACCGGGAAAACGGCCATCTATCACGTGCTGATATCTGGTTTCAAAAGCTGTAATGTAATCGTCTGTGGGAATGAAAATTTTGACAAATTGCTGCTCATCTGGATTCACAGCTTCATAAAATTCATTAAGATCTTTGATTCCGTCCCCATTTTCATCTCGCCATGCATGGGTTCCTTGATTTCCTCCCACTTCGATATAGATGAATTCTCGCTTGAGTTCTCTCACATTCCCCACCTGATACGTTAGTCGATGTGACAAATTATCATTCAAAAATTTCCCTGACCAATCCACTCGGGCATTCAGCCATTCATCAGTAAGATTGTTTAATTGGTCATTTACTTTGCGGTACGTACCCACCAATCCAACTTGGTGTTTGCCAAAAGCTCTGCTGAAGCTTGTGGCATAGGAGTCGGCATTTGTGAAATCCGTAAGCTCTCCGGCAAGTGGTATTTGATCTTGACGTTGCTCATAGCTGAGTCGAAACTTCGTGCGGCTGGAATCGGCATTTGTCAGATAATATTCCTGTGCTATGAAGTGCATCCGTGACGACCGAATACTATCGCCGGCAGAAAGTGTATTTTGATCAAGTGAAAATTTATATCCGGGTACAATTTTTCCTTTTCTGAAACTAAGGTCATTGGAAGTTCTAATCCAGTCACTTTTCAAATTCCCGTTCTCATTAGCCAAAAGAAAATGATTGGAGGCAAATCGAAGGCTTCCCATTTGCTGATTAAGAACCACCCGATGCTGCCATCCATCAATCGCTCCCTGCCGCTCCCTTCGCTGCATTTCATAGTTTATCTGCCGATACTTGTCCTGATACAATTCTGTCGAAAACCATAGGATATACTCCTTCGCTTTGTCATCCGTGGAAGTATAATCCCAATCTCGATTGTACTCAATGGGTCGGTATCGATCAATGGGTTGAAAGTCTACGTCATCGAGTTCCCACTTTACTTGAGACGAAAACAGGTAGTTGCCAAGTGAACGGTTGGAGGAAGAAATAAGCCCCAACCAGGCCAGCCCTTGATTGTCTTCGTCATCCACATCAGAATATAGGTTTTTGTCCTGTTGAGAAATGGCCAATTCTTGACGGACAGACTCATGACCGTTGAAATCATAATCGATTCCGAAAGTCATCATTTGCTTAGCGACTGGCAAAGGCACTTGTCGAGTTGGCTGGAAATTGCCTTGGGAAATGCCCCCTTGAGGAGACACCCACTGGAAAATTCTACCATTGGCGATTGTATTGAGTAAGATATAATCACCACCCCCAAAACCAACCTCACTGAAATTTACTACGAAGAAGGCGCTATCTGGATGAGTCGAAAACTTGAATATCTCGCTAGGTACGCCATCGAGATCAGTCGTATCGAGTCGAGCGTACATGATTCTGTCAAGATTGAATGTCACAGAGTCTACCCCCGATACCTGGGCCAATGAAAGGTCGTCACCAATCGACCTCAGCGCAGACAAATCATCTTGAGATGGCTGAAAACCCAAGGTGCTACTGTTGTTATCCTTTTCGGAATAATAGTTGAATCTAATTTTCAAGTTTTCGTTGGTCAGCTCCTGAGAAACAGTGCTGGACGAACGAGCATAGAATTGTTCGGCGTACTCAAAATCAGCTCTGATTCTTGTGAATCGAGTGATTAATACCTTGGCATTGAAAGTGATTTCACCAAGGTTGTAATCGATGACATAGTCATGATCAAAGCCTCGTTTCATAAGCTTTGCATCTATAAAAATTCGTTCTGAATCAGCTAACACGATAATAAATCGCTCGCCATTTGGGCCAACAAGTTTGTATGGGCCTTGTGATCCTTCGATCGCACTGACCTGAGTAGAAGCGAACTTCCCTTTGGCTACCGAGCTTGAGACTTGTGTGCTACTCTCCCACTGCCCCATCTTGGATTTGTACTTGAATTGCAGCCCCTGAACATTCTTATAATATTTCAAAAAATAGCTTTCTTGGTGAGGATTAGTAAGGACTATGTCTCCAGCCGTCAAGTCGAAAGCATCAGTGTACAAGCGGATAAACACGTTATCAAAATCACGGATCTGTTGGGTATTCCCCTCGGGTTGATAAGGGATGTTTTGGTCCGTGATCACCGCCTCTATATTTACGTTATCAGAAATCTTCCCTTGCATCTGCAAGTTCAGTGTGGAATTCACGAATAAATTCTGACGATTGCCGAATGTGACTCCTCTTGAAATCGCGCCGGATGTTTGTACATCACTTCCAAAATCAAATAGCTCTTGCTGTGAGGCGAAGGTTGATGTGAGTGGTATACTTGGAGCAGAATGATCATAGGAACTAATTTCTCTATTGGACATTTCGGGGAGTAGATTCTTAGGAAGTACGCGATAGCACACAAACACAGAATCAACATTTGTTGAGTTGAAATTCAAGGTTTGTGTTGCGGGATCATAGTTGTAAGAAATGACCGTACGGATACTCACAGAGCCAGTCTCCACAATTGTGGTATCAAGTACCACCGGGTGTTCACTCACTTTAACCCATTTACATCTTAGATTTTGAGTTACAGACACATGGGCTACAAGTAAAAAAAGAAGGCAGCTATACAGCCTCATAAACCGGAAGCGAGATATAAAATGTCGTGCCCACACCATCCGTGGATTCAAACCAGATATTTCCACCTGCATTTTCAATGCCTTTTTTCGCAACTGCCAAACCAATTCCGCTCCCAGTAATTTTGGTGCTGAAATACGTTGTGAAAATCTTTTCCTTTATCTCATCCGGGATACCTGATCCATTGTCTTTGCAACTAATATCGACTTTATTTTCATTCAACGTCACTTGGACAGACAGCAGCACATCCCCGTCCTTTACTGATTGGATGGCGTTCAACAATAGATTATTCATGATCCTTCCCAGAATGTTTGGATCTGCCCATACTATGATTTCGGACTCGGGGAGATTAGATAAAATATTTACTTGTTTGGATCGATGGAGACGAACCGATTCAGCCACTACGCCGACCACATCAAAATCGGTATTCTCTGGCACGGGCATTTTTGCAAATTCGCTAAACGAATCGGCTATGTCACTCAAGGTATCAATTTGTGTGATCATTGAATCAAGGAGTCTCACTTGACGATCATCCTTGAGGTCTCGTTGCAGTTGTTGAATCTTCAACCGCATGGGCGTTAATGGATTTTTGATTTCGTGGGCCACCTGCCTTGCTATTTCTTTCCATGCCGACTCTTTTTGACTTCTCGCCAATGCCTCTTTGTTGCGTTCGAGTTTTATGAGCATTTGATTGTATTCTTTTACCAAGACTCCTATTTCATCATCACTAGAATAGTCTATTGGTTGATTATCAACCTCAAGAGTCATTCGCTTGATATGCTCAGAGACGAGGGTCAAGGGGCCGATTAAATAATTCAAAATGTAATTTCCAGATATCAGAGCAAAAAGAAATATCAAAGCGAAAATCATCAACAGATCGGCAAACACTTCTTTTTGCTGTCGTCTCAAATGATTTTTCGAATCAAAAAAAGGCAAGGCTAGAATTCCGTATAGTTGTCCATCCGAATATCCAGATATAGTAGTGTAAGTTGTCTTGAAATCAAGCTTTCCTATCGCTTCATCAATAATAATATTTTGATTGTCAGTCGTAAGAGCCTCCAGAGCAATTGGATTGATGTGATCTGACAGCAGGCTTAATCCGAACACGCCCGGCTGACTCGTAGTTATAAGTTTTCCGTCTGTTGAGTATACATTCAAATCGGCTTGAACAAATCTAGACACGTCTCCGACATAGTTTGCGTAGGCATTCAGATCAGAAACATTGCTTGTGTATTGAATGGTCTCTTCTACCAAATTTTCTGAAATTCGGAGCGATTTCTTAAGATAGCTTCTTGTGATTTCGTCTCTGTAACTATCGTTCAATGTATTGAGCAAAGTAAATCCTGTAACGAATAAGGGAATGAGAAATCCGAACGCCAAATAGAGCTGAATTTTATTCGCAAGTGTCAGGGATCGATAATTCAACACCAGTCTGTAAAAAAGCCCGACAAAGCTGATCAAAAGAATAAGTAGAAGAAATACAAATGAAAAGTTGATGACCCAGCTTCGATTTGGGTAGGAAGAAGAAGCGATCACAATAATTCTACCGTCCTCGGAGTACTTCCCAAAGAAATGTCTCCCCTTTTTGGATATCCCCTCTTGATACAAATCTCCATTTCTTAAGTCTCCAGCCAATAGGTGATTCACATGTCCAAATTTCCCCTGGCCATATAAGACTGTGCTGTCTCGAAATATGGTATAATCAAAAGTATTATTCCCCTCCTGTTCGTATTTACTCTCCACCAGCAATTCTGGGAACACACTTGTGGACACATTTTTTTTTCGGTTTAGCTCAATCGCAATAAAGCCAACCTCGGTTATGGGAAGCAAACAGGCATACTTTTTTATTGCTATATTCTCTGTATCATCTACTAGGTAGATCGATCGATAGTCGGTCTCAAAATCCTCAATTGCATATTTCTTCAGAAAATCACCATACGATTCTCCCTCGATATCAAGTTGTAAACTGTCCTTGTCAAACAAGAAAACCTCCAATTCATATTTATCAAAATAGGAGGAAACAAATTGTCTCCTAACCCTCTCCCTCACATTTTGTCTGGCAAATATTCCCCCTTCAATTCGCTCCGCAATAAACTCATCGTTCCGAAAGTCGTTGATTATTTTATTAAGGTAATACTCGCCGAGTACGTCCTTTTCCAACACCAGCTTGTTGGCAAACCGTTTTTTGGATTCCAATTCATTAGTCTCATGAAATTGATACACTGTAAAGGCGAAAGCTAATGCGAGTAAAGCAGCGATAGATAATACATACTCAAGTGCAATCTTCTTCACCACCTCGAAGCGAAGTGAAAAATCAGCGAGATACATGATCCAATACCAGGCAAACTGGAGAATGAATATTGGGAACAACTCTGGCTGGAGCCTTATGAAAACAACCAGCATCAAAACATGAAATAGTAAATAAACACCTCCTGAGGGTCTTGAAAGCGCTATCCATCGAGCCAACCCATGATTTACCAGAAAGTAAAAAACCGACGCAAATACAAGTATGAAAAAGGAAATTACTCTTGTGAAATCAAATGCGATTGAATCGGTAATATCAAAACTTATTTGAGAATGCTCCATCAGATCCCAACAAATCCAGTGAAAAATTCTAATATTCAGATAGACCATGGCCACCACAAGAAGCAGCGAGAATATTCGTTTCCAACTTTTAATTGCGCCACTTAGGCTACTTAATCGACTATTGATTATGCCGACCATCAATATCAAAAAGGCAAAGGTTATAAGCGTATCGCCTAGCGTGCTATTGAATATGGATGAGCTATAAACAAGTTCATCAAAAATGGGTGAGTTCAACCAACGACCCGGAAAATCCAATTGGATAAGTAAAAGCCTGATAGCTATCAGAGACCCAATAATTATCGGAAGATATTTTCCCTTTTTGAAAAACTCACGGAATCTGACCAGAATAAACGCAATGGTCATTGGTAAGCTGAAGAGTAAAAGCCAAATTGACACAGTTAGCACAGTGGCTTTTGCTGATCCTGAAGGGACTATTCCAAAAATTACTTTCCCTTTGTATTCAATGGGGAAATCGGTACTGATGGAAATCTGCTTGGGGATCTCAGAAAACACCTCTCGATTGACAATGTCTTTCAGAAAATTGTTTAGTATTTGAAAATTTTCCTCAAGCTGAAGCAAGGAGAAAAATTCAGTCACATCTCCATCCAGAGTTACGGCTCTTTTGTGTACGAGATACTTTCCTGAGGGGTGTTCAAGGAAGTAAATGGAATCCTGCTGGTGCAGTAAGTTATACGCCGGAAGAGCCTTGTTATCAGACCATTTGATCAATTCTCCATTGGAGAAAACTCGATAAAGAAACGGTGAAGAGGTGAAGTCAGTGTTTGCTTTCTCCGTAAATCCCGTCACCAATACATCTAGCACATCTGACTGAATTTGCAAAAGCGAACTGACTTGTCGTTCCACTCGCCGTTGCTCCAAGGAATCCCAATCAATAGAGAAGTACATCCCTATAAGAATGATGGCACTTGCCCAAAGAATAAAAATGGCCTTCTTAATCCACTTCATATGGGGAAATTACAGAAAGATAACGACTGGAGCATTTTCTGATTGGGTTGGATAAATATATTTATGATTTTCTCATGAGACAAACCAAAATTCCTTTCCACAGTAAAAACCAGGGTCAATAACTCTATCTCTCCATTGCGGGGGAAAGAAAACAAATTTGCCACTACAATCAGGGAATGATCTACTCGTTCGCCTTTTCAGGGGCATATTTCATTCCTGCAAACAGGTGAATGAACAGTATTCTGGAGTACCGGAAATTGAATGGATATAAGACCACTGAGGCAATCACAACAACGGTGATATACACATTCGCCTCTGGGTCGGATCCAATGAAATAAACTAAGAAACCAGCAACCAAAACAATGGCCACAGAAAATGCATAGCTCACATACATTGCCCCATAAAAAAAGCCTGGCTCGCGTTCATACTGCAAATTGCAATGTGAGCATGTTGTATGCATATTGAGGAATTTCGGATGAAAAGCCCCATGCGCAAACATTTTTTCTTGACGACACTGAGGGCATCTTCCTTGGATCACGCTTTTTAGGCCCGATACATCACGCACGTTTTTTACTTTTCTTAAACCAGAAATAGGCTACCACGCCCATCGCTACATACGGAGCAAAAAAGAGGTACATGATTCCATAATTCAATCCTTGAGCCAAGGTCAATTGTTCGCCAGCACTCACGTTATTCACCACCTGCGTACGGCACATTGCGCACTGAGCATCTACCCACGACGGGAGAATAACCAATGCAATTAAAGGAATAATTCGTTTCACAGATCAAAAGTAATAAGGTCTTATCATCCAATACACTAAAACCCCTGATATCGAAACATATAGCCAAATTGGATAGGCAAATTTCACCAGCCGTTTGTGCTTCGCAATGTTTGATTTGAGGGCATGGTAGAATGAAAGAAGTACTAGCGGTAAAGCTACCAACGAAAGAAGTATATGCGAAAGCAATAATATCAAATACGTACCCCGCATGTCGGCCAGCTTGTCTTCATAGGTATCCAATTCTCCACTGTGGTCTAAATCACCAAATACGACTGAATCCACACTTGAATGGTAGGTAACATAACTGACCAGAAAGAGTGCCCCCATGACCACTGCAGACATCATCAGTAACTTGTGCCAATGCACCATACCGATCTTAATCGAGACAAGTGCCAAAATCAAAACCAGAGAGGTCAGACTGTTGATCACAGCATGGAGGTGAGGGAGTTTATGGACGAAGCTGCCCAGTTCGAGTTTGCCAGGTATTAAGAATAGCGAGGCAACCAGGCCCGGAACGGCTATAGAAGCAGCGACTATCAAGATAATGGAACCTTTACCTATAGACTCCTTTGCCATAATTTTCTATCATTAATAGTATATCCAGTTCGGCAAAAAATCGATTGATGTCGTTGTGGGCCAATTCGTAGGTCCCTCTCAGATTAGATTGCTGATCGATCAGTAAAACAGCCAGAGTATCTGAGAAACACGCTCCGCTTGCCAAACTCAGCTCTATTTGTTTGGACGCAGTTCTTTTCCTAATTCTGTCCAATTGATTTTTTTCAGCACTGACTACCGGAGTACCTGTCACTAGAAGATGAGTACTCTTTTCGACACCACACTCCTTCAAGGATGACAACACGGGAATTTCCATCTTGTTTTCTCCAAACGAATGAAGGAAAAAAACAATCCCAACAGGCAGGACAAGTAGTAGAAAAGCTAATCGAAATAAACTCTTTCGGACAGCCACATTACCTATTGATTAATAAATCAAAGACTGCTCCGCCCTGATAGATCATTATGAAAATCAAAAAAATGACAAAAACTATCGGAAAAATGAGCGCACGCTTGAATGGTTTGTTTTCATGCCCCAAGTGCATAAATTCAGCCACGATATAATACGCCTTTAAAAGTGTAAGAGAGATAAATAAAACAACTCTGATCCATTTGTACTCATGCGAAATGCCAAAAGCAAATGCATATTCAATAAGCGTGACCACAAATAGTATAAGGGTCACTTTAAGAAAAGTTCGAACCTTAGCTCTATTGAGTGGCTGTACCACTACCTCGTTAGTTTCCTGCTCCATTTTATTGCTGCTTATAGATTATACCAAATAGAAAAACGTAAATACAAATACCCAAACCAAATCGACAAAGTGCCAATATAGGCCAACTTTTTCCACCATCTCGTAATGACCCGTTCGTTCAAACTTGCCCGTCATCGCTTGGAAGAAAATAATGAAATTAAAGACTACCCCACTAAATACGTGAAAACCATGAAAGCCTGTAATGAAAAAAAACAGCGACGCAAAAGGCGGTGGACCATATGGATTCGAACTCAGACTCGCATGAAAAAAACTTCCGTCCGCCTGCTGAATGCCATGAATAAAATGATTCCACTCCCAGGCCTGACAGCCAAGAAAAGCTACGCCTCCAAGGATTGTCCAGAGCATCCACTTCTCCACTCCCTTCCGATCCATTCGTTGACCCGCCTCTACGGCCATTACCATGGTGACACTACTCAAGATCAAGACAAAAGTCATAATACCTACAAATATCAAAGGCATTGACACGCCATGCATGAAAGGCATTGCTTCAAATACTTTCTCAGGAATGGGCCACCACTCAGCCGAGAATGTAAAATCCTCAACGGCTCCACTATACGCAGGATGGCTGAATCGAATGTATCCGTATGTAATCAATAGCGCAGAAAAAGTGAACGCATCAGAAAGAAGGAAGAACCACATCATGATTTTTCCATAGCTCGCTTTGAAGGGCGATACTCCACCTCCCCAGAGGTCTTTCTTTTCTTCGTCTATGGCAACTGCAGTCTCAGACATAATTAATTATTGTAGATCAAAAATATATATAAATACAACCAAAGTCCACCCAAAAAATGCCAGTAGGTAGTACAAATTTCTATTCTGGCCAAACGCTTGGAATGCACTTGGGATTTAAAGGCACTTACCAAGACAATTGTTAAAAACACCATACCCCCAATCAAATGAGCGGTGTGAACAAGCCCGAGGATATAAATAAAAGAACCTGCCGGGTTACCAACCAAATGCACTCCTCTTTCAACTAGTTCATCGGCAGCAATGATTTGCGTTGAAACGAATCCAACAGCTAAAATACCCGTCACTGCTGTGGCAAATCGAATTTGAAACAGGCTGTCCCGCTTTGCTGAAATATATGCCCAATGCATAGACAAACTACTGAGCGCAATAATAATCGAGGAGTACAGGAACATTGATGGCATAGGAATGAATTCCCAATTCCCCGCGCCCTTCTTCACAAGGTAGGCACTCGTGAATGCCACAAATAGCATCGTTACAGAAATCATAAACAACCACATCGCAAACTTCTGTGGGTGCATTGTCCGGACACGCTCACTGGGTTGTATCGTGAAATCTGGTTTTGCTTCCATCATAACTTATCTAGTAAAAATGCGATCTGAACAATCGGCAAATAAATAAAGGAACCAAACATAATGCGTAGTGCACTTTTTCTTGAATTATCCTTCATCAACGAAAAGGTCTGGGCAAGAAATAGTACTCCACAAATGATAGCCACTACGGCGCTCGTTATTCCCGTCATACCAAAGTAGGTGGGTAGTAAACCCAACGGCAACAAAAACAGCGTGTAAATCATAATGTTAACAGCCGTCTTAAAATCCTTCTTTCCGCCTCCTGGTAATAACTTGAACCCTGCCTTCTTATAATCATCATCCGACACCCAGGCGATCGCCCAGAAGTGAGGAAACTGCCAAATGAATTGGATTCCGAATAGAATGCCAGCCTCATACCCCATGACTCCTGTCGCTGCTACCCAGCCAATAAATGGAGGTAAGGCACCCGGGATTGCTCCAACGAAAACGGCAATTGGTCCAACGCGCTTTAATGGAGTATAGACAAACGCATAAAGAATAAGTGAAATAAAAGAGAGCAAAACAGCCATAGGATTCGTACTGATCCAAACCAAAGCAAAACCAGCCAGACCGGTAATTATGGCTAAAAGGACTGCTTCTTCATTCGACAAGCGTCCAGTTGGAAGTGGTCTATTTTCTGTTCTCGACATTAATTTATCCAATGGCTTTTCTATGAGCTGATTGATGATCACGGATGCTCCGGAAATCAAAAATCCCCCCAGCATGAGCATACCCAAAACTCCCCAGTTGAAAGTGGCTGTTCCAAGGATGTAACCAAATCCAGATGAAAAAGACACCAAGAATGACAATCTTGGCTTCAGCATGTCATAACAGGCTTTTAGCTTGGTGGAAATAGAATATGGTGTACTGATTGCCTGCAT
>Ga0316208_1003617_pt1 | contig 10991 bp, 12 predicted proteins | sample 3monopyrite_MG_FD_204944 | JGI IMG/M metagenome (GOLD analysis project Ga0316208, IMG submission 204944) | Microbial mat bacterial communities from mineral coupon in-situ incubated in ocean water Damariscotta River, Maine, United States -... | ecosystem: Environmental > Aquatic > Marine >...
AGTCGCACTTGTTCTCGCGGCACCTCACCCAAGAGATCGATGCGGCGCTCGAGCGGGGCGAGCAGGCGATTTTGTTCCTGAACCGGCGGGGCTTTGCTCCGGTCCTGTGGTGCCCGAACTGCAAGGAGACGGTGAGCTGTGAGAGCTGTGCCGTGAGCTTGACGTGGCACAAACGGCTGCGGCGCGCGGTTTGCCATTCCTGCTGCGAGGAGCATGCGCTGCCGACCGCATGCCCGGCCTGTACGGCCCCGGGGTTGCGGATGCTGGGGGCAGGTAGTGAGCAGGTCGAGGCTGCTTGTCGGACGCGGTTCCCCAGCGCTCGGGTGCTGCGGATGGACTCGGACACGATGCTTCGAAGGGAGGACTACGAGGAGGCGCTCGCTGCCTTTGGGCGTGGCGAGGTTGACGTGCTCGTGGGCACTCAGATGATCGCCAAAGGGCTCGACTTTCCGCGCGTGACCGTGGTCGGCATCGTCTCCGCCGACACGTCGCTACACCTACCGGACTTCCGAGCCGCCGAGCGGACCTTTCAGTTGATCTCCCAGGTCGCGGGCCGCGCGGGGCGCGCCGACCTCGAGGGGCGTATCTTTGTCCAGACCCACTCGCCCGAGCACCCTGCGATCCAGAAGGCCAAGACCCACGACTTCGAGGGCTTCGCGCGCGGCGAGCTCGAGCTGCGTGAGGAACTCGGCTACCCGCCGATCGGCCGCCTTCTGCGCGTCGTGTTCGAAGACGAAGAAGAAGCCCGCGCGCAAGAGACCGCGAGTGCGTGCCGCGAGGTGTTGGCAGCGGCGGCTGGCGATGCGGCAGTCCCGCTGCTCGGCCCAGCGCCCGCGCCGATGTCCCTACTGCGGGGACGTCACCGCTTTCACATCTTGGTCAAGGCGTCGGCGCGCCAAGCCGCCCCTGCATTCGCACGTGTGCGCCAAGCTGCGGCGGAGTTCGCCGGCCAAACGCGCCCGACCCGCGTCATCGTCGACGTGGATCCGGCTTCGCTGTTCTAGTCGGGGGCCGCCTCGAGCAGGCGCTAGCCCTGGACGGTGCGGCGCTCGTCCACGAGCGACCGGAAGCGTGCGAACAAGTGCGTGGAGTCCAGCGGCCCGGGCGCGGCCTCGGGATGGTACTGAATCGAGAAGACGTCGGCGGACGCGTGGCGCATGCCCTCGATCGTGCCGTCGTTCAGGTTGATGTGGGTTAGCTCGAGCTCGCTTGGCAGGCTGTCCTGGTCGACCGCGAACGAGTGGTTCTGGGACGTGATCTCGACCTTGCCCGTCTCCAAGTCGCGCACCGGATGGTTCGCGCCGTGGTGCCCGAAGGGCATCTTGTAGGTCTTGGCGCCGAGGACGATTGACAGGATCTGGTGGCCCAAGCAGATGCCAAAGATCGGGCGCTTGCCGATGAGATCGCTGACGGCCGCAATGCCTTGGTCAACCGCGGACGGATCACCCGGGCCATTGGAGAGGAAAACGCCGTCCGGGTCCATGCCAAGCACATCGTCGGCGGGCGTGTTCCACGGCACAACGGTCACGTCGAAGCCGGCGTGCACCAGGCTGCGCAGAATGTTGCGCTTGGCGCCAAAGTCGTAGGCGACGATCCGTCGCCGCGCGCCGCTCTTCTCTGGCGCGAGGAAGGGGTAGCTCTCGCCGTGCCCCTCGCTCCAGTCGTAGGGAGCGGTGCACGAGACGGTGCGGGCCAAGTTTTGGCCATCTGTGGCTTGAGCCCCCTTGGCCTTGGCGACGAGCGAAGCCGGGTCGCTGTCGGTCGTGCTGATGACACAGCGCACCGAGCCGGCCTCGCGCACGAGCCGGACGATTCGGCGTGTATCGACTCCGGCGATGGCGGGCACGCCTTGATGCACGAGCCAATCGGGCAAGGACGAGTCTGAGCGGTGGTTGCTGGGCACCTGGCACATCTCTTTGACGATGAATGCCTCGGCCCAAGCGCGTGAGCTCTCCGCGTCCTCTTCGGCGACGCCGTAGTTGCCGATCAATGGATAGGTCATCAACACAACCTGGCCGCTGTACGAGGGGTCCGTGAGGATCTCGTGGTAGCCGGTCATCGCGGTGTTGAAGACGAGATCGCCGAGGCGTTCGCCCTCGGCTCCGACGGAGCGGCCTTCGAGGACGAGTCCGGTCTCGAGGGCCAGCCATGCTTTGGGGAATGCGCTCATACCGGGGGCCAATTGGACGCCACGAGGGGCTGGCTTTCCAGTCTGGACCGCGAGATCTTGCGGCGGCTGCCCGTGGCGTGACTCAGCGAGGGCTGGCGTCGACGCCGAGCCCGGCGGTGGCGCCACGCTCCAGGAGCGGATAGCCGAGTCCAGCGATCATCACAGCGTTGTCGGTACAGAAGGCCGGCGCCGGGAAGTGTGCGCTCAGCCCTTTCTCGGCTGCTGCTGCGTGCAGCTTCTCGCGAAGCCGGGTGTTGCAGGCGACTCCCCCCGCGACCAGGATGCGCTCCAGGCCTGCCTCCTCAGCGGCTGCGATGGCTTGCACGACCAGGGCGTCGACGACCGCCTCCTGGAAGGATGCGGCGACGTCCGGGCGGCGCGGGATGTCCTCGGGTGCCGGCGTCGCGGCCAGGGCGTCTTGCCCGCGAATGTGGTAGAGAATCGCGGTCTTGAGGCCCGAAAACGAAAAGCCCAGCGGGCGGGTGCCACCTCCGGCGGGGGGCTTGGGGCGGTAGCGGGGGAAGCGAAAGGCGGCTGGGTCGCCTTCCTCGGCTTCCCGTGCGATCGATGGTCCGCCGGGATACGCGAGGCCGAGCATCCAGGCGACCTTGTCAAAGGCCTCGCCGGCCGCGTCGTCGAGCGTGGTTGCGATGCGCTCGAGTTCGCCTGGCCCGGTCGCGCGGTAGAGGTCGGTGTGGCCGCCCGAGACGACCAGGGCGATCGCAGGGAACAGCTGGGCATGCGGTTGTTCCATCGTCGCGGCCCAAACATGCGCCTCGATATGGTGGACGGGAACGAGAGGGAGGTCGTGACGCAGGGCGACCGCCTTGGCTGCAGAGAGCCCGACGAGTAGCGAGCCGATCAAGCCGGGGCGCGTGGTGACGGCGACGGCATCGAGCTCGTTGGGGGTGATCCCAGCCTCGTCGATGGCTTGGGCGATCACGCGGTGGGTCTCGCGCACGTGGGAGCGGCCAGCCAATTCGGGCACGACGCCGCCGAAGGCCGCGTGCATCGCGATTTGGCTGTGGACAACCGAGGAGCGCACGTCGTGGCCGTGGGCGACGACAGCGGCCGCCGTCTCGTCGCACGAGCTCTCGATGCCGAGCACCAGCCCGGAGCTCACTGGGGTTTGCTCCCGGCGAGGAGCGTTAAGGCCGCCTCGAGCTGAGCGTCGCGCAGCACTCGCTCGCGCGGTTCACGCCCCAGCTCGCGCTCGAGCGCGTCGACTTCCTGGGCATCCTGGTAGGCCGGCGAGTAGCGCCCGAGGTGTGCGTGCAAGGCACGCCGCTCGCTCGCGAGGAGCTCGACTTCTACGTCAGGCCAAATCGCGCTGCTGCCGTCTCCCCGGTAGTGACGGTCGATCGAGCGTCCTGAGGGGGTCTGGTAGAAGCCGGTCGTGATCTTCAGCATCCCATCGGGGTCGCCAAGCGGCGTGAGCGTCTGGATCGTGCCCTTCCCGTAGGTCTCGGTTCCGACGATCGCGGCGCGGCGATGATCTTGCAGCGCGCCCGCAACGACTTCCGACGCACTGGCGGAGTCTTCGTCGACCAGCACGACCAGCGGCAAGTCGGCGAGCGTCGCCAGCTCGGGGTAAGCCTCTTCCTCGAGGTGCCCTTCGCGGGTCTCGGTGATGAGCAAGACGCCGGCGGGTACGAAGCGATTGGTGACCTCCAGCGCGGCGGTGAGAACGCCCCCAGGATTTCCGCGCAGGTCGAGGATCAGGCTCTGGGCGCCGCGATCTTGGAGCTCGCGCACCGCGAGGTCGAGCTCTCCTGGGGTCTCGCGGCTGAATGAGGTCACGGCCACATATCCAACGCCATCCCCCAAGAGGTCCGCGTGACGCACCGTTGGGTCTAGGACGGTCGCCGGCGTCAGCTCCAGCTCTTCGATGGTTCCGTCGAGACGACGCACCTCAACGTCGATCGTGCGCGGTTCGAGCTCGCCGAGCAACTCGGCGAACCCGCCGGGTTCTAGGTCCGCCAAGCGCACTCCGTCGAAAGCGAGCAGCTCATCACCGACTCGAAGGCCCGCCTTGGCGGCCGGCGAGCCGGGCATCGGGAAGAGGAGCCGGCCCCCGTCCATGGGCTGTTCAAAGATCGCACCGAGTCCGAGGAACGTCCCGAGGGTCTCCTGGCGCACGCGGGAGAGGCGCTCGCCAACGTAGTAGCGGGAGTAGGGGTCGAGACTGCCGGCCATTGCGTCCATGGCTTCTGCCAGCAGCTCACCACGGTCCGTGGGCCGCACGAACTCGTCCTCGATCAGGCCACGGACCGTGGCATATGTCCGCAGGTCGGGGTCTTGTTCGGGCGCTGATGCGCGTAACAGGAAGGCCGTGAAGGCGGCCCCTGCGATGCCCCCAAGCCCGAACAGGAGCGGGCCCGCGGCGCTTCCCGTAGCGTTCAGGGGCGGTTTCTGGGGCGTGTGTTGCATGGGCGGTCGGATTGTACTCCAGGGGGGGCAGGGCGCTCTCCACAGGACCTACGGACCACATTGAAGGGCGCTGGCTAATGAGGTGCCTTTGAAGGTCTAAGGCCTTTGAAAGAAAGTGTTTAGGTGGGCCCATTCGGCCTCCGAAGGGGCTTGGCACGCTCCTCGCTGATGTGGGGCGTCCAGCAAAGGGCCCACGCCCAGGAGACGACACACCATGAAGAAGACTCTGTTCTTGATACTGACCGCCGCCGCCACCGCCACTACGGGTTTCGCCCAAGCCCCGGCTCCGGTCCAGAACCTCTCGCGTGCTGGCACGGCCTTTCGGACGGCCGATGCCAATCACAATGGCGCGCTCAGCGTCGCCGAGGCCCAGCGCCACGGTATGCAGCGCACTCAGTTCCAGACCTTCGATACCGACGCCAACGGGGCGATCGACAAGGAGGAGTTCATGGTCGCCTTCCGCCGGGCGGTCCTGAACAACGGCGGCCGCATCGCCAATGACCTCGACCGCGAGGTCACGCGGATCATGGCGAAGCGCAAGGCCGAGGCCGAGAAGGCCCGCGTCGAGGCTGAGCGCAAGCGCAAGGCCCGTCAGCAGGACGCGCGCAAGAAGGACGCCCGCAAGAATGAGACGGACAAGCCCGCGGTGCGTCCGCCGATCCGTCGAGTCCAGCGTGATGGCGAGCGCCCGGCTCCGGTCCGTACACCGGTTCGCCGTACACCGCGCTAAATGTGAGTCTTTGATTGGGTCATCGTGTCCCAATCTGGGCGCCGAATCGGGGGGATTCGGCGCCCATTTTCGTTGGGGGGCGTACCCCCCGGATCTAGGGGCCAGGCCGACTCTACGACTTGGGCTCCGGCGCGCTGCTGCTGGTGCCGCGCGAGTGAGGCTCTTCTTTGCAAGGCCCCTGGACTGCACTCCAGACAGCAGCCCCACCTGCCACCGTTTCGGTTTGCACCTCTCGAGTGTGGTCGCCAGCGCCCAGGCCGAGCAGGCCTTGTTACGCACGCTCGAGGACTCCGGGTTCCGCTGCAGAAGGCGTGCGGTCGCGCTTCACAAAGCCACCGGCGCAAAGAAGGCCGCCCGCAGCGGTGGGCTGCGGGCGGCCTAGATCGGGACTCTTGGGGCCGATCAGGCGGCGAAGGGCTCCAGGCTCGAGCGGCGGAGGAAGCTGTCGCCAGGACGCCAGCCGAAGGACTCCTCTTCACCAGGAATGAAGATCTCGAAGGGCTCGGTGAGCGCGATCGTGCAGCCGATCCCCTCGAGCTCGGTGCCTACGCGGCGCAACTCCAGCCGTTCGTGGTGGAGTTCGTAACGCCGCATGCGCAAGTCCTCACCATGGATGTGCGCGGACTGTGCAAGGGACGCGACCATGCCCTCGAGGACCTGGATTCGCGCCCGGCGATCGGCCAGTTCGCTGGTGATGCCCTCGAGGAGCGGGATCAGGCACTTGGCCTGGGTGCGGGTGTACTTCAGTGTCTTCATAGATGACCTCCGGCTGATTCTTCGAGCCGGAAGAGGCACCGGATCCGCACACCAGGTTCGATTAGAAAACCGTAATGCCGCTCGTGTGCGATTCTCCTCGGCTGGAATCGTCCGCCCCCGAGTCCGCTGCGAACCATCCCGCGTTACCCTCTGCCCCCCCTTCCCAGAGGAGCCCTTGACCACCCCAATCGCCGAGATCACCGTGCGCACCGAATTTTCGGCGGCGCATCGCCTGCACGCCCCAAGCCTGTCCGACGAGGAGAACAAGGCGCTCTACGGGCCGTGCAACAACCCGAACAGCCACGGCCACAATTACGACTTGTTCGTAACGGTTAAGGGACCGATCGATCCCGTGACGGGCATGGTGATGAACCTCACTGACTTACATGAGCTCGTCCAGCGGCGCATCTGGGATGTGGTGGACCACAAGCATCTTGACGACGACCTGACTCTGCTCGGGGGGCGGGTGTCGACCGCCGAGAACGTCGCGGTCGTCTTTTGGGATATCGTGGCGGAGGAGCTCGGGCGCTTCCCCGGCACCCAACTGACCTGCATCCGCATCCACGAGAGCCGAGCGAACATCGTCGAATACAAGGGAGAGACCCAGTGAAGGAACACGTCCGCCACATCCTGGAGGAACTCGGTGAGGATCCCGATCGCGAAGGCTTGGTGCGCACCCCGGAGCGGGTGGCCAAGAGCATGCGCGAGCTCACCCGCGGCTACAGCATGAGCGTCGCCGACGTCGTCGGCCAGGGTGTGTTCGAGGAGGACTGCTCCGAGATGGTGCTCGTCAAGTCCATCGAGTTCTACAGCCTCTGTGAGCACCACATGCTGCCGTTCTTCGGCCAGGCCCATGTGGCTTACATCCCCAACGGTCGGATCATCGGCCTCTCCAAGATCCCGCGGATCGTGGACATCTTCGCGCGTCGGCTTCAGGTCCAGGAGCGCATGACGACCCAGATCGCCGAGGCTTTGAGCGACATCCTGAATCCCAAGGGAGTCGGCGTCGTATTGAGCGCAGCACACCTCTGCATGATGGCGCGCGGCGTCCAGACCCAGCGCTCCCACACCGTCAGCTCCTGCATGCTGGGAGACTTCCGCGAGGACGCGCGCACGCGCTCGGAGTTCCTCGACCTGGTCCGCTCGAACGGACACGTCTAGCCGCTCGGAAGGCCTTCACATGGCCGGGGCCCACCGAAGAGGGTCAGTACATGCGGAGCTCGTCGGGGGCGTCGGGCATGGTAGCCCGGACGATCAGCTTGGCGACGTCTTCGACCGAGTCCATGCTTGAGCGGTCCCAGTCGCCGGGGACATCGTCGAAGATCGACGTGTCCGTACCTTGCGGGTAGACCGCGCGGACTTGGATCTCGAGCTCGCCTAGCTCGGCTCTCCAAACGTCCGAGAGGCCCCGCAGGCCGTACTTGGAAGCGCTGTAGGCGGAATTCGCGGGGAAGCCGGTTTCCGCGGCGATCGACAGGACGTTCACCACGACGGCCGAGGAAGACGCCCTGAGGGCGCCCAGGCAGGTCCTGGTGAGAGCCAGCGGAGCCGTCAGGTTGACGCGCAGCATGTCCTCGAAGAACGCGGGGTCCGTGTGCTCGAGACTGCGGACGTTGAAGATGCCCCCGTTGTTGATGAGGACGTCCAGGCCGCCGAGGACCTCCAAGGCCGACTGGGCGGCGGCCTCGAGGCCTTCGAGGTCGCGCAGGTCGACGGGCACAACCAAGGCCTGGGCACCGAGCTCTTGGACTTCTAGAGCCAGCTCTTCGAGGGCTGCGGTGGTGCGGCCTGCGAGGGCCAGCGTGGCGCCCGGCTCGGCCAAGGCGAGGGCCGTCGCGCGACCAATGCCGCGACTGGCACCGGTAATGAAGTAGGTACGCATGCGGCCTTGAGGAGACCAGGGCCACCCTTCGGACTCAAGCGCTTCCCGCCCAATCCGTCCGTTGGGCCGCCACGATATGGGGCTGGTACGGAGCGACCATCACTTAAGGTTTCAGGGGGCCCTCCGACGCGCGGAGGACCCCCTGAACTCATTTCCCGGGACGCGCCCGGGGAGTGACGACCTTAGCGGCGGCTCTTGCCGACCGTCAGGTTGACCGCGATGACTTCGTCAGCCTCGGCTTCGTCGTCGATGTAGTTGATGCCCCACTTGGCGTTTTGGCCATGGAGCAGCCAGTTAAGGCCGAACGTGTCCTTCGTGGTGTCGGCGTCGTCGTCACGGTCCTCGTGGCGGTAGCCGATCTCGAGGTTGTCCGCGAGGAGGTACGTGACCGCCACGGCGTACGGGTTCGTGGAACCGGCGGAGGCCAGCACGGCATCGTCGCCGCCGTCAGCAAGCTCGATGGTGCCGAAGATCTGGCCCATGGTGATGGCCGCGTCGACGATCAGGATGGCGTCATTGCCGTCGTCCTCCATGTCCGTGTAGCCAACACCGATCACGGCGTCGAGCTCGTCACCGGCCTTGAGGGCGCTTTCCTGCATGGCAACACCGTTGCCGATGTTGTAGGAGGCGTGGGCCGTGTACATGAGGCTGTCGCCGGTGCCGTCGCTGCCGTTCTGGGCGGCGAGGGCCCAGGTGAAGCCCGAGTTGTGGCCGTCGACCTGGATGCCGTTGTCGAACGTGTCGAAGTGCATGCCGATGAGGCTGCGATCGATGAAGAACTGGTTCTCCGGGTCGATGTTCGCGCTACGCGCGATCATCTGACGGAAGATACCCCAGGTGATGCCGATGTTCTCGCCACTGGCCCAACGGACGAAGGCGTCCTCGAGCACGGCCGAGCCGCTATCGACGTCGACGTTGACACGCCAGTCGAACTCCTCAAGGGAGCCTTCGATCCAGATGTCGCCGTCTTCTTGGGACCAGCCACCTTCCGAGCCACCGTCACGGTAGCTGTTGCGGAGGAGGGCGCCGACGTCGACGCCGCCGCCGCCCTGGGCGACGGTGCTGCTCAGGGACGCGATGTCCTGATCGAGCTGAAGCCAATCACCTTCGGCAGCCATGCTCGTGGAGCTGGCGGCGGCGATGGCGATCGCGCTGTAGATAAACTTGTTCATTTGGGTGTGCACTCCGAAATGCAGTGAGATAGGTGTTCCTTATGGGATGGGGAACATGAGGCGAAGAGGGTGCCTTGCACCCCCGTCAAAGGGAAGTCCCTTTCGAGCTTTCCCGATGACCATTCGCTCACGAACTTGATCGGTTCCTTGTGCCATTTCAAGCCCCCTAAAAGGGGTCGGGATCCGGGCGATCTCTGTAAGTTCCCTTGAAATCAAGGGTTTAGGGCTAAAGTTCCAGCGGCATGAATGCCGATAGGAATTGATTCGGGGCTGGGAGCGGACCCCTCTGGAGGCCCTAAGTCCTTTCAGGTAAAGAGCTTGACGCGCGGGCGCGGCGCCTCAGCCGGCGTCCAAATGGGCCTCGAGAGTCGCGTCTAGGGCCCGTACGCGGGCTTCGAGCGCCTCATCCGGCGGTGCATTCAGGGCCAAGCAGGCCTGGATCAGGCACTCCAGCTCCTCTCGCAAGGCCTCGAGGACAGCGAGTTCATCGGCTCCAGAGGGCGTCGTGAGGCCTTCTACCCGCGCGCAATAGGCGTTGGCGCGGTCCTCGAGCAGCATGCTGATCGCGTGACTCCAGGCGCCTTCCTGACGTTGGAGCAGGCCCCCAACGTGCTCGAGGGTCGGCCCTGCTGACTGGTAGTCGCCTTCGAGGACCAGGCGGCCCAGGGGGATGAGGAGCGCCGTAGCGTCCTCTCGGGTGGGCTCTCGAACTCCTTCGAGAGCGGGGGCGTGCTCCGCAAGCGCGCGCCCAAGGTCCTTCGCGGGGTTGTCCGTGCTCATGTGCTCATCATCGGCGGGTCAGAAGTCGCCAGGGCCCTGCCGCCGCCGCTTTTTCTCACCTGCGCGCTTCTTGGCGTCCAGGCGCCGCTGGACCGAGCCGCGCGTTGGCTTGGTCTTGTGCCGGGTTTTGGGTACGTGCAGGCCGCCCTCGAGGACGGCGACCAGGCGCTCGAGGGCAGCCCGTTGGTTGCGTTCCTGGGTCCGGTGCTCGGAAGAGTGCAGTACCAGGACGCCCTCTTTGGTCAGCCGGGAAGCGAGCTTATCGAGCAGTCGAGCCCGCTGCCCTTCATTTAAAGAGGGGGACTGGGCGACGTCGAAGGAAAGCACCGCTTTGGTCGCGACCTTGTTGACGTTTTGGCCACCAGGACCCCCGGACGCCACGAAGCGCCAGCGTAGCTCGCCGGTGTCGAGGGAGATGCCCGGCCGGACGGTCAGGCGCTCGCCCATTGGTGGAGCAGCGCCCAGGTGAAGATGCCCGTCTTGTGCCCGTCAGAGAAGCGCAGACTCAGGGCATAGTTGCCGACCAGTTCCAGATCGCCCTGGGTCAGGTCGTCGGGTACTGCGCTTGTGTCCAGGGTCCGCACCCCGGTCATCTCGTCCACGCACTGGGCGCATGGGCAGCGCCGACGCAGTTCGGCTGCAGTGAGCTCCGTGCGGGTCCCGTCACTCCACTCGACCGCGATGCGCGCGGGGTCCGAGCGATGGATCACGAGCGGCGAGGCGGAGGGCGATGGGCTCATGGCGGGGGGTGGTGGGCAGAGCCGGATTTGAACCGGCGACCCCTTGATTTTCAGTCAAGTGCTCTACCAACTGAGCTATCTGCCCGCAGGCGGAGCATTGTGCCGCGCAGGCCTCCGCAGTCAACCTCTAGGAGGCAGATTCGGAGAAGGCGCGGACAGCTCTGTGCGAGCGGCTGCGACATCGGCGGCGATCGCGGCCTCGAGCTCCGGGAGCCCGTCGAACTTGCGCTCTTCGCGCAGAAAGGCGACGAACTCAACCGCGACCTGTTCGCCATACAGGTCGGCGTCGAGCTCCAACGCGTGGACCTCGATCGACGCCTCGGGCGCGTCA
>Ga0316208_1003618_pt1 | contig 10988 bp, 7 predicted proteins | sample 3monopyrite_MG_FD_204944 | JGI IMG/M metagenome (GOLD analysis project Ga0316208, IMG submission 204944) | Microbial mat bacterial communities from mineral coupon in-situ incubated in ocean water Damariscotta River, Maine, United States -... | ecosystem: Environmental > Aquatic > Marine > Coastal...
CGTACGTCACTACCGCGCCAGCATCAGAAGCCCCAAACGCCCTCCACCCAAACGCAGGCGATGCAAAAACGGTACCCACGTCTCCACTCAGAAACTTCTGAATGCTAGAAAATCAACATGTTAAAAGCCCTGGCCAAGAGTGGTTGGGCCACCCGGCGGTTGGAACATCGTGAGTATGTCGCTGTTTGAGAATCGCCTCCTGTGGCGATGCCACTCAGACAACTCGTGCCGAATTGCCTGAACCACCCGCGATCGCGAAGCGACTTTGCGGATGTTCTGTGTTGCGCGAGCGCGCCCGTGAAACCAATCTAGTTCACGCCATCATCAGACAACTCTGCGGCATCATATACCGCCCCAAGCACGTCAGGATTTCCAATCGCGTCTTGCCAGTTGTCTCCGAACCGCTCAAAGATGGATGCGACCGCGAGAAGTTCAAGCGGGTTCGAGGCGCTGAAGTGATGGCCATCCTTTTCGGCGCACCAGATGTTGCAATCGTCTCCCAATTCGACCCGAAGGACGTAACCATTCTCTTCGAGAATGACCAAGGCCGGATTGTATGTGTTGCCAGCTGAGCTAATCGTCATGAGAGAATCGCACAACCTGGTTCGCACAACGGGACGCACAGCCGTCGCCGCACTTAGCGGCACCAAACAGGTTGTGCATGAGTCTCAGATTACCAAATCTTGGATCGTCGGCCAAAGTTCAAGGCGATTCGGCATGGATGCCGAACTCTGCGGCTATGCGCTGTTGGGCGGCCATTGGCTACACGTGATTGAGGATTGAAACAAATATCTCTTTCCACTTTCGCCACGTTTGACTGAGAGCCCCTGCAAACGATTTTTCACGGAAAAGAAACCAGACATAGAGTGGCAAGAAAAACGTCGAAGGAATCAACACCGCGATTCCAATGCCGACCGCAAGATATAAAAGGGTCTCTTGCCAGTCCCAAATCGCCCAGATCAGCGCTGCCAACAGCAGCAAACCAACTGCGATGCCGATGATGTGTTTTGCGATACGAATGGGTGAACGCCCAACAGGATTCTTAACAACAGCCCTGTCGTTTATTCAGGGCAACGATCGGAATAGTATTCGTGCCAGGTTGGGACGGCAATCGTGGTGGGTGGGCGTTTGGCTGGCCGGCCCGATTGGATGACTGCAAATGAAAAACGCCCGGCAAGAACTGGTCTCGCCGGGCGTTTTGGTTTTCAGCAGCAGTTAACTCACGGGCTTAGTAGACGTCTTCGTCGCCGTGTGAGTGCTTGCCATCTTTTGGTGCTTCTGCGATCAGAGCGTCGCTGGTCAGCAGCAGGATTGCTACTGAGGCGGCGTTCTGTAGAGCGGATCGTGTAACCTTGGTCGGGTCGATGATACCGGCCTTGACCATGTCGACAAACTTATCGGTCTCGGCGTTGTAGCCGTTGTTGCCGTCCAGTTCGAGAACCTTCTCGCAGATGACTCCGCCGTCTTTGCCGGCGTTGTCAGCGATTTGAGAAAGCGGAGCTCGGCAGGATCGAAGGATGATGTTGTAGCCAACCTCTTCGTCGTGGCTGATTTTGCCAGCTTTGACGGCACCGGAAGCTCGCAGCAGTGCGACTCCGCCACCAGGCAGGATGCCTTCTTCGACGGCAGCACGTGTTGCGTGCAGAGCGTCTTCGACGCGAGCCTTCTTTTCCTTCATTTCAGATTCAGTGGCGGCTCCGACGTTAACCTGAGCAACTCCACCGGAAAGCTTGGCGACTCGTTCGTTCAGCTTTTCCTTGTCGTAGTCGCTGGTCGAGTTGTCGAGTTCCCGACGAATCTGGTCGATACGAGCCTTGATGTCGGCTGACTTTCCGCCACCTTCGATGATGGTGGTGTTGTCCTTGTCGATGATGATCTTCTTGGCAGTACCCAGATCGCTGAGCTGAACGTTGTCCAGCTTGATGCCGAGGTCTTCGAAGATTGCCTGGCCACCGCACATGATGGCGATATCCTGCAGCATGGCCTTACGACGATCGCCGTAGCCAGGAGCTTTGACAGCAGCAATCTTGAACGTGCCTCGCAGCTTGTTGATGACCAGCGTCGCCAGAGCTTCGCCTTCGACGTCTTCGGCGATGATCACCAGTGCCTTGCCGCTCTGAACGACCTTTTCCAGAACTGGAACAAGGTCTTTAATGTTGGAAACCTTCTTTTCGTGGATCAGGATGTAGGCGTCTTCGAAGACGGTTTCCATGCTGGTTGAATCTGTCACGAAGTATGGCGACAGGTATCCACGATCGAACTGCAGGCCTTCCTTCTTGTCGTAGTCGGTGTTGAGGCTCTTGCCTTCTTCGACAGTGATGACACCGTCTTTGCCGACTTCTTCCATCGCCTTGGCGAGGATGTCGCCGATCTCGGTGTCGCCGTTTGAAGCAACGGTTCCAACCTGAGCGATGGATTTCTTGTTGCGACATTCAGTCGACATGCCGTGCAGGTTTTCGACGATGTCGGAAACCGCTTTGTCCATGCCGCGTTTCATTTCGATCGGGCTGACACCGGCGACAACAGCTTTCAGGCCTTCGTTGAAGATCGCTTCGGCCATGACGGTGGCGGTTGTTGTTCCGTCACCGGCGTTGTCTGAAGTCTTGCTGGCAACTTCCTTAACCAGCTTGGCTCCCATGTCTTCGAACTTGTCGCTCAGTTCGATTTCGCGAGCGACAGTCACGCCGTCCTTGGTGACGGTCGGCGAGCCAAAGCTCTTTTCGAGGATGACGTTTCGTCCGCGTGGCCCGAGGGTCACTTTGACGGCACGAGCGAGTTTGCTGACGCCGCGCCGCATGGCTTCTTGAGCGTCCTGGTCGAAGGCAATGATCTTTGCCATGAGTCGAATTCTCCTGTGAATTGTTTGGATGTCTCGTCGTGTGCCACTGGCTCTGCCAGTGCAACGTTTTCCTGGACCGAGATCTCAGGAAGGCACTGGCAAAGCCAGTGGCACACATTTTTAATTTGCAGTTAGTTTTAATTTGCAGTTAGTTTTAATTTGCAGTTAGACGGTGGCGAGGATGTCGCTTTCGCGAAGCAGCAGGAAGTCGTCGTCGCCAACGCTGATTTCTTCGCCGGCGTACGAGGTGAACAGAACTTTGTCACCCGCTTTGACGGTTAGAGGCAGTTTCGTTCCATCGCTCTTCACGTGACCATCGCCGACTGCGACGACGGTACCCCGCTGCGGCTTATCCTTGGCCGAGTCAGGAAGCACGATTCCGCCAGCGGTTGTTTCCTCAGCGGCATCCCGCTGCAGGACAACTCGGTCACCCAGTGGAATCAGATTTGTCTTCTTCGCCTTCTTTGATTTCTTCGCTGTTGCTGTCGCCATTTCAAGCTCCTGAGTCGCTATTTCACTATTGTTTTATCGATTTGCGTTTGCCTGACAGTCCGTCGCAGGCCGATCCGCAGGATCCGGCTGCCTTCCCGGCAGCCAACGTCCGTCATCCGTGTCGGAAAATCACGACATACCGGCAGCCCAAATTCGGGCTAATGCCTCAGTAAGCGAACGACGTGCCACTCAGAAGCGAGTGTTGCAACTGCCAATGCTCGATAGGTTTACGAGAATTGGCGATTCGGGCGCGTCGCTGCCAGATTGCGGATCCACGGTTGCCCGGAACAAGACTTCTGCCAGGATGGCAGGAAGTTCGACTCAGAACGGTGTAGACGAGTTTCGAACGATTCATCGGTTGATTAGCCGATAGATGGCTGATTTCAGAGACCGTGTCGACCACATTGACCGTGCCACCAAGTCTCAGAAATCGTCGTATCATTAAGAGAAAAATCTCCTTTTGGTTCAGACGAGGAATGGATCACGTTGATCGTCGCCCCGACCAATCCACCAGCATCGAATGCTCGAACCCGTGCAGCTCGAGCGTTTGTCGGGCCGCTGATAGTGTCGATGCTGACTCTGCTCGCCGTGCTAGTCACGCTGGATCCGGCTGACTCTCGGTCGCATTTGCCGCAAGGGCCGGGGATTACGCTCGACGAATCCTTCAATGTTCAAATGGGCGTCTACCTGGTTGAGAGTCTGAAGAATTACGGCTTGGGAATTCTCGACCCACAGAGCGTCCAGGAAGTGTTCGGAAATCCCGCGTACAACCCCGATCATCCTCCGCTCGGACGAATGTGGCTGGGAGTTTTTCACGAGATTTCGCGAGCCGTCGCGCCGGTTGAGACGGAAGCCAGTGGCAACTGCGGCGACAATCCATTCGTGACGATTCACGCGCGAGCGGGCTCGGCCGTTGCTTTTGCCCTGACCGTCTTGCTTGTCGGAGTGTTCGCGGCTCGACGCTGGGGATCTCTGGCGGGTGTGACCTCTTCAATCAGTCTGGCAGTGATGCCGCGGCTGTTCGGCCACGCGCACCTGGCATCGCTTGAAACCTTCATGGGGCTGACCTGGACGGTCGCGATTCTCGGCACGATTCATTTTTGGGCTCGGCGGGACGAGTCGAATCCGGACGATGATCCCACTTCAGAATTGACGGTCGTTTCGAAGTCGGAGCCGCCCGGGGACAAAGCAGCGATCCTGTGCGGACTTTTCATTGGCCTCGCCCTGCTCACGAAAATGCAGGCGGTGTTGCTGCCTCCGCTGCTCACCGTGTGGGCATTCTGGCATTGGCGACTCTCGGCATTTCGGCCGCTCGCCATCAGTGGAAGCACGACGGCCGTTGTGTTTGTCATCGGCTGGCCGTGGCTGTGGCTCGACCTGCCAGGACACCTGACAGAATACTTCGGTCGAACAACCGGTCGAGTCTCTTTGAACGTCTGGTATCTCGGGCAGGTCTTTAAAGACGTGGAGGCTCCGTGGCATTACCCGTGGGTGATGACGCTCGTCACTGTTCCGGTCGGAATTCTTCTGCTGACGGCAGTTGGATTATGGGGAGCGAGACGACGATTTCTCAGCGACCCGATACCAAGTCTGATCATCGGATCGATCATCGCGCCGCTGGTTCTGTTCTCGTTGCCTGGCGTTGCCGTCTATGACGGAGCGAGACTTTTTCTGGTCGCGTTTCCCGGCATCGCCTTGCTGGCCGGGTTCGGAGTCTCGCGCCTCCGCGCATGGCTCGTTGCTCGGAAATGGCCTCACAAACCAATGCTTGGAATTGTGCTGGCCACTCAGGTCGTCGGCATTGTGTCCACAACTCCGTACTGCCTTAGCTACTACAACCTGGCCGTCGGTGGCACTCCCGGAGCGGAGCGGCTGGGGTTCGAAGTGAGTTATTGGGGAGACAGCTTCTCGCGCAAGTTTGTTTTCAAACTGGTGGATGCGATTCCGGATGGCACCATCGTTAAAGTCGCTCCCGTACTTCACCAATTCCAGCTGCCAGAGATCGAGCGGCAAGTGCCGATCCTGGCTCGGGGAAATACTCCAACCGGACGACGAGTCTGGCTCATCGCCGCTGACAACCCCCTTGAACCATATCGAGATCGCGGGCTGTCGGCAGGGGTGGGCAGCTCGTCGATCCCTGCGGAGTATCTCGCCGTATTTAATCGTCGGGCGGACGCGCCTTCGCCGAAACTTCTCGAAGATGCTGGATGGGAACTCGTCAATTCTGAAACGTGCCAGGGCGTGATGGTGTCATCATTCTGGCGTCGTTCGAGTTCCGGCGTTTCCCGTTGAGCCCGCGGCCGGACTCCGAGTGCTGACAGCTGGCTTTGGCGAGTCGGCAGTTGGACTCGTTGCTGACTTTGTTTCTGCTTCTGGCGAGTCGCTGACTGGTGTCTTCTTTTCAGTCGCCCAGGGCAATTCGGAAAGATCGGCACCGGCGTCGCTGCCGTCAGTTGATCCCTGAATGGCCGGGTTGAGTTCGGTCAGGCCCGGGCCGAGTTGCCAGACGCCTGGAGTCAACGCGCCGAAAGTTTCCTCGGAGTCAAACGGGCGTTCGGCCAGCCAGTCGATCGGCAGGTTCTTTGAACCGACGCTGCCGTTAGTTTGCCAGAGAGCTTGCCAGCCTTCCCAGGAGAGCACATCGTCAGAAGCTTCGACTGACCAGAAGACGGCAACCGAGTCGAAGAAGTTTCTTTCGCCCCGCCATACAAGCATCCGCCGGGCATCTTCCGCAGGAATTGCTACTTCAGAGACGACCAGTGGCGAAGCTTCAGTGGACGAAATGATGCTGTTTCGGACTCGACACTCGATCGCCGGCACGTCGACAGAAACTGGTCCGACAAAACGCACGAACGATCCCGAAAGACGCGCCGACAAGTGCTCCATGCTGAAGTCGAGCATCGGGCGGTCGGCGGTCGGCATCGCCAGGGGCCGGATTTGAAGGAAGTCTCCATCGAGCGCAGCGACGCAATTGTCCATCGAAAAGCTTGCCTGTCCTGGCCAGGCGATGGTTGCAAAACTTGACTGTCCGCGGAAGACGCAATCGGTTGCCTGTATTCCCAATTCTTCGCGCTGAATGGCAGCCGGAGTCGTCGGCATGTCCGCCGGCATTCGACCGGAATCAGACGCAATGTCGAGGATCGTCGCCGGAGCATGTGCCGGGTTTGCGACGGTGATCGTGACTCGATCCATCGCCAGCAGCCCCGCTCGCGACACCCCGAACAGTGAATACCGATCCGCCGATGGTCGCTCGGGAATCGTCATTTGAAGATTTACATTGACGATCCTCAGCGGTCCGGCATTCAGCGTGATCATCCGAGCGGTCGAGTCTGTCGAGTCGATTTCGGACGGGACAAATTCGATGGTCGGCGTGTGCCCTCGAGCGGCTCGAATGGTGAGATTCTTCCGCGTCACTCGGAACGACTTTTCGACCAGCTTGTCCGAGAACTGCAACTCGATCGTGCTGCCATCTTCCGCTGCGGCGCAGGCGGCTTCGAGCGTTCGGTAGTGGCGATCGAGCGAGGCGTCACCCGTAAACAGAGCAACCGGTAACTCATCATCCACGGTCGGAGTAACGTTTGGCTGAGTTGCCGCCGGAGCAGCCGGCTTTGCAGTTCCGGTTTCTGATGCCTCGATGACTCGGGGCGGTTTGATCGTTGATGGCGAATCCTTTGTGCCTTCCGCCGTGAGAATCTTCGTCATCTCCGGAATCAGTTCGCCCGGCGTTGCTGGAATGCCGTCCGGAGGAACGAGTGGTGAAATCGGCAACGTGCTGTTCGGTGCGAGCGGTCGCGAAGTCGACGCGATCAGGTCGTTCTCGGGCTCGATGGCGGCGGGCGGACCGGTCTCTTCGGAACTTCCCTGTCCCGTGGCCGGTTCGCTCGGGCCAGTGGGTGTTACAGTTACGGTCTCCTTGCTGCCCGACTCGGTACCTGCACTCGCCGCGTTTGTGTTGGAGGATGGGTCGTTCGGTGGTCGGTCGGAACGTGTCTGTTGCTGCGGCGGAATGCCCGCCATGCGCAGGCCGATCTCGGGAAACTGGTGAAAAACTCCGACCACGCTTAACAGCACGGCGACGGTGGCAAGCCATCCGGCGTTACCAGCCAGCCAGCTTGTCGTGGCCGATTTCGAAGCCACCCAGACCAGGCCTTCTGGATTCACGCCACGCAAGCCCAGATGCCCTGCGGCGTGGGTGAGGTCTCGAATTAACTGATCAGCGTTCTGATGTCGGTTGTTCCGATCGCTGTTCATCATCCGTCGAACGATGGCCGAGACGAAGTCCGGGATGCGCCGATTGATGGCCGCCGGGTCGGGAGCTTCTTTGCCCTGATGGTCAAGCAGCTTCTGTAGCACGGTGCCTTCGGGGTAGGGCGGCTGCCCGGTCAGCATGTGGTACAGCGTGCAGCCGAGCGAATAGATATCCGACCGAACGTCGACCGAGCGAGGATCCTTGGCCTGCTCCGGCGAGATATAGTCAAACGTGCCGAGCGTTGTGCCCGGCAGTGTCAGGTCGGCCTGGGACTCCGTCGTGTCGTTTCTCGCAAGCCCCAGATCGACCAGCTTCGCGCGACCGCTCGGCGTGATGATAATGTTGGACGGTTTAATGTCGCGATGGACGACCCCCATCGCCGACGTGTGTTTCAGAGCCGCCGCGATTTGCAGCGCGTAGTTGATCGAGTCGGTAGGTGAGATGCGGTGTTGCCGTCGGATCAGCTCGCGAATGGTCGAGCCGGTGACATACTCGAACGCGATGAAGTGCAGGCCGCGTTCTTCGCCGATGTAGTGAACGCGGGCGACGTTTTCGTGGTCGAGGCGAGCGGCCGCGCGCGCTTCGTTCTGAAATCGTTTGACCGATCCGTCGTCGTAGGCCTGAGACGGAGCCAGCAGCTTCAGGGCGACCATCCGTTGCAGACGAGTGTCGACCGCTCGGAAGACGGCACCCATCCCGCCCATGCCGATTCGTTCTTCAATCCGGAAATGGTCCAGCTCGATGCCGCTCGGACTGTGAGTGCCGATGCTGGAGCCAGAATCCTGTCGAGGCGGGAACAGACGATTGACAAGTTCGCTGGGCGGTGAGTCTCCGGCACGTGGGACCATCATGCCCAGGGGGCCGGTCTTGTTAATGACGGTTTCCGAACCGGACAGCCGAGGCAGGTGCGCATCGCTATCGGCCGCCGACAACGGTGGCAGAGGTCGGGATTCCCGATCCGCATCCGGAGCAGCCAGGCCGCTTCCGGAAACCATGGATGATTGTTCTCTGGCAGACATCAGGACCGCCATCATTTCGCGAATGCGAAGAGTGAAGTGAATTGCCGCGTGCAGGCAACTGTTTAACCAGAACCTGCGATGAAACGTTCGAGAGAATTCTCAGTTAGATGTGTGTTTACGAAGATGTTGAAGAGTGAGCTGGGAGATCTACGATTCTTTGTGGTCGAGATTCGTCCGATGTCGACGTCAGGCGTCCGAACCACCACCACCACCGATCGATTGATCAATTGTTTCCAGATGCTGACGTGTTTTCAGAAAGAGCTGCTCGGCAAATTCCTGGCTTTCGAGAAGATTCGCCACCTGACTTCGGACGGTCACATCCTGGACGCCGGCTCCGGACTTGTTGAATGGCGAATCAGGTTTGACGAGTTCGTGAACGTCTTTCGTTTTCGGAACCAGATTCTGTTCGAGATGTTCGATCAATTCGTGTGTGAGCCGTTCTGCTTCTTTGCAGACGCTGTGCAGTGGAACGTCCTTCAATGATTCGCTCATGGCTTCCTCAGTGCTGATCCTGCTGAATGTTGCCGACCGTCTAACTCGCTATTAGATCGCTCTTTACAGCGAATCGTCAAGGACTGTTCTGCGGTTTGACGCAACACTGTCAGGATTGGTGACTTTGTCACGCCGGCCACGGAGCGGTGAACCTGTCGAGCCGCTGCAATCGGCAATTCATGAGCCAACTCGGCACCTTAGGCGAGCATGCAGAGGTAACCCTCCGAGATGGCTTCGTGCAGGAGCGGTCCTGACTGCTCTTACGCCTGTGACGGCAGGGTGACCGAGGCTGTGGTTTCTGATCAGCCAGGACGTGACGGTCGATAAGTCAGTATGGCCGAAGTCTGATCGAGACGTGTACGTAAAAAAGCACCGTCGATCAGTTCGAATTCCAGTCCGGGGCCGGACTCGTCGCGAGCCACATCGCGATCTTGAGGGAATGACGATGCAGAATCCGCTTCGGAATCTGGCAATCCGCACCAGACTGATTCTTCTCGCGACGGGTTCGAGTTGCGTTGCGATCGCGATTGCCAGCGCCGGATTCAGCTACTTCGACACGCAAACTCTGCAGGACGCGCTGATTGCTCAAACGACATCCGATGCCGAACTGCTCGCCTTCAGCGGCTCAAACGCGATGCTGGCCGACGACGAATCCGCTGCGGAAGAATTGCTGCGGTCACTCAGCCGACAACCCGACATCCGCGTCGGAATGATGATCGATCCGCAGGGTGAGATTCTTGCTGCCTATCCGCCGATTCCGGACGGCGACCGGCAATCGATCAACGAGGCCGCTGGTCGGAGAATGTTGAGTTTGTCTGACGACTTCGGCAGCTATCACTCGGCACGATATCGGTTTGTCGAAGATGGCAGCCTGGAGTTGGTCCAGCCGGTGATTGTCTCCGACGAGATCATCGGCACGGTCTATCTGCAGGCCAGTCGCGAAGGACTGCATCGAAAGATCGCACACTATCGCTGGATCGTCGCGGCCGTCGTGTTCATGTCGTTGTTCTCGGCGGTGCTCTTCGCGGTCCTTGTGCAGCGTCGAGTTTCTGACCCGTTGTTGTCGCTGGCTGAAATGGCCCGGCGGATTTCTCACGAAGACAACTACACGCTCCGCATGAGAGGCCACACTGGCGGAGAAGTTGGAATTCTTTTCGAAGCGTTCAATCGAATGCTCGATCAGATCCAGCATTCGAAAGACGCGCTGGCTCAGGCCAACGACGAACTTGAAGAACGAGTCGTTCGCCGAACCGAGCAACTGGCCAAAGCACGCGACGCCGCCGAAGCAGCCAACCAGGCCAAGAGCGAATTCCTCGCCAACATGAGTCACGAGATTCGAACGCCGCTGAATGCCGTGCTTGGTTTCACCGAGTTGCTGCGGCACGAATCGAGCGATGTCACGGAATCAGATCGAGAAGAATACCTCGACACAATCAACACCAGCGGCCAACACCTGCTGCAATTGATCAATGACATCCTTGATCTCTCACGCGTCGAAGCCGGCTATCTTGACGTCGAGCTTCGTGAATGTTCGCCGCAGTCCCTCCTCGCGGAAGTGGTCGCGTTATTGAGTGTCCGTGCGAAAAAACGCGGTCTGGAAGTCAACTATCACTGGATCGGTCCGCGACCTGAGTCCATCGAAACGGACGAGTATCGGCTCCGCCAGTTGCTGATGAACCTCGTCGGAAACGCAGTCAAGTTTACGTCGACCGGTCGCGTCGACATTCTTGCGGAACTCGAACGCGTCGAAACTTCAGAACGCGTCGAAACTTCAGAAGCCGACGACGCAGCCACCGACGCCGCAGCCACCGACGCCGCAGCCACCGACGCCGCAGCCACCGACGCCGCAGCCACCGACGCCGCAGCCACCGACGCCGCAGCCACCGACGCCGCAGCC
>Ga0316208_1003620_pt1 | contig 10986 bp, 9 predicted proteins | sample 3monopyrite_MG_FD_204944 | JGI IMG/M metagenome (GOLD analysis project Ga0316208, IMG submission 204944) | Microbial mat bacterial communities from mineral coupon in-situ incubated in ocean water Damariscotta River, Maine, United States -... | ecosystem: Environmental > Aquatic > Marine > Coastal...
CGATTACTGTAACTGCGACCATTGACTCGGCGGGTGCCTTTAGCAACACTGCTAGTGCGACGGCTGATGAGACGGATCCAGATACGACCAACAATACCGATGATGGAAGTGATGGTAACAATGGAGGTAATGCAGGCGGTGTAGCCGATTTATCTATCAATAAAACAGTAGATAATACGAATCCAAACATAGGAGATACTATATCGTTTACGATTACCATAACTAATGATGGTCCTGATGATGCAAGCGGAATTCAAGTATCTGATGTGTTGCCAGTAGGATTTACCTATGTAAGCGATACTGCTACTCTTGGTTCGTATAATTTCACTTCAGGTATATGGACGTTAATTGATCCTGTTCTTTCGGGAACTTCAGAGTCATTAACCATTGTAGCAACTGTAAACGCACCAACAGGTACTCCAAATGAGTACATTAATGTTGCTGAAGTTATAATGAGTGACCAAGTTGACCCAGATAGTGATCCAGATAATGACGATGGAGACCAAAGTGAGGATGATGAAGATTCTGTTGTAGTAGATCCAAATATACCTACGTCAGATTTATCACTTACGAAAACAGCAAGTGACCTAACTCCAACGGTTGGTGATGTAATAACATTTACACTTCAGATAGATAATGATGGTCCAGACGATGCAACTGGAGTAGGAGTACTTGATATGGTCCCTTCAGGATTTGCTAGTATTTCTAACGTCAGCAACGGTGGTGTAGTTATAGCAAATAACATAGAGTGGAGTAATCTAACAGTGACTACTGCAGGTTTAACTTTAACGTATGATGCTGTAGTGGGTGCTCCAACAGGCGTGCCAGGAGAATTTACCAACATTGCCGAGGTTGTAGCAAGCGATCAGAACGATCCAGATAGTGATCCGAATAATGACGATGGAGATCAGAGTGAAGATGATGAAGATTCGGTAACCGTCGATCCAATGATAGTTGTGAATACCGATGTAGATATAGCAATAACTAAAACGGTAGATACAGGTAATATTGCTCAACCAATTATAGGAACCAATGTGGTGTTTACCATAGAAGTGAGCAACTTAAGTATGAACACCGCAACTGGTATTGTAATCGAAGAAGTTCTGCCTACGGGTTACGAGTTCGTAGATGCCACCGCAAGTGCTGGTAACTATGATGCAAACTCAGGCCTTTGGACAATCGATGTCCTGAATGGGAATGAAACAGCAACATTGGTTCTAACTGCGAAGGTGGTAGACAATGGTGACTATGTGAACATTGCCACATTAATTGATGTTGATCAAACCGATGTAAATGGCGGCAATGATTCTGATAGTGCGTTCATTGAGCCTAATTGTATGGTTGTATTTAATGAGATTTCACCAAATGGAGATGGAGTTAATGACTTCTTTGTAGTGAGTTGTCTAGATCAATTCCCGAACAATGTCGTAAGAATCTACAATCGCTGGGGTAATATCGTATTCGAAAAAGAAAACTATGACAATAGCTTCTTTGGAAGATCGAATGGAAGAGCAAATTTCCAAGTGGATGAGTTGCTACCAGTTGGAACATATTATTACACGATCGATTTAGGTCAAGGAACACAGCCTATGGCAGGTTGGTTATATATAAATAGATAATAAAAATAGAGGGTGTTACTAACACTTTAATTATAAAAAAACAATAATGAGAAAACAATTTAAGTACGTCGTTGTAGTTGCTTTTTTAGCAATTAGTTTCTCGAGTTTGGCACAACAAGATCCTCAGTTTACGCATTATATGTATAATACGATAGCTGTAAATCCTGGATATACGGGTTCTAGAGGACATCTCAGTGTTTTAGGGCTACATAGATCGCAATGGGTAGGTTTAGAAGGTGCTCCAAGCACTCAGAGTTTTTCTATACATTCTCCTTTTGGCGAAAATGTAGGGTTGGGATTATCTGTTGTTAATGATGAATTAGGTCCGTCAAGCGAATTTTTTGTTGATGGTAACTTTTCTTACACACTTCGGTTTAATAAAAATCGACGTTTGTCCTTCGGAATCAAAGGAGGGGTGCGAAATCTAAATGTTGACTTTTCGAAGGGAATTACTGAAACTCCGGGTGATGTGCTTTTTGAAAATAATATCGACAATAGATTGCTCCCAACCGTAGGAGCTGGTGTTTATTATCATACAGACAAATGGTATTTAGGGCTATCTGTTCCAAATTTCATTACAAGTGAACAGTATCAAGAAGTTTCTCAAGCTGTGGCAATTGAGCGAATTAATTACTTCCTAATAGCCGGATATGTGTTTGACATTAATGACAATCTTAAATTCAAGCCTTCAGGTTTTGTAAAGGCGGTTTCTGGAGCTCCAATTATTTTTGATGTGTCTGCCAACTTCTTAATTTTAAACAAATTTACTGCAGGTGTTGCTTACCGATGGGATGACTCAGTTAGTGGTCTCGTTGGTTTTCAGTTGAGCGATCAACTAAATATTGGGTACTCCTACGATTATACCACTACAGATCTGAATCGATTTAACGACGGGACACATGAAATTTTCCTTCGTTGGGACTTTATTTCACAAGAGAAAAAATTGAAATCTCCTAGATTCTTTTAAATATGAGCAATATGAAAAATATAGTACTACTTAGTTTTTGTTTGGTTTCTTTTTTGACTGTGGCTCAAAACAGCAAGTACAGTAAGGCCAATCAATTGTTTGACGACATGAGGTATGCTGAAGCTTCTCGTCTTTATGAATCGTCTATAAAAGAAGGTGAAGTTACTCCAGAACTGTTGCAAAGAGCGGGAGATTCGTATTACTTCAACAGTCAGATGAAAGAGGCCAGTTTTTGGTATGATCAATTGTTTGCAGATTTTGACGATCAAACCATCGATTCACGTTATGCATTTCGTTTTATTCATGCTTTGAAAGGGTCTGGTCAATTGGAAAAAGCAAAGCGCTCTATTGAGTATTTTGGAGAACAAGGAGTTTTTAATCCTATCGAAGTAGCTCAATTGAAAAAAGAAAATAGAAATGTTGTTGATGATATTTTATCCAGACCAGGAGAATTCAATATCACCAATGCAGGGATAAATACACATGGATCTGACTTTGGACCTATGTTCTTTGAAGATAAGGTTGTTTTTGCGTCTTCAAGAGACAGTATGAACGCTCAAACAAGAGAGTATCATTGGAATGAACAATCCTTTCTAAATTTGTTTATAGCAGATAGAGGAGGGCGAGGACGTACTTCCGATTCAGTAAATAATACGAGCATTGTTAAGTTAAATAACGCAACCAAATTCTCTCGTGATATTAACACCAAATATCATGAGGCTTCTGTAGCATTCATGCCAGGTGATTCTGTCATGTTTTTTACGCGAAACAATTATAGTGTCGAAAGTGGGAAACGATTGGAGAGAGATGAAGAAGGCGTGAATCATTTGAAACTTTACAGAGCTACACGAAGTAAATCAACATCAGATACCGATTCTAATTTCAAGTGGGATAATGTAACTGAAGTGCCGTTTAATAGCCAAGATTATTCAGTGGGGCATCCAACAGTGAGCAAAGATGGTAAAACCTTGTACTTTGTAAGTGATCAACCTGGGGGTCTTGGGGCTACAGATATTTACAAAGTGGCTTTAAATGACGATGGAACTTATGGTGAAATTGAAAACTTAGGACCTTCAATAAATACAGCGGGAAGAGAAATGTTTCCGTATGTGACGGAAAGCAAACTCTATTTTTCGAGTGATGGATATATTGGTATTGGAGCCTTAGATGTTTTCGAAACACAATGGGATGACAAGAATGAAGTTTACCTAGAACCAAGAAACTTGGGTGCACCTTTGAATAGTGAATTGGATGATTTTGGATTTATTGTAGATGAAGCGTCCAAACTAGGTTATTTCTCTTCCAATCGTAAAGGTGGAAAAGGTGATGATGATATTTACGCATTTGTACGTTTAGCCGAAGTGCCTTTGGAAGTCTGCACACAAACGGCCAAAGGTGTTGTAGTAGACATTCTTAATGGAACACCAATACCAAATGCAACCGTACAGCTTTTTGACTCCCTAGGAGCTCTTTTGGAAACCGTAGAGGCAGATGATCAAGGGACATTTGCTTTTAGTCAGATTTTAGACTGTGAAAAATCATATGAAGCATTGGCTTCAAAAGACGGGTATAAGAAATCGCAAAACAAAGTGTTTGTAACAACAGCCGAACTTGAATTGGAGTTAGATCTTAGTTTGAATTTGGAGGCAGAAATTGACCTCATTTCAGAAGTAAACGGTGTCCGTAAATTTAAAATAGAAAATCTATATTTCGATTTGGACAAGCACAACATTCGTCCAGATGCGGCTTTGGAGTTGGATAAAATAGTAAATGTAATGACAGAGTATCCTTCTATTGTCATCAAAATAGAATCGCATACAGACTCCCGTGGAAGTGATCTTTACAACGAAGCATTGAGTGATCGAAGAGCTAAATCTACAAGAGATTATATCATCTCTAAAGGCATAGATGCTCAAAGGATTGAAAGCGCCATAGGATATGGTGAGAAGCGCTTGTTGAATGAGTGTAAAAACCGTGTCAAGTGCTCCAACGAGAAACACGACATCAATCGTAGATCTGAATTTATTATTATCAAGATGTAATAGAATACGACCATTAACATAACAAAGGGGCTTACTAGCCCCTTTTTTTATTCAACACGTTTGTAATTTTCGGAAACATATTTATTCCCGTTTGCATCATAAGAAATCTGACTATAGGTTTTTCGATCCATTTCCAATTCAAACGTAAACACTTGAACGGTGTCTACAATTTTCATCATTTCGTTGGACGCATATTCCAGACGTTCGTGAAGCATGCCATCTTTAATCTGGTAAGTTCCATAACCAAACCATTCGTTGGTGTCGGTTGGGTTAAAACGAGTCCACATTACTTTTCCTTTGCTATAAATCTTAACTTGTCTGTAACCGTTGAGATTATACATAGTGTCGTTTACTTCGTTATTTTCAAAAATGAATTGATGTTCAAGTTCCCAAACTCCTTGGAGGGATTTTAAGGAGTCAGTTGTTGGTTTTTTTGTTGCTGCTATTAGGAGAAGAGACCCTAATAAACAACAAATAAATAGGTTTGCTTTTTTCATGGTGAAGTGTTTTATGTAGTGCGTAAAATGAATTAGTCACTATAAGATACAAAAAAAGAAGCTAATATTCTCTTTTAGAGTAATTTAAAGATTGTAAAAAAGTATGAATCGAAGTGGTTAAAGACTTTATTATTGTAGGATTTATTCACTTTTTCATGTCCTTGAGAGAAGAAAAATGTCATTGAGCGAAAACAGGTCTTTAATTGGATGCTATGCTTTTGAAGTTCAGTAAAGTGTTGTTATTTTGCAGTACATAAGAAGTAAATCCCATGCATTTGGGAATGATATTTTATGTAAAAGTAAATTGGTTAGTTTTTAAAACCTCTGAGTACTTTGTTGCTTGGAGGTTTTTTAGTACCCATATTTTTAGTCCTCTCCCTATTTTGGTATCTTCGAATAAATAGTAGTTATGCTTTCGAAAATAATAAAAAACCGCAGGGCCATTTTTCCTGTGCAGTATACGTCAAAACCAATCCCTAAAAGTGAAATTGAGCAATTGTTAGAAGTTGCTAATTGGGCACCTACACATCGACGCACCGAGCCTTGGCGTTTTAAAGTTTTTTACTCAGAAGAATCGCGTGAAAAACTAAGTGTGTTTTTAACTGAAACCTACGCGAAGATTACTGAGAAACCTTCTGAAGTAAAAATGCGTAAGATTGCTGAAAAACCATTACAGAGTGCCTGTGTCATGGCAATTTGTATGCAAAGAGATTTAAAAGAGAGTGTACCCGAATGGGAAGAGATTGCCGCTACTTCTATGGCAGTACAAAACATGTGGCTATTGTCTCAGGAACTGGGTATTGGTATGTATTGGAGTACGCCTTCATTAAAAGATCATATGCATCAACATATTGATATGGATCAGGGAGAATCGTGCTTAGGTTTTCTTTATCTGGGGAAAATTGATGCTCCACTCGAAGAAGGAATTCGTCATTCAACTTTTGATGATAAAACTGTTTGGTTTTAAAACGAGAAATCGAATAATTCCCAATTAACGACTACTTTGTATATAAATAGTCCAAGGAAGACAAACGTGAAGAATAGCTTCATAAATGTGGAGGCCAGAAAGCCAATGAAAGAGCCAAAGGCAGCTTTAAATGCTTGAGTACCTTCAGTTTTATTAAAGACCATCTCTCCTATAAGAGCGCCACAAAATGGACCAATTAAAAATCCAAATGGAATCGGCGCAAATAAACCAACTAAGAGTCCTATAATAGCACCCCAGGCTCCAGCTTTACTACCACCAAATTTTTTTGTGCCTAACGCAGGTATAACGTAATCCAAAACATAAATGGTAATAGCGACAATACCCGTAACAATTATAAAAGGCCACTGAAATTCAAGAGAAGGTGCCAAGAATAGCAAGATTAGACCAATCCAACTTAAAGGTGTCCCAGGAATTACAGGAAGAATACTTCCCACGATACCTGCAAGCATAAATACACTCCCTAAAAAAATAAATAATACATCCATAAGCACCCCATAGGACTAAGAAAATAGAAATTTGTTACATTTTTAAACTAAAAAATTAGTTTAAACTAATTATTTAGTTATATTTGAATTATCAAAAGTGATAAAAATGAAACAACTAACAAAAGCGGAAGAAGATATAATGCAAGTTCTTTGGGATCTAGGAGAGGCTAATGTTGCCTCTATGATCGATCAATTCCCTGAACCAAAACCTGCCTATAACACAGTATCGACAATAGTACGAATTCTAGAAAGTAAAGGCTTTGTTGATTATAGAAAGGAAGGGAGAGGACATATCTATTTTCCGAAAGTTGCAAAACCCGAATACAGTAATCAATCTATTAATAAATTGGTCGATGGTTATTTTCAAGGCTCGTTTAAGAGTATGGTGTCGTTTTTTATGAAGAAGAATGACATTAGTATTCAAGAACTCGAGGCGATTATGAACGACATAAACAAAGAAGAAAAATGATTCACTATATCCTACAAGTCGTGGTTTTTCAGTTACTATTTTTAATAGTATACGATTTCTTCCTAAAGAGAGAAACCTTTTTTAATGTCAACAGAGTGTACTTGCTAGTCACTCCTTTATTAAGTCTTGTGCTTCCGTTTATAGAAGTAGCCATAATAGCACAACAAATACCGGAAAATTATATCATTCAATTACCGGCTGTCGTTATTGGAGAACAAGCTGTTGAGGGTTCGACGCTATTGTCAGAAAATGGATACTTATTAACCAACCTAAAGTACATTATATTTTTTACTGGAATAGGTATTGCGAGTCTACTTTTTCTTCGGAAATTAATTTCTATTCAAAAAATGAAACGCAGCGGCGCGATCTCTAAATTCGATCGTTTTACACTGGTTTCAATTCCGGATAGTACCATGGCATTTACCTTCTTTAGAACAATCTTTTTGGGAGAAGAACTTTCTGAAGGGCAAAGAAGTCATATACTCGCGCATGAACAAGTACATGTTGAACAAAAACACAGTTGGGATTTGTTCTTTTTTGAAGTGCTCCGAATGCTCTTTTGGTTCAATCCTTTAGTTTATATCTACCAAAAACGAATGGCTACGCTGCAAGAGTATATTGCCGATGCATCGGTTGCTGCTCAAAAAGATAAGAAGGCCTATTATCAAAGTTTGCTTTCGGAAGTTTTTCAAACAGCTCAAGTCTCATTTATCAACACATTTTTTAATCATTCATTCATCAAAAATCGAATTATCATGTTACAAAAATCAAAATCAAAGAAAATCGTACTAACAAAGTATTTATTGGTTATTCCGCTGCTTGCAGCTATGATTACCTATACGTCCTGTTCTCAGGAAACAGAGACAGCTAATGCCTCGGGATCTGATCTCACGGCAAAGATTGCAGATCTCACCGCTGAAATTGAAAGTAAAGAAACACTCACCGATGAAGAAAAGGGTGAATTGGCACGAATGATTTTACTTACCTATCCAGAGGGAGTTGAAGGTATTTCAGGACCAAATGGGAGCGTTGTAAAAGGTTATGCCAATAATGAAGTTATAGAAGTCCAAGAGATACCTTTGGGAACAGATATGCCTTTTGCGGTGGTGGATAAAGTGCCTGTATTTCCCGGATGTGAAGGAATGACCAACGAGCAGGCCAAAACATGTATGTCGCAAAAAATTGCAACACATGTACTCGAGAATTTTAATAAAAATATACAGAATACTACGACTAGCAAACGTCGAATATCAGTCGTATTTAAGATCGACAAATCTGGTGCGGTAGTAGATGTTAAAGCTCGAGCTGCGACTCCTGAATTGCAGGAAGAGGCCATCAGAGTAGTGCGTAAATTACCTCGAATGACTCCTGGAGAACATCAAGGAACTAAGGTTGGAGTTTTATATGCCTTACCGATTATTTTTGACATTAAATGAGAAAAATATTAATCGTTATTATTTTAATCAGTTATAAAGCCGAAGCACAGTCTTCGGCTTTAGCTGTTGCCGATAGTTTGTATGCACTAGGAAACTATAGCAAAGCGATTTCTGTCTATCAAAAAACCCCAAAGAACAGCCTCAAAATTGCCAAATGTTATGAAGCTTTGGGAAACTTAACAAAGGCCGTAGACTTCTATAAAGCGGCCCTTCAGGAGAACTCTAAAAGCACTATTATTCAATATAATTACGCAAAATTATTAATGCGGGCCCGTAAGTTTGAATCTGCCGACACCCTAATTAGAAAATTAATACAGCAACAACCAAGCAATCCAAATTTTGTCTACCAATATGGTTTATTACTTGAAAAAGTGAATGATACTACCTCAAATAAACAGTTTGCAAGAGCGGTTGCATTAGATGCAAATCATCAAGAAGCTACCTATAAATTAGCGCGTTACCTTACGACTAAGAGACAATTTGCTAAAGCGAAACCGCTTTTAGAAAAGGCTTTGACGACCAATCCAGAGAGCTTTCGGTTTTTAACACTACAAGCCCTTAATTACTTTTACACCGAGTACTATCACGATGCAATAACGATATACGAAAAATTGCAAACCTTAGGGCCCACTAACGAACAGATGCTCGAAAACCTAGCTCTGTGTTATAGAGGAACCAACCGCTTTCCGGACGCTATAGAAACGTATACGATTCTTATAAATACAATAGACGATAAACGCTCTAAATGGCATCTTGGATTAGGTCAAAGCTATCTTGCGTTACGAGAATATGAAAAAGCTAAACGGCATATTGAAATTTCGATGGCTCTCAAAGATTTACCTTTAGAGCCCGAATATTGGTCATTGTATCAAATGTATAGTCGTCAAAAAAAGTACAAAGAACAAATTGACGTTTTGAAGTTGATTATTAAAGAAAATCCAAGAAACGAGCGTGCTCATTATTTTTTAGCTGCCGCTACCGATAATTTTTTTAAGAATAAAGAAGAAGCCATACCGTATTATGAAAAATACCTCAAAACGTTTGGTGAAAAGGCAGTCTTTGCAAATTATGCGAAGCAACGTATATCAGATATAAAGACCAAAGCTCATTTTGAAAAGGACAAATAGCTGCTAATACTTCTTGTGCTAGACCATTCCCTGTTACTTTTGTTTCAAAATTTGTACTTTCGGAGCGTAGATGCCCGTTATGAAACACTTGTGGATATTACTTGTTGTAATCTGTTGCTCCTCCTGCCAGTTTTTTGAGACCGAAAAGATTTCGGCCGAAACTTTTTATGAAGAAGAAATGGCTGCTTTAGATTGGAGGGAAGTGGATCAATATCCCGCATTTCAGAATTGTAGCTCAATCACCGAAAAGTCTGCCCAAAAATCGTGTTTTGAAACAAGTTTATCTCAACAACTACAAGAGGCCATAGCCTTGCATAAGCAAAAGGTAGTGTATGATTTGCTTGATACACTCCATTTAAAATTTACCATCTCTAAAGAAGGGCGAATTATTTCAGATACTATCGTATTGGATAGTTTGGTTCGTCTGGCTTTACCAGAATTAGAATCGCGATTAAACCAAGGCATTAGTAATTTACCCACTGTTTCACCGGCACAAAAGAGAGGGATTCCTGTGACTACACAATTTACCCTGCCCATAATATTAACTACGAAGAGTTTATAAATTAAACTTGTACCCTATTGTAAGATCTACAGGGAATTCACCATTATTGTCTATCGTAAGAGCAACTATGTCGTTGTACGCAATGGTTAGATATCCACCACCTAATGCAATGTCGGCTCCAATACCGAGTGCGAGTGGTGCGCGTATTGTACCTCCGTCGCCTGGCAAGGCTTCTTCGTCATCAATTACAACATCTCCTAAGTTTCTTGATACATTGGTGTATTCGGTTAATTTTAGATTGGTAAAAATGTCCAGAGTCTCTTTTTGAACAAACTTAAAACGATAATTCAACGAAAACTGACTTGAAGAAAAGTCGAAGTCACTACTCGATAGAACTTGTCTAAATTGAAACAGTATGGAGTGGCGTTTTAATTTAATATTATCGATAATTTCAAAGTCAACTCCAAATTGAGGTAAGATAGTGTTGTCTGGATTGTCATAGTAAATAGAATTACTTCCTCCAATAAAACCACCCAAACGAGTATCAAGTGAAATATCTACGGTAGTTGGAGTATAATTTGGGTCTTGTAGCTGATTGTAGGCTTCAAAATAGGATTTTAAGCTCGGAAGTGTCAGCTTTACTTTATCCAACGATAAAGGTTCCCCAGTTTGCAGTCGGAGTACGTCTTTATATTCTTCTTGAAAATCATTTCCGACTTTCGTATTTGTTAGTTCTTGAATTTCACTCCCTTTTTTAGAAAAATAACGGTAGTCTCCATCAATCGTATTCCATAACAATGTTAAGGATCCAGAAACTTCGGTTTTAAGAGTTAGTGATTCACCGGAGACGGTAT
>Ga0316208_1003621_pt1 | contig 10978 bp, 5 predicted proteins | sample 3monopyrite_MG_FD_204944 | JGI IMG/M metagenome (GOLD analysis project Ga0316208, IMG submission 204944) | Microbial mat bacterial communities from mineral coupon in-situ incubated in ocean water Damariscotta River, Maine, United States -... | ecosystem: Environmental > Aquatic > Marine > Coastal...
AAGACCAAATCCATAATGCCATCCAATATTTTCACCTACATATCCGACAATGATACTTGCTAAGAAAGCCCCAACATTAATCCCAATATAAAAAATGGTAAATCCTTTATCTCTTCTAATATCTCCTTGCTTGTATAAACCTCCAACCATTGTTGAAATGTTTGGTTTCAACATACCAACACCTAATACAATGAAAATTAATCCAGAATAGAATGCCCAATATTGTTCAACGGCCAAAATACTATGCCCAATTAACAGTAGGATACCACCAGCGTATACTGATTTTTTTTGTCCAAGCCATTTATCTGCAATGATCCCTCCCGGTATTGACATAACATAAACCATCATAGTATACCAACCGTAAAGAGCAAGAGCCTCGCCATCAGTCCAACCTAAGCCAGGGTTTAATGCATCCGTATGTTCAACTAAATATAACGTTAGAATCGCACGCATACCATAGTACGAAAAACGTTCCCACATTTCAGTGAAAAACAACACATATAGTCCTTTTGGGTGCCCAAATAAAGTGTCTTCAGTTGAAATGCTTGTATCTTGGCTCATATTCATCTAATTTTAGTCCGTGAATGTAAGAATAAATTCGCTAATTCGGCAAAAAACACCTAGACTCTTTAGGGAGAAATTCTTAATCGATTGAAAATCACCATTTATCTACATTACTTTGCTTCTGGTATAATCGTTTTTTACATCTTTTAAGTTTGAGTATATTTGCACAACTAAAAATGTATAATGAACTATTTTTTATCTTTCCTTATTCTAATAGCTATTTCACTTTCTTCTTGTTCACCTGAGAATAGTAGTGAAAAATTGAATAATTCCAATCATTCTGAAATCACAATAGATTCTCATTCTTATTCCAATCAAAGTGAGATCAATACTGAACACTTACACTTGGATTTAAATATCAACTTTGACAAGAAAGTGATTTCCGGAGTTGCGAGGCATCAAATGAGTGACAACAATACGAATGAGGCTATTTTTGATGTCAAAGGTTTAAAAATTGAGAAAATTACCACAGGTAAAAAAGAAGAGACCGATGCTGATTTTGTGCTCGGTGAGTACTCCGAATTGCTTGGACAATCGCTCACAGTTACAATTTCCCCAGGAACTAAGTACATCAATATTTATTACGAAACTACCCAAAAATCTGAAGCGTTGGATTGGTTAACTCCACAATTGACAGAAGGAAAAGTTCACCCATACTTATATACTCAGGGACAGGCTATTCTCACTAGATCATGGATTCCATGTCAAGATTCTCCGATGAATAGAATTACATATTCCGCAGACGTTAAAGTGTCGCCAGAATTAATAGCTGTTATGAGTGCCGATAATCCAACAGAGAAAAACGAAAATGGCGAATATCATTTCGAGATGAAGCAAAAAATTCCTTCGTATTTAATTTCATTAGCCGTAGGTGACCTGGTTTACACTTCTTTAGGAGAAAATTGTGGTATTTATTCGGAAAAAGAATTGGCAGAGGCATGCGCTTATGAGTTTGAAGATTTACCAAAGATGATTGATGCCGCAGAAAATTTATATGGAGAATATTTGTGGGACCAATACGACATCGTTATGCTTCCTTATTCATTTCCTTTTGGCGGGATGGAGAATCCTCGTTTGACTTTTGCTAATCCTACTATTCTTGCTGGTGATAGAAGTTCAACTTCTGTTATAGCCCATGAATTAGCTCACTCTTGGTCTGGAAATCTTGTTACGAATGCAACTTGGGATGACTTTTGGTTAAACGAAGGCTTTACAGTTTATTTTGAGAATAGAATCATGGAAGAAATATACGGCAAAGAGATAGCTGATATTCTTGCCGCAATTGAGCATCAAGATTTGGTGGCTTCTTTAGCTGATATTGAAAAAAGTGATTTCCCTGAAGATTCTCGTTTAAAATTGCAATTGAATGAGAGAAACCCTGATGAAGGAATGACGGACATTGCTTACGTAAAAGGTGCTTTCTTTTTAAGAAATGTTGAACGCGCAGTAGGACGAAAAAAAATGGATGCTTTCCTCAATCAATACTTCATCGACTTTGCTTTTCAATCCATAACTACAGAAACTTTTGTAAGTACTTTAAAAGAGAAACTACTTGAGCCCAATCAGATAGACTTTGATATTGATGGTTGGATATATTCTCCAGGGATACCTGAAGAGCATCTAGTTATTGAATCTTCTAGACTAAAGCAAATGATAGATCTTGCTAAAAAGGTAAACAGTGGAGAGGATATCATCGCTAACGATTTGAATGGAGCATCGCGTAATGATTATATTACGCAAGAATGGCTGACTTTCATCAGAACTTTGGATGAAAATATTTCGAATGAATTAATGGCACAATTAGATGAACAATTTCAATTCTCAACTGATGCAAATGCGATTATTAAATCGGATTGGTTCAAACTGTCTGCAAAAAGTCAGTATCGAGCGAAGCAGGAGGAAATGGAAAAATACCTCATAAAAATTGGCAGAAGATGGTTAATTGAAGGAATTTACGAACTGCTAATGACTACTGGAGAAAAAGAAGATCAAGATTTTGCAAGACAAGCTTTTGAGAAAGCAAAAAATGGTTATCACTTTGTATCTAGAAGTACGATTGATGAAATTTTAGAGTGATTTTATGATAGTAATGACTGTAATAATTTTCAATCACTAGCTGAAAAGAAAAACTATTTCATTAGTAAACAAGTTGGATTGTTTGATTTTACTTAAATAAAGGCATCGATGGAATCAATAGAAGAAAGAAATGTCAAATAGATATTTATTGGCTTTATGCTGCTGCACATAATAGCTTCTTCGTTTTTTTTCTATCTCACTAATAAAGAACGGGTTAGAAATAGATTTGACAGTTATTAAATCAACTTTTCTGTTGAAGAGTTCTTCTAATGCATGATGTAATTCAAAGTAATTGTCGATATATTTTTCAAATGAAATATCTTTGAATGAAATCAATACATCAACATCACTTGAGGCTGTAAAATTATCAGTTGTAACAGAGCCAACGACTGAAAGCCTAAAGATTATTGTTTTCAACTTATCACATCTCCTCTATTTTCCCTTCCAAAATAGCAATTTTTCCCAGAGCATCCGCTTCTTTCTTCTTTTCCACTGCCACAACTTGCTCGGGAGCTCCAGCTACAAAACGTTCGTTTGATAATTTCTTTTGAACGCTTTTCAAGAAACCTTTGGTGTATTCCAATTCCTCTTGCATTTTTGCTTTCTCCTCTTCTACATCAATTACATCTCCAAACGGAACAAAGTATTCGTTTTGATTCACAATAAAAGAATTTGCATTGCTCACTTTCTCATTTGTATATTCCAAAACGGCCAAATTTCCCATCTTTTTAATCACAGAGTCAAAGCCTTGATTTAACTCTGCATTTTTCTTGATAAACAAATCCAATTTCACCTTGTTGGCTATGTTGTTCTTCTTTCTGATGTTGCGAATATTCGTGATAACCTCATTCGCTAGGTCAAATTGAGAAAGAATGGCATCATCATACAATTCTACTTTCGGCCATTCTGCCACAATAATATCTTCTTCTCGCTCTCTAATTAAATGCCATAGTTCCTCTGAAACAAAAGGTGTAAAAGGTTGCAATACCTTCAGCAGTTGTTCAAAGAATGTTTTTGTTGCTTCCAACGTTTTTGCATCAATCGGATGCTGGTAGCCTGGTTTAATCATCTCTAAATACCAAGAACAGAAATCATCCCAAACCAATTTGTAGGTTGTCATTAAAGCTTCAGAAATTTTAAATTGATCGTATTGCTCGTTAATTTTGGTCAGCTCTTTGTTGAACTTAGCACCAAACCACTCTATTGCTTTTATTGAGGATTCTGGTTGTTCTAAATCTTCTTGTACGGACCAAGTATTGACTAATCTAAACGCATTCCAAATTTTATTAGTAAAATTTCTACCTTGTTCACATTGCGAACTGTCGAACGGTAAATCATTTCCTGCAGGTGACGAGATCAACACTCCAACTCTCACTCCATCAGCACCGTATTTATTGATTAACTCAATAGGATCAGGAGAATTACCTAACGATTTGGACATTTTTCTACCCAATTTATCTCTGACGATTCCTGTATAATAAACATTCTTAAATGGAATTTTTCCCATGTATTCATTTCCAGCAATAATCATTCTCGCTACCCAGAAAAACATAATTTCCGGAGCTGTTACCAAATCGTTTGTTGGATAGTAATAATTTATCTCATCATTTTCTGGGTCCGTCAATCCGTTAAAAACAGAAATTGGCCATAACCAACTTGAGAACCACGTATCCATTACATCTTCGTCTTGACGCAGGTCACTTATAGCAATCGTTCTGCCTGACTTTTCAGATGCAGCATTTACAGCCTCTTCAATCGTTTTGGCAACAACAAAATCATTCTCTCCTTTACCAAAATACCAAGCAGGAATTTGATGTCCCCACCACAATTGACGAGAAATGCACCAATCCTTGATGTTTTCCATCCAATGACGGTATGTATTTTTAAACTTCTCTGGATGAAACTTAATATCACCGTTCATTACATTATCCAAAGCTGGTCCTGATAATCCTTTCATGTCCACAAACCACTGCAAAGATAATCGAGGTTCAATAACTGCAGATGTTCTTTCAGAATACCCTACTTTATTGATATAATCTTCCGTTTTCGTTAAATAACCTTTCTCATATAATTCTTTCTCAATTGCCTTTCTAGCATCAAATCTATCTTGACCTTCGTAGTGAAGTGCGTTGCCATTCATTGTTCCATTCTCGTTGAGAATATCAATTGTTTCTAAGTTATGTTTCTTACCTAAATCGTAATCATTGGTATCATGCGCGGGTGTTACTTTTAAACAACCTGTACCGAAGTCCATATCCACATAATCATCGAAAATGATTGGGATTTCACGATTACAAATAGGAACAATCGCCTTCTTTCCTTTCAAGTTTGCATATCGAGCATCATTTGGATTGACACAGATAGCAGAATCTCCCAAAATCGTTTCTGGACGTGTAGTGGCAATTGTCAACCATTCATCTGTTGTTCCGGCAATCTTATAACGAACGTGAAATAACTTAGAATTCACCTCTTTATGAAGTACTTCTTCATCAGAGAGAGCAGTTAATGCTTCAGGGTCCCAATTGACCATTCTCAAACCTCGGTAAATCTTCCCTTTATTATATAAATCAATGAAGACATCAATGACCGATTCAGAATATTCTTCACCCATTGTGAAATTTGTTCTTTCCCAATCACAAGATGCACCAAGCTTTTTCAGCTGTTCGAGAATAATCCCTCCGTGCTTGTCTTTCCATTCAAATGCATGGGATAAAAACTCATCTCTTGTCAAGTCTGACTTTTTAACTCCTTCTTGACGTAATTTCTGAACAACTTTCGCTTCTGTTGCAATTGAAGCATGATCGGTTCCAGGAACCCAACAAGCATTCTTTCCCAACATTCTTGCACGACGGACCAATACATCTTGAATTGTATTATTCAACATGTGACCCATGTGCAAGACTCCCGTCACATTTGGCGGTGGAATAACAACAGTGTATGCCTCTCTTTCATCGGGTTCAGAATGAAAATATCCTTTCTCCATCCAATGTGCATACCACTTTTCCTCTGCCTTTTGTGGTTCGTATGTTTTTGGGGTCTCCATAGTTCAAAAAATTATAAGTTGCGAAATTAATGAAAAGTAGCTTTAAATCATTAAATTAAAGACAGAATCAGTCGTTGAGTCATTGATTTAATGAAAAAATGAAATAATGATTAAGCGGTTTGTAGTAATCTTCCTTTAAATCTTTAATTATCTTTGCAATAAAAATAAGAACAATGAACGATTTTTTGTCTCAACAATTTTATGGTAATACAATCCAAAATTGGGCAATTTCATTTGGAATTATATTTGGCGCAATTATTATTGCCAAAATTGCCTATTGGATAATTGGGAAGTTTGTTAAAAAACTTGCCGCAAAAACGAAAACGAGCTTGGACGACATCCTGGTTGATCAATTAGAAGAACCTATCGTTTATGGACTGGGATTAATAGGCTTTTATTGGGGAATTCATAGACTACAATTCGGTGAATCAACGGATTCTTTCTTTAGTCACTTATTTATTATCTTACTCGTCCTCAATATTACTTGGTTGTTTGCTAGAGTGATTGATTCTCTTATACAAGAATACATTGTCCCCTTGGTGGAAAAATCGGACAGTGACTTAGATGATCAACTGCTTCCGGTGATTCGAAAAACAATAAAATCCGGTATTTGGATTTTGGGAATTGTAATTGGATTAAACAATGCAGGATTTGATGTAGCTGCCCTAATTGCTGGCTTGGGAATTGGTGGTTTAGCAATGGCATTTGCCGCTCAAGATACGATTAAGAATATTTTTGGGGGAATTATGGTCTTTTTAGACAAACCCTTCAAAATGAAAGATAGAATTAAAGTCAACGGTTGGGATGGAGAAGTTGAAGAAATTGGTGTAAGAAGCACACGGTTAAGAACGCTAGAAGGACGATTGGTAACTATACCAAATGGTCAATTTAGTGATAATGCCGTGGAGAATGTTACCCTAGAACCAAATCGAAAAGTTAAAATCAGTCTTGGTCTCACTTATGAAACTTCACATGAGAATATGGAGAAAGCAATGGGCTTACTACAAGAAATTGCGAAAAAAAACACGAAAGTAGAAGACGAAAATATTTTTGTTTCGTTTAACTCTTGGGGAGACTTTTCTATGGGGATTCTCTTTATTTACTTCATAAAAAAAGACGAAGATATTTTCAAAACACAATCCGAAATAAACATGGAAATCTTAAAGCAATTTAATTCAGAAGGTTTAGAATTTGCCTACCCTACAAGTGTAGTTTATAAGAAATAATTAAATTTGCATTCAACTAAAAAAGCACAAAACAAAGTCAATGACAGTTTCCGAAATTAGGCAAGCATTTTTCAATTATTTTGAGTCAAAGGGACATGAAATCGGAACGAGTGCACCGATGGTTGTAAAGAATGATCCTACCCTGATGTTTATCAATGCAGGAATGAATCAATTCAAAGATTACTTTTTAGGAAATGCCGTTGCAAAAAATAGACGTGTTGCCAATACGCAAAAATGCTTACGAGTCTCTGGGAAACACAATGATTTGGAAGAAGTTGGTGTAGATACCTATCACCACACCATGTTTGAAATGCTTGGTAACTGGTCGTTCGGTGATTATTTTAAAGAAGAAGCTGTCGAATGGGCATGGGATTTATTGACAAACGTTTATAAAATTCCAAAAGACCGATTATATGTTACTGTTTTTGAAGGAGACGAACAAGACGGTGTACCTCAAGATGATGAAAGCATTGCTATTTGGAAGAAATACATTGCAGAAGACAGAATTATTCTCGCTTCCAAAAAGGACAATTTTTGGGAGATGGGAGAAATTGGTCCTTGTGGTCCTTGTACAGAAATACATGTCGATTTACGCTCTGATGAAGAAAGAAATCAGGTAGATGGTAAATCTTTGGTGAATAAAGATCATCCGCATGTTATTGAAATTTGGAACAATGTTTTCATGCAATTTAATCGTAAGGCAGACAGAAGTTTAGAACCTCTTCCCGAAACACATGTGGACACTGGAATGGGATTGGAAAGACTTGCTATGACTTTGCAAGGAAAAAAATCGAACTACGATACCGATCTTTTTCAAACGCTAATCAAGCACATGGAGAAAGTTTCAGGTACTGAATATGGAAAAGAGAATGCACAAGAAAAAGGAACGAACCAAGAAGTCGATATTGCTCTCAGAGTCATTGCAGATCATGTTCGGGCAATTGCATTCTCCATTGCGGACGGACAGCTTCCTTCAAACACTGGGGCAGGCTATGTTATACGTAGAATTTTGCGGAGAGCTGTGCGTTACGGCTACCAAACTTTGAATTTAAAAGAGCCTTTCTTGGCTGATTTATCTTCCGTTTTGGTAAAAATCATGTCTGATCCATTCTCTGAATTAGAGCAGCAGAAAGAATTAATTCATAAAGTAATCATCGAAGAGGAAAACTCTTTCTTGAAAACATTGGGAAATGGTATTCAACGTTTTGAAAAGCATATAAACTCAATTCAACTAGAGCAAAAAACCATAGATGGAAAATTTGCTTTTGAATTGCTCGATACTTTCGGTTTTCCTATCGATTTAACTGATCTAATGGCGAGAGAAAGAGGTTTTTCTGTTGATATGGATGGTTTTAATATGCACATGAAGGAGCAAAAAGATCGCTCCCGTTCAGCTACAGCGGTTGAAACGGGTGATTGGACGCAATTAATCGAAGACAACATCGAAGAGTTTGTTGGTTACGACAATCTCACGGCAAACGTAAAAATTGTCAAGTACAGAAAGGTTTCTCAGAAAAAAAAGAAATTTTACCAAGTGGTTTTTAACCTCACTCCTTTTTATGCAGAAGGTGGTGGGCAAGTTGGAGACATTGGATACATAGAACACAACGAAATTAAAACATCTGTTTTTGACACCAAAAAGGAAAACAACCTCATTGTTCATTCAATGAAAGAGTTACCTTCTAATGTTAATGCAAACTTCAAGGCAGTTGTCAGTCAATCAAAAAGAATGGCTTCTGCAAACAATCATTCTGCTACTCACCTCTTGCATCATGCTTTGAGAACAGTTTTAGGTGACCATGTAGAACAGAAAGGTTCTTTGGTCAACTCTGACTACATGCGTTTTGATTTTTCTCACTTTTCTAAAGTAACAGATGAGGAATTGGAAGAAATTTCAACAATGGTTTCATCAAGTATTCGAGCAAATTTGCCGCTTGAAGAAAAAAGAAACACGCCAATTGAAGTGGCCAAAGAAATGGGGGCAATGGCATTATTTGGAGAGAAATATGGTGATACTGTACGAGTTATTAAGTTCGGAGATTCTGTTGAATTATGCGGAGGAACACACGTACAAGCATCTGGCGAAATTGGTCTTTTTATTATCACACAGGAAACAGCAGTTGCCTCTGGGGTAAGAAGAATTGAAGCAATTACAGGTGAAAAAGCGGAAGCTTACTTCAAAAATAAAGCAGAAACATTGGATAGTATTGTACTTTCTTTGAAAAATCCAAAAGACGTTGTAAAAGCAGTGAATGATTTGCAAGCAAAAAATGTGCTACTGCAAAAAGAACTGGAGCAACTGCAAAAGGAGAAAACAAAGAACATCAAAAGTGAACTGAAAGCCTCTGTTAAAGAAGAAAAAGGGATTCATATTCTTTCTAGCATTGTTGAATTAGATGGAAATTCTATCAAAGACATACTTTTCCAGTTAAAAGGAGAGTACGACAACTTTTTTGGTGTTCTCGGTGGTAAAACGGGTGACAAGTGCTCGTTGAGCATCATCGCGTCAGATAATTTAGTGAAGGAGAAAGACATTAACGCAGGAGCAATCATTCGTGATGTATCTAAACACATCCAAGGTGGAGGTGGCGGACAAGCTTTCTTTGCAACGGCAGGCGGTAAAAATGCAGGGGGCTTAGAAAAAGCTATTGAAGAGGTGTTGGAGAAAGTGTAATAAACATCTCTAACTTTTCGTTTTAGTAAGTATGACTATTACGAGAACAATTAACTCTATAATCGTTTTACTTATAGCTTTGTCCTTAACAAGTTGTTATTGTTTTCACAAAGTAGCTGGAAAATCGAGTGTTAGAGATTTAACGGTTGCCAAGAGTTTTGATCTTTGTAAAAAATGCCCAGGTATTGGTAAAGTTGTATCTTTTTCTCCCTATTTTGGTTTTCCAAGCACAGATCCTAATCAATTAGGACGTGAATCAACAATTGCAAAACCTTATACTACTAATACTGCTGGAACCTTTGGTCTTCGAGGGCAATATTGGGTTGCTCCTGGTTCTTTTTTTCCTTTCAGAATTATCGGCTTAGGTGTTGACTATTCATACAATAAAAGCAACATCGACTATACTTCAACGTCTGTTTATGATCTTCGTCTCGCTGAAAGAAAGAGTCATCGAATTTTAGGCAGCATCAACGTGATGACTTTGGTAAAAAAACAATGGATAGGGTACACAACTACTCAATTGGGAATAAATTTACAGGAAACAAGTCAAATTGCTTATAAATATTTTGACCAACGAAAAAGTAATCTCATTGAATATCGAATTGGATATGGAATTCAATTCTACCCCAAAATACCTATTGGCATTTCCTTGGAAGCAGGCTACGGTGGAGGAGCGTATTTAAGAGCAAGTCTAACATTTTGGTTTTTTTAAACTAAACACTATTTTATTGTAAGAATATCATCACTTTCACTTCTTAAAGAAAAGTTTTAATTAACTTTCTACCTAATAAAATTTTAGTCTTATGAATGTACGCCAATCTTTTATCCTAATCAGTATAATTATTCTCGCATCAGTTGGACTTGTGGCTTATTTTTGGTGGCAACCAATACTATGGAGTTTAATTTTATTTGGTCCGATTATTCTCATAGGAATCAGGGATATATTCTCCAAAAAGCACACGCTTAAGTCTAATTTCCCGGTTGTTGGAAATTTTAGATACATTTTGGAAAAACTTCGACCTGGAATCATGCAATATTTTGTAGAAACAGATACACAGGGGCGTCCAATTAGCAGAATTTTTAGAACATTAATTTATCAGCGTTCAAAAGATGTCAATGATACTGTACCTTTTGGAACACAAATGAAAGTGTACAGTACAGGTTACGAATGGATGGAGCATTCCATGTATGCAAGTCCTGACAAACAAATTGATCACAGCCCTCGTGTTTTAGTTGGAGGTCCTGATTGCACACAGCCGTATTCGTCAAGTATCTTGAATATTTCTGCAATGAGCTTTGGTTCACTAAGTAATCGAGCTGTTTTAGCAATGAATAAAGGTGCCAAAATTGGGGATTTCGCTCAAAATACTGGAGAAGGAGGAATTAGCCCCTATC
>Ga0316208_1003622_pt1 | contig 10974 bp, 8 predicted proteins | sample 3monopyrite_MG_FD_204944 | JGI IMG/M metagenome (GOLD analysis project Ga0316208, IMG submission 204944) | Microbial mat bacterial communities from mineral coupon in-situ incubated in ocean water Damariscotta River, Maine, United States -... | ecosystem: Environmental > Aquatic > Marine > Coastal...
GTCAAGGTGGCATGAGTGGGATGGGGGGTGGTAAAAAAGAGGGTGGTAAAAAAGGGGGCGGCAAGATGGGGGGCGATGCTGGCGGAACATCGGCGATGGGCACGATGACTGGTTCGGCGTCGCAGCAGGCATCGCTTCCGGGATTTCCTGGGGCTTCGCATCTATACCATATCGGGGCTGACAGCTTTTTCCTTGACCATGACGAGCACATCATGCTGAGCATCGAACAACGCGCTGATCTTGGGCAGATCCGAGAGCAATCGCAGCTTCAATCGGCGACATTTGATCGTCAGATTGCGGAACTTGAGCAAGAACTCTGGGTGCTGACGGCTTCTGATTCGCCCGACATTGTGCAGATCGAAAAGAAGATCAGGCAGATTACACAGGTAGGCGGCGATCAGCGGATCGCATTTATCCGTTCGGTTGGTGTTGCGGCGCAGGTGCTTAGCGAGGATCAGCGTGGTATTCTTGTTGGGGATCAGCCGGTTGAGATTTATGATTCTACGGACTCGACTCCCTAATCCTTGTGACGGTTCGACCGCCCCCTATACCCATGGATATCTATGAATAGTGTTGATGGTGTGCAAAATCGTTATGTTGCTTCTGGAGCGGTGATGAGGCTGTGGCCTTTGCTGATGCTTTTGCTTGGGGTGTGGTGCGTTCCGGCTTGGGGGATGGCGGCTGGGCCTGGCGGAGATCATGGGCCTGGGTCGATGGGTGGTGGGCCGGGCGGCGGCAAGGGCGGGATGGGTCGGCAAGATGTTCGCCGAGAGCTTGACCTGAGTATCCACCAGAACGCATCGTGTGTCGATTGTCACGGGCACGATGGGCACAAGCCTTGGTCGGTCAAGAAGCCCGAGCTCGCGACGGCCTGCGGTAGTTGTCATCAGCAACAGTGGGACGATTTCAACTCGCATGCACACGGACAGGCCTTGCTAACCAATGTGACCGATGCCCCTTCGTGCGTCGATTGCCACGGGGCTCATGATGTCCGCTCTCGCTTTGATATCGGCGCGCCAACCAACTTTGCAAAGGTCACAGAGAGCTGCAGCAAATGCCATAGTGAAGCGTTGTCAGATTTTCAGGAGAGTGTTCATGGGAGCTGGATGCCCGGGATCCCCGGTGCTAACTCGGCGACATGTATCAGTTGCCACGATGCCCACAATGAAGATGCTGCGGATGTGGTTGGGTCGAGTGTGTCGCCCATGCAGTTGGCGGTGACATGCGGGCAGTGCCATGCGGATGTTTCGCATGACTACCAGCCCAGTGTTCATGCCAAGGCAATTGAAGCGGGCAATATCCATGCGGCATCGTGTGTTGATTGTCATGGCGGGCATGAAATCTACCCGATCGGGAGCCCGGCTTCTCCGCTCGATCACTTCGCATTGGCGGGGAATACTTGTGCCCGTTGTCATGATTCTGTTGAGTTGACTCAAGAGCATGATCTTCCGATCGGTGTTGTGGGTGACTTTGAGGATAGTTTTCATGGCTTGGCACTAGCCGGGGGTGACCGGAGCGTGGCCAACTGCGCCAGTTGTCATGGGACTCATGAGATTCGCCCATCGAGCGATCCCGCGTCTTCGATTCACCCGTCCAACCTCGACACGACCTGCGGGCAATGTCACACCGGGGCAGCGGAAGGCTTTGCCAGCGGCGGGGTGCATCACCTGCCGATCAACTGGGGGCATCGTCTTGTGTCGATGGTGCGGGTGATGTATATCGCCCTGATTATCATGGTGCTCGGCGGTATGGCTCTTCATAACGTGATAGATTTCCGCAGACGCTGGATCGATTCTCGTGCTCGCAAACATGTTGATGCGCCTGAGAGTTCAGCAAAGAAGCAACAATCGTTTTTGAGATTCACGATCATCGAACGGCTCCAGCATTGGGTTCTCGCGGTGAGTTTTATTGCCCTTGTCGTGTCTGGCTTTGCGCTCAAGTTTGGGTGGAAGGTGCCTCTGGTTGATCTGGAGCATTCCGAGACGGTTCGCGCGCTCTCACATCGGATTGCCGCGTCGCTGTTTATAGTGCTGGCGGTGTACCACGCGGGGTATTTGGTGCTCAGTAAGCGTGGGCGGATGATGGCGAAGTCGATGATTCCCAAGATTAAATCTGGGCGTGATGTGGTGTGCGCGGTCGGGTGTTGCATGCGTCTTGGGCCAGGGAGTACTTCTGATTGGCGTGATTTGATTCAGATGGTCAAGTACAACCTTGGGATGGCAGCCCGGCGTCCTCGGATGGGGCGGTTTGGGTATGCCGAGAAGATGGAGTATCTGGCGTTGATCTGGGGCTCGATGATTATGATTGTCACCGGGCTGATTTTGTGGTTCGAGGTGCCGTTCTTGAATCGTGTACCGTTCTGGGGTTTTCAACTCGCCACGCTTGTGCATTACTTTGAGGCGATTCTGGCGACGCTGGCGATTGTGATCTGGCATTTTTACTTCACGATGCTCAATCCCAATGTATTCCCGTTGTCCAAGGCGATGATCACAGGGAAAATCAGCCGCCATGAGATGGAACTGGATCACGCCGGGGAGTTGGATGCCATCGAGTCTTCCAAACATGTCGAGGCGTGCGAAGAAAATGAGGAACCGGCAGATGCGGAATCTGTTTCGGATGAGGCCAAGCCATGAACCCAGTGCTGGATCGATATAATCAATGATGAGCTCGATTCAAAATCCGCATGCTCGGCAGGCGGCCATTCTGACGGCGATCATTACCATCCTGCACTTTGCAACCACCACTCAATCGCATAGTCTGCACTGGATTCATATTGCCCTTGCGGGTGCCTACATTATCCCAGTATTGATTGCTGCCGTTGCGTATGAGCGCGTGGGCGGATTGCTCGCGGCACTGGGTGTCGGCGGGTTGTATTTGGTGCATCTGCTCTGGTCTTGGCGAGATTCGCCTATGGCGAATCCGGATCAGTTCGCGTGGCTGGCGGTGTACCCGCTCGTTGGGGTGGTGACGGGGCATCTTGTACATACAGCGAACGAACGGGATCGTCAGCACGGCAAACTGCTCGAACAATCTCGCCAGAGCGAACTTATCAACGGGATCACAGGCCTGCTCACCGCGGTGGGCGTGCGCGACACGGACACGATCACACACTCTCACCGCGTCGCTGCACTTGCCAAACAGGTCGGGGAAGAGCTTGGGTTCGACAGACAGGCCCTGTCGAACCTGTTTCTCGCTTCGCTTGTCCATGACATTGGCAAGGTGGGTATCCCCGATGCGATCCTGTTTCATCAAGGACCACTCAACGATGAGCAGATGTCAGCGATGCGAGAGCATGTTGAGTTGGCGGTCACAATGCTCTTAGAAATTCCGGGAACTCAAGACATCGCCCGGCTTGTTGCCCAGCACCACGAAAGCCCCGACGGGAGCGGGTATCCGCATGCGCTCTCGGGGGAGCAGATTCACCCATCAGCAGCGGCGCTGCGTGTCGCTGATATATTCACGGCTATCACCGAAGACAGGGTGTATCACGATGCAATGTCGCCAATGGAAGCGATCGAAGCCATGGCGAAACTCGATGGCGACCAACTTGATACAATCGCTTTTGCAGCCCTGCGCCAAGTGGTCGGCCGGGCTGAGGATTCGGGCACGAGTTCTGGGGTGTCCGACATAACAAATAGAGAACCCAAGTGAACCGTTTGATATCTAATATATTCGTGTTCCTGACGCTGTTCTGGTTCGCATCGCCAACGATGGCGCAGGTGTCACCAGAGGAGCATGCTTCGCATCATCCCGCAGAAGAAGCTTCCGAGGAGGGTGATGCGGAGGCTTCCGATGGTGCCGAGCCCTCGGCACCTGCTGGCGGGGGGATGGGTTCGATGATGGGGGAGTTGGAGCCGCCGCCCAAGGATCTGTATCCGTCATTGATGAGTATGCCCGATTTGTCGGCTCAAGAGCTCAAAGAGATCGAGCAGCGGGCAAAGGAACGGGTGCAATCAGGTCTTGTGCTGATGACTCAGGCGATCGACCAGATGTCACGGGCGTCTTCGGAAAATGATTTCGAATCGATGCAGGCGGCGTCGGCGTTGTTTCGGGAGGGGTTTGCCAAGTTTGAGAGTGGGCTTGCGACTCGTCAGTATCTAAGTGAGGGGCAGCTGCCCCGAGAGATTGCGCTGAACTGGTTCCGACGGGAGATGAATATTCACCCTCAATCCCCCGACCATGGCGATGGGCCCATGGGGCTTTCTTGGTTTCATTTCAGCACCATGATTGTCCTGATTGTGTTTGGGACAACGATGATCGGGATGTACTTTTTCAAAATGCGCCGCGCCTCGGTGCTCATCATGAGGCTTGCCCAAACCAAGAGCGATCAATCATCCGATGCGTAATCACGAACCTATCTTGGTTTACTCTTTGATGGCGGTGTTATTCATTGTCTGGCTCGGGTTCCCGCTGCATGCTTCGCCTCGCTTTGCGGGCAGCCTTTGGGGCGGCGTGCTTGCGGTGAGCGGCTCGCTGTTGTTGTTAATCCCGTTCTTGTATTCGATCATAAAGCGCATCAAGCGGGTCAAGGTCGCGGTGACTCGGCGTGTGTCGATGAAGACGATGCTGGATTGGCATGTATACGCGGGTATCTTGGGGCCGATCCTTGTGCTGCTGCACACCGGGCATAACTATCGAAGCCCGCTGGCCATTGCGCTGACGACGCTGATGCTGATCGTGGTGCTCAGCGGATTCATCGGGCGGTTTCTCAACTCGAAGATTGCTCGTTCAGTCAAAGCGAAGAAGGTGATGCTTGGCGAGTTGAATCTTGCGTATGAGGTGGCTGCCGATGAACTGTCCCGGTTCTCTGGTGCGGCGAGTTATGTCAGGCCCCTGTCCAGTGGTCCTGTTCGCATGGCGCTGCGGCTAATGGTCAGGTCTGATCCATCGAATGAAGATCTACCAGCAAAGGCGGCCCGCACCATCGAACTTGCCGAGTCTATTGCGGATATTGAATACGCGATCAGCACACACGAAACATTCAAACGAGCGTTCAAGATTTGGTTGCGATGGCACATCGTTATTTCGATGGGGTTTTATGTGTTGCTGGGGCTTCATGTATGGTCGGGGATTCATTTTGGATTGAGGTGGTTTACATGAGCAAGCGTCGCAAATCAAAGCGTGGATTGTATGTGCAGCTTGTTGCGATTTTTATTGCTGTTGTGGTGGTGCTTGTGTTGATTCCTGATCAGAATGGAAAAATCGGAAACCCTGATCGGTTGGTGTCGGCGGGGTATTGGCAGGAGTTTGCAAGTCCTGGTGTGTTGTCAAAGGCGCATGATTTTCTTGATTCTGATTGTCGAAGTTGCCACAGCCCGGTTGCTGGTCCTGTTGCCCAGAATTGCATTGTGTGTCATGCCAACAATGAGCCGTTGCTTCAGCGGCAACCTACGGCGTTTCATTCATCGGTGCAAAGCTGCCGAGAATGTCATGGGGAGCATGCGGGTGTTGGGGTTAAGCCGACAATTATGGATCATTCAGCGTTGACTCGCATCGGTATCAAGCAACTGGATGATGCTGATTTGGGCGAGAACTCTGTGCAGCGGGTTGGGTATTGGATCGACGCGGAAAGGAAGGTTGGTCAGGGTTGGAGCATGCCTTATCTTTCTGCCCAAGAGCGTGTGCTCGACTGCGCGGCGTGCCACACTTTAGACGATCGGCACTTTGGGCTCTTTGGGCAGGATTGCGCTTCGTGTCATTCGACATCTTCTTGGGATCTCTCCGAGTTTCGACATCCAGCACCAACAAACGCGAGTTGTTCGCAGTGCCACCAGGCTCCGCCGAGCCACTATATGAACCACTTTGACATGGTCTCTCGCCCGGTTGCGCTCAAACCCGATGCGCGTGTGGATCAGTGCTACACCTGCCACCAGACGACCGCATGGCCGGATATCAAGGACGTGGGGTGGTACAAACACCATTAAATTTCAATCTGGCCCCCTTCAGTATCGGAGTCCAGTCATCGCTATTCAATGAACAAGTCGGTGGTCACCTCAGCGATGCCTCGACATCGTTTCCCCCGGCCCATACTTCCAATCGCTCGAACCCGGTCGCTTCCGTGTCATCGTACTTGATGCGTATTTTCGCTCATGCCCGCCGATACGGACAAGAACGACAACGGCACCATGGCCTCGCTCTACAACCAACTCGACCACTGCGCAGCCAGATTGGGATGCTGCTTCTGACCTGCCCCCCTAAATCCACTCCATTCTCAGGCTGGTAATCTTGTGGTCGGGTCCAAGACCCGGACATGGCGAGGAAGCGGCATTCGGCAGAGGATATCGTGAACAAGCTGCGCAAGGCGGAGGTGCTGATCAAGCGATGGCATCGTCACTACAACCACGTGCGTCCGCGCTCAAGTCTGGGCTGCAGACCGCCGGCACCCAAAGCGTGGGCCGCAGAGAAAAACGAACAGACTACATTGGTAGACAGTGGTACAACAACAGGGGGCTGGTCACTGCCTAACTCCAATCCTCAACGGCTGCAACTTCAAGTACGTCAACGAACGCCACAACCACTCGGCCGGGCCGAACCGAAAGAACCGGAGCCAGAACGCGCTGAAGACAATATTGACACACCACACGGCCCCCATCACCGCGAACAATCCGGGGTAGTCGATCGTGGCAAAATACCCCCCGCCGTAGCCGTAGAAAAACGTCGTACACAGCAGGGTCTGCAAAAGGTAGTTAGAGAGCGCCATCCTGCCGACGTTTGCGATCAGGCCCGTGGCCCACTTCAAAACGTCGATGCGGACAATCCAGATGAGCAGGCCCATGTAGCCCAGTGAGATCGGGATGCCGACGAACTGACTGCTCACTTGCCAGATTAGCCCGCTAAAATCGGGCGACATCGCATCGAGCCCGAGATACAACGTGGCGGTAAGCCCGAGCCCGCCGCCGAGCCCGAGGATCGCCATCCATGCGTAAAGCCCGGTAGGTCTTTCGCCCGTCAGGATGCCCAGCCGGGTGAGTCCCATTCCCATCATCATGAGCCCGGTGATCCCCGGCCCGAAAAGCAGGGTGACCGATACCCAAGAGACCAAGACCAGAGCGATACGCACTTTGAATGTATCCAGATACGAACCCGTGTAGGCCGCCATCTCACTAGAAACATCCCCCGAGAGTTCGCCGGAAGTAATGTGCCCCTTCTGCACGGCCCAGACCCCGAACAAAACAAACGTGAGCAGCAAGAGTGTGCTCAGCAGGTGCATACCGATGCCAAGGCCGATCTGAAGTTTGGGGTTCCACCGCCTGACCCACCAGACCGCTGCCAGGCCCGCGATCGCATAGATAAAAAGAATATCGCCAAACCAGAGAAAAACTCCATGGACAAACCCGATCGCGAGCAGCCACGCGATCCGGCGGTACCACAGCGATGCGCCAGTTGTCAGCGGGATCTTCCGCGGCACCTGCTGATCCCGCCCGCATCCGGGGCAGGCCGCCCGGGAGCCGTCCTCGGCCAAACCCGTCATGTCATATTTACATCGTTCGCATTCGTAAGTGATGCCCTCGCCGTTGCCGTCGAACTTGCGCGCATAGATCACGACACCCGCGCCAAAGAGCATGCTGAACAGCGCCATCATTTTGCCGAGGAAAAAGATGCTCGTGATATCGTGCCCGGCTTTGTTCCACGGGTTATCGCCCAGCGTGATATCCATGATCGAATACTCAACCATCGCGGCGCTGGGCCAGCCGAAGGCGACGATGTTCGGGCCCAAGATCCCCAGCAGCGCAAAGCCGCGGACAACATCGAGCGCACGGATGCGGTTGGCCGCTTTGATGGGCGCGAGATCGGGTGTCGGCATTATGGTGCTCGTCATCCTGTCATTACACCCGATCAGCCGCTACCGAGCAACCAGCCGGCGATATCGGCCGTGTCGGCCAGATCATCGACAACCCTGTGCGCGCCCGCCGCGACCAGCGTCTTCGCATCGGTTCGGCCTGTGGCGACACCCAGAACCCGGCAGCCGTGGGCGAGGCCGCACGCGACATCGTGGACCGTATCTCCCAAGATCAAGGTCTCGGCGGGGTCGGCATCAAACACCTCACGGAATCGCCCGATCGCTACCGGCGGCAGATGCTCGCGCGCGGGCGGGTCGTGTGGCGAATCGTCACCCCAGGCCGCGATCCGGAACGAACCGGGGTCGATCCCGATGGACCTGAGTTTGTGGACACCTGTTTCTTGGTAGTTGCCGGTGAGCACGCCGGCCGTGGCGATTGGGTGATCCGCGATTATGCGCACGAGTTCGACCGCGCCCGCGAGCGGCTCGATCTTGCCGGCCGAGTGCTCGATGAAGGCGTCGATATAGGCCCGTTTCATGCGCCCAAGGGTGTCCGCGTCCGCCGGCTCGCCGTTGCGCGTGAGCAGATCGGTGAGGATCAGCGGATCGAGCCGGCCCGCAAAATCGACCGCATCAATCGAAAACGAGTGCCCGAACAGCGACTCACCAGCAGCCGCCATGGCGACCCGGCCCGTCCCGTTGGTCCGCAGGAGGGTCATGTCGATATCAAACAAGATGAGCATGTGCTACTTTCGCAGGGGAATGATTGAGCCGCGACTGTATCAGGGCATGGCCCGTCGCGGTCGGTCGGCTACGCTCAGGCCGGGTGCGCGTGCGCACAACAGAGAGCGGGACAGCCGACCATGGCAACGATGGACGACGACAAACTCAAGGTGCTCGAAGCGTCCGACATCGTCGGGGTGATCGGTGAGTACGTCAAACTCGTGCCCAACGGGCGCGAGTTCAAGTGCCTGTGCCCGTTCCACGACGACAGCAACCCGTCGATGAGCGTGATCCCCCACAAGCGGATGTTCTATTGCTTCCCGTGCGGCGCGGGCGGGGATGTGTTCTCGTTCATCCAGCGGTACCACGGCATCGAGTTCGGCGATGCGCTCAAGATGCTCGCCGAGCGAGCCGGGATCGAACTGACCAAGTGGAAGCCCGGAGCGCGCGCACAATCTGGCCCGAACCGATCGGAACTGATCGACGCGAACCGGGCGGCCGAGTCGTTTTTTAGGGCGATCCTTGAGACGCACGAATCCGGCGATGCGGCCCGCAAACTCATCGAGGTGCGCGGGATTTCCCCGGCGATGGTCGAGCGGTTTTCGATCGGGGCGTCGCCGGACTTGTGGGACGGGCTTGTGCGCACGGTGCGGGGCAAGAATCTCAACGAGGCCGCGTTTCTGACGCTCGGTTTGCTGAAACGAAAAGAGGGACCAGAGCCGTACGACGCGCTGCGGAACCGGCTGATATTTCCGATCCACGGGGAGACCGGCGACCCGATCGCGTTTGGTGGTCGGCGGGTAGACGACGCCGACGAGCCCAAATATCTCAACAGCCCCGAGACGCCGCTGTTCAGCAAGAGCAAGACACTGTTTGGATTGCCTCAGGCGCGGACGGCGATCCGCGCACAGGGGCGGGCGGTGATCGTCGAGGGCTACACCGACGTGATCGCGTGCCACCAGGCGGGGCTGGAAAATGTGGTCGGCACGCTGGGGACGGCGTTCACGATCGGGCATGCGCACAAACTCCGCGGGCAATGCAAAGAAGTCGTGTTGCTGTTCGATGGTGATACCGCGGGGCAGAACGCCGCGGATCGTGCGCTCGAAGTGCTGTTCGGCTCGGGGCTCGATATCCGAGTCGCTATGCTCGCGGGCGAGACGGATGCCAAAGACCCCGACGAATTGCTCGGCAAAGATGGCGGCGCACAGATCATGGCGGGCGTGCTGGATCGGGCGGAGCCCGTGATCGGGCGATGGGCCAGGCGGATCCGTGAAAAGCAATCGGACATGGGGCCGGCGGGCCGGGCTCGGTATCTGGAAGAACAGGTCGAACGGCTCGCCGACACCGGGCTGGAAAGTATGACCCCGATTGAGCGCGATTCGATTCTTGAAGATATGGCCGGGGCGTTGGCTGTTGCGGGGCGGCTGGTGGCGGATGCGTATCAGCGTGCGCGCACTCGGGGTCGGAGGCCCTCGGGGCAGGGCGATGCAAGCCGCGAGTTCAAGCCGGCGGCGATCCGCGCGATCGACCGGTTTCGGCTCCATGCGATCGCGTGCCTGCTCGAAGTGAGCGCGGATTCAAATATTGATCGGGATGCGACTGCCCGGGCGCTCGTGACGGATCTGGACGCGAGCCCGACGGCGCTGGCTGAGATCGTGCGCACGGCGGCGGACACGGTGGCGGCGGGCGGGTCGCTCGACGCGGCTTCGTTGCTCGCGGGCTCTCAGAATGATGCGCTCACGACGGTCCTTGCCCGGGCGTTCGCGCAATCGAGCGACCCGGGAGAATTGGAATCCTGCCTGGGACGGCTGCGCGAGCACGGGCTTCAGAGCCGGGGTGCCTGGGCCGGGGAGGGCGGCGACCGGCTCAGCAAATTGCGATCATTGCACAAGGATTTTGGTGGGAATACCGCAGCGAATCCTTACCGCCGCGGCGGGGGTATTGTCAGAGGGGCCGAATCGACGTCCCCGACGGATCAACGTAACGACGAGCAGCAGCGGAGAGATGATGGTGAAAAACGGTAGAACTGCTGGCGGACGTGCGAAGCCGGGGGTGTTGATCCCCGATCTGCACCCGGCCCTCGTTGAACTTTTCATCGCGGCTCAGGCTCGCGGCTGGCTGAGTTACGAGGAACTCAACAACGCGATGCCCGACGAGATGGTCGATCCCAATCTTGTCCACGAGTTGCTGGCGGTCATCGACGAGCTCGATATCGAGCTTGTGGATGAATTGGAATTTCGTGCGCGCATGTACCGGGCCCGCAAGGAGCAGCAGGCGGCGATGGGCAACCATTTCCGCGCTATGAGCGTGGCCGGGACCGATGGAGGGCGGATCGATTCGCTGGCGATTCAGGTGCGGATGAACCGTTCGCACTATGAAAATATTAACCCCGCGGATGTGGCGAGCCAGGCGGAGCGGGACGTGGCGGAGGCCGCCCGCATGGACGACAGCACGCTTCAGCGTGATATCGA
>Ga0316208_1003623_pt1 | contig 10972 bp, 9 predicted proteins | sample 3monopyrite_MG_FD_204944 | JGI IMG/M metagenome (GOLD analysis project Ga0316208, IMG submission 204944) | Microbial mat bacterial communities from mineral coupon in-situ incubated in ocean water Damariscotta River, Maine, United States -... | ecosystem: Environmental > Aquatic > Marine > Coastal...
AGAACGGTGCTGGCAATGCTTAGGGTAAGCGGTTATTTGTTCGGCAATGGCAACAATACTGTTATAAATTGTATCGTCTATTGCTGCAAGTTCTGCTTCTTTAATGTTGCTAAGGGTGATGGCGTGATAAAGTATTTTCTCAGAGCATGTGACGTACACATTGTCGTTTAGATAATGCCAAATATAAAATACGCTGCGTGTATGTTACTGGCATGTCTATAAAATTCTTATTACAAGTAATGATATACAGTGTTTTTCTACGTGCACATTTGCATGTGGTTTACTTTCTTCAGGCGAAATATCGTAATCATATAATAAGTGCTTAAATGAAGTTATTAATGCGCCTGATAATTTATACCCAGAACATGCATTAATAAATGCTGTAGCAAAGAAAAAAGCTAAATATTTATTGGAGAATTCAACAGCGCGGGCTTAAGTATGCAGCTTTATGTTAATTTTATTTCATGGATAGATAGTGTGAAAATTATATAAATCATATCGATTTTAACTATCATCTAATTTTTATATGAATGCTAAAAGCTTCAGATAAGGTATGGATTTTTGATGTTCTTCAGTGTTTGTACCTGGTTATAAGTAAAACTGTAAAGTTGAATGAGTTTTCGGAAGATTTTCAGTGAGAATTGAAAAATCCTTGTTGTACATTTCTATTAACACTGTATTTTTATAATAGGCCCCTTCTTCCAAAAAGAGGGGCCTGCTGCTTATCACTTGGTTTATCGGCTAGTCATCACTTACAGTGATAACGACTTTAGCTACTGGGTTCATCCATCTATGCACTGTACTATCAAGGTCACTATTTATGCCACCTACAATACCGCGGTGAATATGAACGCTTGAATTATGCTCTGCACTTGTTACGCCACTAGCACCGGTACTAGAGTTGCCGCCTGGATCGGCTGGAATGCCCGCAGATCCAGGTGCGCCAGCACCATTGATAATTTCATCATTCGCTTCAGTGCCTGCATCATAACCATTTAGGTAAACAGTATATCGGCCTTTCTTCTTAGGGATCTTGTATGCATCTAGCCCTACAAAACCGTCGTTTGTAGGTAGTAACATCGCTGCAATCGATAGATAACGGTTTCTTTTTGTCATCTTTAGAGTGGCGATAGTTGATGCGCCTGGTGCGAGTAAACCACCTGCAGGGTTGGCAACGTTATTGGCGCCTATAGATGACAGGTCTGTCATTAACCCAGAAATATCACCACCTTCTGCCATTGCTTGCAAACTAGTTGAAGCTGCTATGCCAGGTGTAAATATATGTGTTCTTTTGTTATGCGCCGAAACCAGTAGTGGGGTGTAATAAAGCGCATTGCTTATATTAGTGATTTCAATGGTCGCACTTCTATCTGCCATGGCAATGGATGAACTCAAGCCGCCAGCTACCAATAACCCAGTAATTAACTTCTTCATTTTTATATCCTCTTTAATGATTAGTGAATGAAATTACAGTGGAAGTAGTATCGATGCCTTAATTCACGTGCTTATCACGGCTTTATCACAATTCTGTCACATTATTAGTTGTGATATTTTCGTGATAATTGAATGTTATTGTATGGCTGCTGTCGAACCTTTAATTTAATCTAGTCGACCTAATCTCATGAGAAATAATATTCTATTGATAGAAGATAATGATGATATCGCGAATTTAATTATGGTCAATTTGCGAAGTAAGCATATGCAGGTGGATCATGCGTCTGATGGTGATATTGGGCTTGATAAGGCATTGAATGGTGATTACCAACTAGTGATTTTAGACCTCATGTTGCCAAACATAGATGGTATGGATATTTGCAGAATCATGCGCAGTAAAAACATTTACACGCCAGTATTAATGGTTACTGCTAAAGCATCGGAAATTGATAGAGTGTTGGGATTAGAAGTAGGTGCCGATGATTATCTAACCAAACCATTTAGCGTGCCTGAATTGGTGGCGCGGGTTAATGCTATTTTACGTCGTACAGAACAGTATCGCTCTACACCTGAGCAGAGTGTGGGAGCATGTTTTAACTTTGGTGAAATGAGTGTGAATCCTGACACGCGACAGGTATTACTCAAAGGCAATAATATCGAACTCACTGCAAAGGAATTTGATTTGCTATGGCATTTTGCCAGTAATCCGGGTCGAGTTTATACACGCTCACAATTACTCAGTCGAGTATGGGGTTATGGGCATGATGGTTATGAACACACGGTTAATTCCCATATTAATCGTTTACGCTCAAAAATAGAAAAAAGCCCTGCAAAACCAGAATATATAATGACTGTTTGGGGTGTTGGATATAAGTTTTCACAGGAGATACAGAGTACCTAAGATGTTACCCACTACATTATTCAGCCGATTATCAATAACTCTATTTTTTCTTTTATTTACAGTGGGTTTAATACTAATCGAATTAATTGGTCGGTCCAGTATTTTATATCAGCAGGAAGTATCGCAAAAGTTAAACGCATCTCTAGCAGAGCATATTGTTGATGAGCAGCCTTTAATTCTGAATCAAACAATAAACCGCAGTGTGCTCGATGAACTATTCCATAATTTAATGGTAATTAATCCCAGTATTGAATTGTATCTATTAGATACAAAAGGGTATGTGCTGGAATATTCCGCACCGGTTGGAAAAGTTGTACGAAAACAATTAAATTTAAAGCCGATTGTTGAATTTATAGAGGGTAATGCTCGCTTTCCATTAAAAGGTGATGACCCACGTAATGCTCAAAGAGAAAAGGTTTTTTCGGCTGCTAAAATAAATAATGAAAAGGGATTACAGGGTTACTTATATATTGTATTAGGTAGTGAGCAATACGATGATGTAGTACAGATGCTCGGCGATAGTTATATTATTAATGCATCCATATGGGTTCTTTTAGTGGCTCTATTCGGCGCATTATTCGTCGGTATGGCTGTCTTTTTATTACAAACAAGACGCTTGCGATTGTTAGGCAGAGTAATACAGGATTATGCCGGTAATAATAAAACAACTGGTCTATCAGAGCTATTTCCAAAAAATAACATAGCTACCGATGAAATAGATGTACTGGGACAGCAATTTAATTTGATGGCCGAAAAAATTAATACGCAAATAAATGAGCTGAAAAAAATGGACGGTATGCGTCGTGAAATGGTAGCCAATGTGTCCCATGATTTGCGTACGCCTTTAACAACCATGAAAGGATATCTAGAAACCTTACTATTAAAGCATAAGGAGCTAAGTACAGAAGATCAGCAGCAATATTTACAAACCGCTCTGAGTCATAGTCAACACCTCGGTAAATTGGTAGAAGAGCTATTTGAATTGGCTAAGCTGGATTCCTGTGAAACTGTAAGTTATGCAGAGTTGTTTTCGATGGGAGAGTTGGTACAGGATGTTACACAAAAATATTTACTGCGAGCAGAACAAAAGTCTATAGAAATGCTTGCTATTTTAAATCCAGATGCACCATTGATTTATGGTGATATTGCAATGATGCAGCGAGTGCTTGAAAATCTAATTGAAAATGCTTTACATCATACCCCCGCAGGTGGATGTATTCGATTGGTTGTGGACGTCGAATCTTCAAATTTAGTGGTGAAAGTTAGTGACACTGGTTGCGGTATCGATAACAAAGATGTAGCAAAAATATTTGATCGATTCTATCAAAAAGATGAAAATAGAAGCAATAAAGACAATGCAGGTCTTGGTCTTTCTATTGTTAAGCGTATATTGGAATTACATGGCAGTATTATCAATGTACAAAGCAAAATTGACCAGGGGACAACTTTTACATTTTTGATGCAAAGACAATCGAATTGTTGATTTTTGTATAAATATAAAAGACGATTAATTAAGGCAGGTAAGGTGCCTTTCATGCTTTTGTTTATGCGATCATGTCAAACCGTTCAGGTATTTTTAGTCTTACTACAAAGGCTAAAAAGCAACTGAATATTTTTATGTGCGCTTTTATTATTAACGAATTGCTGTATTATATTTTTGTTATAGTAGATTTATTATCTGTTTTTCAGTGCTGCTGAAACAATAATGTAAACTTTAAGTAAATTAATTGTGTGAGATGTTAACTATGTTTATTCGATTCATCGGGCTCTTTTTAATGGCATTCATGATGTCAGCTTGTGCTGAACCACCTTATAATAATCTGGATAATAAGCAGCTGAAAACTATGCTGGATAAAAATGTTCCTATATTTGATGTGCGACGTCCAGATGAATGGAGGCAAACTGGAATAGTTGAAGGCAGTAAGTTACTAACTTTTGTTGATGGAAGAGGCCAGATAAAAGCTGATTTTCTGGCTCGTTTTACTGCAACAGTGGGTAAGGATGATCCCGTAATACTTATTTGTCGAACCGGTAACCGTACCAGTACGTTGGCTCGTCATTTAGTCGAGAAAATGGGCTTTACTCAAGTCTATAATGTACGCAATGGTATTACTCAATGGATTCGCGAAGGGCAGCCGACAACGCGCTTATAAAATATTTAAAGTAGAAAGCGATTTGTTTTAATGGGTAACAGTGCCATCGGCGAATGGGCCTTTAGATATATTGTAATGATGTTGTTAAAAATTAAACAATGGGCCAGCTAAATCTATCCCATGTCCAGTAAAGGCCAACTACACCTATAGCAACTGAGCCGGGTACAGTAATGTAATTATGAAACTTCTCTTTGCTTGTAAACCAGATAGTGATGCTAAAGTAGGCCGCAAACAATATGGCCAATTGCGCTAGCTCGACACCTATATTGAAGCCAATTAATGCGGCGGCGTATCTACTTTCCGGCATACCAAAATCAGCGAGTACGCTGGCGAACCCCAAACCATGTAATAGGCCAAAAGCAAATACCAGTACTAAACGGCTGTTGTTTAATTTGTGTGCAAATAAATTCTCCAGTCCAATATAGGCAATGGATAATGCAATTATGGGTTCTACAATACTTGCAGGTAGCGATATTACATTAAACATGGAAAGGCTTAAGGTAATGGAGTGTGCCACGGTAAACATGGTGACCTGCCAGGCCAGTGGTTTGAGTTTTGTGCTGAGCAGGAAAATACCCAGAATAAACAGAATATGATCCAGACCTTTCGGGACGATATGATCGAAGCCGGTTAATATATATTCAGATATTACATCGAGCAGTGGCGGATCGGTAAACACAGCAGTTAATGAAAAGTCATCACTCACACCGTCATCCCGTATCCACTGCCACATTGACCAATGCCACTTGTCATTTTCGTTATCTACTTGTCTTACACGTACGGCATTATCTGAAAACCGGGCTGGATAGTACCAGTTTAACTGTTTAACTTGCCGGTCAATTTTGCCTTCAAATGTGATGGTGCTGATTCGTGGCACCTTTGTATAACCGGGCGCTGGTATGTTTACTTCTGTAATGTGTAAATCAATTGGTTTGTCGTCGAAATGTAGGGCTATTTGCTCTGTGACAGTTGCCTGGAAAGGAAGAAATTTTGCTTTCAGTTGTGCAGATTGCAATACTCTTAACTCGTCATAAGCATCGGCAAAGGGGGAGCTTTGAGTGGTTTTATACTGAGAGTTAATGCCTGTCATCATGGCTTCAATGCTGGCACGGACCTCCACCCTGTAGTGGCCTTCGGCAAACACGCTAATTTCAACTAATGCAGGTTTTACAACATCTGCGCTGCTATAATTGCACACAGAAATCGCACTCATGATATATAGTGCTATTGCATATTGCACTTTCTGTATTGCATTATGAGTTATATATGTGATTCTAAGCATTTGAAATATAAATAAAAAATCATTATTATTGGCAGGAGCATTATAACTATAAATTTAGTCCTTACAATTAAAGGACAGTATTAAAGCTTTGAATGGAACAGGGAATGCACTAAATAGCATTCTATATTTTAGATTATGTAACCCCCATCGCTAAGGTGAAGTCATGCCATTTTTAGATCGACGTTCGTTTCTCAAATTCATGGGAGCTGCTGTAGCTAGCTCCGCATTACCAGCTTGTAGTGACAATGCCGCACAGGTTGGTAGTTCAACGCCAGGCCCGGCTATGCCAAAGGGCTTTTACGATGTACCTATGAAAGGTAACGTAAGGATATTGCATATTACAGACGTACACGGTCAGCTTAATCCTGTTTACTTCAGAGAGCCCAATGTAAACCTGGGGGTGGGCGATGCTTATGGCCGTCCACCTCATCTGGTTGGCAATAAGCTGTTAAAGGCGATGGGTTATAAACCTGCAACACCTGAAGCTTATGCATATACCTATCTCGACTTTGAAAGTGCGGCGCGGACCTTTGGTAAAACCGGTGGTTTTGCACACATTAAAACCCTGTTAGATCGCTTGCGATCTACTGCGGGTGGCAAACAAAATACAATCACCATCGACGGCGGTGATTTATGGCAGGGTTCAGGTACATCATTATGGACTCGTGGTGTAGATATGGTCGAGGCATCTAATATTATCGGCCTTGACGTAATGGTTGGGCATTGGGAGTTTACCTATAGAGAAAATGAAGTGCTAAGTAATGTGGCTTTATTTAAAGGTGATTTCATTGGCCAGAATGTGCGCGTAAAAGAAGACTCTATGTTTGGTGATGAATACCCCAAACTGGTTGAGCAATATGACGGTAGTGGTCTGTTCGATGAAGATACAGGCCATGCTTTTCAACCGTATGTTATTAAGGAAGTTAACGGTGCACGAATTTGTATCGTCGGTCAGGCTTTCCCTCGTACGGCAAATGCTAATCCGCAAGAGTTTTTCCCAGACTGGTCATTCGGTTTGCGTGAAGATGACATGGTAGAGCTTGTAAAAGATATCAGAGCTAAAGAAAAACCCGATGCTGTTGTGTTGCTTTCACACAATGGTATGGATGTAGATATTAAAATGGCAGAGCGTGTACCAGGTTTAAATGCGGTATTCGGTGGTCATACTCATGACGGTATTCCCAAACCACTTAAAGTTAAAAATATAGACGGTGGTACGTGCTGGGTAACTAATGCGGGATCAAATGGTAAATTTGTTGGCGTAATGGATTTTGATATTCAGGGCGGAAAGATTAAGTCCATGGATTATAAAATGTTGCCAGTAATTACTGACTGGCTGCCAGCAGATAAAGAAATGAAAGCGTATTTAAAGCAAATGCGTGAAACAGTTTATGACAAAAATATTGTAGAAAGTCGTGTTAGTAAGCATTTTTATAATAAGTCACGTGTTGGAAAAACATACGAGCAAATCCTCTCAGAAAAGTTAGCGATAGCGGATCGATTGCTTTATCGTCGCGGTAATTTCATGGGTACCTGGGATCAGATTTTATGTAATGCATTGCGCGAAGAATTTAGTGCGGATGTTGCCATGTCTGCTGGCGTTCGCTGGGGAACCTCAACATTGAAAGGTGACTGGATCACCATGGAAGATGTAATGACCCAGTGTGCTATCACTTACGGTGAAACTTATGTAAGTGAAATGTCGGGCCGTGACCTGATGAGAATTTTAGAAGGCGTAGCCGATAATCTATTTGATGTTGACCCGTACTTACAATCAGGTGGTGACATGGTGCGTGTTGGCGGTATGGATTACACCATTGATCCAGCTAAGCCTTTATATCAACGTATTACAGATGCAAAACTTGATAACGGTCATGCAATTGAGCCAGATCAGATTTATAAGGTAGCTGGTTGGGCAACTGTTAATCAGGCACCTAATGGTCGTTTAATGTGGGATGTAGTGCGTGACTATATCGTGAAGAACCGCGGTAAAGATAATGTTCTGAAGTTGCCGAAAATTAATCATCCTACTCTGGTTGGTATAAAGAAAAATCCGGGCATTGAAAATTATCCGGGTAAGATCAGCTAAATCATTATCAGTTAAGTTATTTAACTGGCTGTTATTTCAATTTGATGCGGTGGTGCTTATACAATCTAGTATAAGCACTGCAATATCGTTACACTGTCTCTATGAATTTCGACTCGCCTTTAATCAAGGGCAAACTCATTAAGCGCTATAAGCGTTTTCTCGCAGATATTACTCTGGAAGATGGTTCGCAAATTACTGCACATTGTGCCAATACGGGCGCGATGACTGGTTGTGCGCCTGCCGATGCTAATGTTTGGTTAAGCGTTTCTGATAACCCAAAGCGAAAGTACCCACATAGTTGGCAGTTAGTTGAATTAAAACCCGATGTTTTAGCCTGCATAAACACCGGCTTCACTAATAAGGTGGCCGGCGAGGCCATCCTGCAAGAGCGTATTACTGAACTAACGGGCTTTGATACATGTCAGAGCGAAATGCCTTATGGAGAGGAGAAAAGCCGTGTTGATTTTTTGCTCAGTTATAAGCAGCAAAAGGTATATGTGGAAGTAAAGCATGTCACCCTAAGTTTGCAGCAGGGTGTTGCGAGCTTTCCAGATGCGGTAACGATTCGCGGACAGAAACATCTACGTGAATTAATACAGCAGGTAAAGGCTGGGCACCGCGCGGTGTTGCTATTTATAATCATGCGCACAGATGTTACTCTTGTTGAGCCCGCAGACTCAATAGACCCTGAATATGGGCGCCTGTTACGCCAGGCTCAAAAGGAAGGTGTGGAAATTCTCGCCTACGGTACATCGATTACCCCTTTCGAAATAAACATTAGCGATGCCATACCTGTAAAACTGCAGGCTATATAAAACTATAAAATTTAAATATATGATTTTTTTCAAACATGTTTAGACCTAAAGAACTCTATATCGGGCTTAGGTATACCCGAGCAAAACGCCGTAATGGCTTTGTCTCATTTATCGCTTTGCTTTCAATGTTGGGCATTGCTCTGGGTGTGGCGGCTTTGATTGTTGTGCTCTCTGTAATGAATGGCTTCGGCAAAGAACTGCGTGAGCGTACCCTTGGTATGACAGCGCATGCAACGGTCACTGGGCAGGATGGTCGCCTTAATGACTGGTTAGGTATGCAGGCCAGAGTCTCTAAGCATATAAATGTTGTGGCAACAGCCCCATTCACCCAAAACGAAGCCATGTTAAGTAATCGCAGCCGCGTTAGTGGCGCAATTATTCGCGGCGTATTTCCCAATCTGGAACCGGGTGTTTCTGAAATTGATGACAAAATGGTGTCTGGAAAATTATTAGATCTAAAGCCTGGAGAGTTCGGCATTATTTTGGGGCGTGAACTTGCTAATGCCATGGGTGTATTTGAAGGTGAAAAAATAACGGTTGTTACGCCGCAGGCAAATGTAACGCCCGTTGGTGTGATGCCACGATTAAAGCGTTTTACAGTGGTTGGTGTGTTTGAAGCGGGAATGCATCAGTTTGATCGTTCGATGGCTATTATGCATATTCAAGATGCGCAAAAATTATTTAGCATGGGCAACAACGTAGAAGGCCTGCGATTAAAACTTGATGATATGTTTAGTGCTTATAAAGTGACACGTGAGCTGGATAAATTAGTTGGTGAAGATTACTGGGTGCGTGACTGGACTAAGATGCACAGTAACTTATTTAAAGCTTTGCAAACCGAAAAGGTTGTAATGTTTATTATTTTATTATTAATTGTTGCCGTAGCTGCATTTAATATTATTTCTACCCTGGTGATGACAGTTAATGAAAAGCAAGCTGACATAGCAATACTCCGCACCATTGGCATGACTCCGAATAGTTTGATGTTTGTATTTATAGTGCAAGGCACAGTGATTGGTTTAGTGGGTACTATTATAGGTGTTGGCATCGGCGTACCTATTGCATTAAATGTAGGTGAAATTATTAGCTTCTTCGAAACACTATTTCACACTAAGTTTTTGCCAGCGGATATATATTATATAACCGATATAAAATCAGATTTACGTTGGTCAGATGTGCTTACGTATTCATTGTCTGCATTTGGATTATCGGTGTTAGCAACAATTTATCCTGCATGGCGTGCGGCACGTATTCAGCCAGCAGATGCATTGCGATATGAGTAAGCGGAGTAATAATTAATGATATCGCATGATCGATTTACAGAATCAGCAATATTTCCTGGTGGTGCAACAGACTCAATTGTTTTAGAGGCTACTAACTTATGTAAGTCTTATGACGATGGGGGTGGAAGTCGCCTTGATGTTTTAAGAGATGTAAACATCACAATAAAAGCCGGAGAAAAAGTCGCGATTGTGGGTGCGTCGGGTTCGGGAAAAAGCACTTTATTGCATATGCTGGGTGGCCTGGATACACCTACATCCGGCGATGTTTATATTGACGAAAAAAATCTCGGTCGCATGCCCGAAAATCAACGCTGCCGATTACGTAATAACTATTTAGGTTTTATTTACCAGTTTCATCATTTGCTTGCAGAATTTACAGCACAGGAAAATGTTGCGATGCCCGCCTTGATAAGAGGGACTAGTCCGTCTCAAGCAATGAGTAAGGCAAATATGTTACTTGATAAAGTCGGTATGACGCGTCGAGTGAACCATAAGCCATCTGAACTTTCAGGCGGTGAGCGTCAACGCGCGGCAATCGCCCGAGCAGTGATTAATGAACCTCGCTGCATTTGTGCAGATGAACCGACGGGTAATCTTGATAGGGCAACGGCGAATCAGGTTGTGCAGGTACTGATGCGCCTTAATAATGAATTTGGTACAAGTTTAGTTGTTGTTACTCATGACATGGAACTGGCAAAAAAAATGGATACGATTTATACCATTGAAAATGGTGAGCTTAAAAAACTTTAATTAAAATAAGCCATGTCAAAAAAAACGATTAATCAATCAATGTCAGCAAATCCGCTTAATGAACGCGCACAATATTTACTTAAAACGCTTATTAATTGTTATGTGAATGAAGGCGTTCCCGTTGGCTCAAAAACACTCGCAGAATCTGCAGGCTTAAATATTTCCACGGCAACCATTCGTAACGTAATGGCAAATTTAGATTCTATGGGATTAGTCTCTGCGCCACATACATCAGCGGGACGTGTGCCGACCAATATGGGGTTTC
>Ga0316208_1003625_pt1 | contig 10967 bp, 12 predicted proteins | sample 3monopyrite_MG_FD_204944 | JGI IMG/M metagenome (GOLD analysis project Ga0316208, IMG submission 204944) | Microbial mat bacterial communities from mineral coupon in-situ incubated in ocean water Damariscotta River, Maine, United States -... | ecosystem: Environmental > Aquatic > Marine >...
CTAGGACTTTACGCAGGCATGAGCCGCGCCACAGGACTGCCCATTGAAATGGACCTGATGCGCATCATCTTGGTCTTTCTTGGCACAATCATCGCCTGTGCGATCTCGGGGGCCATCGCAACACGGCGGCTTGCCGGTGCCGACCCCGCGGATCTATTCTAATGTCGCACTCCGCAATCAGCCTGCGCGGTCTCGACCACTTCTTTGGCACCGGCGAGGCGCGCAAACAAGCAATCTGGGACGTAAACCTCGACATCGCGCGCGGCAAGCTGACCATTCTTATGGGGCCATCGGGATCGGGCAAAACCACCCTGCTGACCCTGATGGGATGTTTGCGCCACGTGCAAACCGGCAGCGTCCTCCTGCTTGACCACGAAATCCGCGGCGCACCCGAGGCACAGCTTGTCGCATTACGGCGCAAACTCGGGTTTATTTTTCAGGCACATAACCTGCACGAAAGCCTGACCGCCACGCAAAATGTGCTGATGGGGCTACAGGTGCACGGCGCAGGCAATGCCATCGCACAACGGCGCGCCGCGCATCATATGCTTGGGCTTCTGGGGCTGGCCGACCGCGTCAACTACCTGCCCGGCAACCTGTCGGGCGGTCAAAAACAACGGGTCGCCGTGGCGCGTGCCTTGGTCGCAAACCCCGCCGTGATCTTCGCAGACGAGCCCACCGCCGCGCTTGACAAAGACAGCGGGCGCACTGTCGTCGAAATGCTCAAATCACTCGGTCAGACCCGCAATACAACCACCGTCATGGTGACCCATGACAACCGTATTCTGGAACTCGCCGACCGGATCATCACCCTCGAAGAAGGGCGCGTCGTCAGTGACGTGCAGCAAAGCTAACGCCAAACCCGCAGCTAAACAGCTTGGACCGGTGCCTCCTTGGCACCCGTCATAAACGCCACCGCATCCGACATCGTGTAATCCTTGGGATCGATCACACACAGTCGCTTGCCAAGACGGTGCACATGAATGCGGTCGGCAACCTCGAACACATGCGGCATGTTATGGCTGATCAATATAATCGGAATGCCGCGCGAGCGCACATCAAGGATCAACTCCAACACGCGGCGGGACTCCTTGACACCAAGTGCGGCCGTAGGCTCATCGAGAATAATCACCTTCGAGCCAAAGGCCGCAGCGCGCGCAACCGCCACACCCTGACGCTGACCACCCGACAATGTCTCGACCGCCTGATTGATATTCTGGATGGTCATCAACCCCAACTCGGTCAATTTATCACGGGCGATCTGCTCCATTTTTGACCGGTCCAACTGGCGCAAAATCTTGCCGCGAAATCCAGGCTTTCTCAACTCCCGCCCCATGAACATATTGTCGGCAATCGACAAGGCGGGCGACATCGCAAGGGTCTGGTAGACCGTCTCGATCCCTTCTTTTCGGGCATCTGTCGGCGAATGGAACTGGATCTTTCGACCCTCCAGAAACACCTCGCCCTCATCAGGGATCACCGCACCCGACACCGCCTTGATCAAGGTCGATTTCCCCGCGCCATTGTCACCGATCACCGCCAGAATCTCACCCGGATAAAGATCAAAATCACAGTGGTCCAGCGCAGTCACCCTGCCGTATCGCTTCACAAGGCCTCGGCCCTTCAGGATCGGCTCCATCGCGTAATCAATAGCGGTCATGCTGACACCTTCCTAATCCATTGGTCGACAGCAACCGCGCCGATAATCAGCGCGCCAATCAACAAAAACGTCCATTGCGCATCCGCCCCTGCCAGACGCAACCCAAGCGTAAACACACCCACAATCAACGCCCCAAACAACGGGCCCAAAATGGACCCCCGACCACCAAACAAGGATATCCCCCCGATCACGACCGCTGTAATACTCTCGATATTCAACAGCTGACCCGATGTCGGGCTCACGCTGCCAATCCGGCCAATCAAAGCCCAACCGGCGATGGCACAAATGAAACCAGTGACCGCATAAACAGAAATCAGCGTGCGCTTGACGTTCACGCCTGACAATTGCGCCGCCTCGGGATCATCACCCACGGCATAAATATGGCGGCCCCATGCGGTCTGGCTCAAGACATAGGCCAGAAAGGCGAAAATCAGCACCATCGCAATAACCCCATAGGTAAAGGTCGCACCACCGCGCCCGTCGGGATCGGCCCCAATCTTGAACGTCGTGCCCAGCAATTGCAGCATCGGAGCCTGCGCCTCGATATCCTGACTGCGGATCGTCTCATTGGCCGAATACAAGAAATTTGCCGCCAGCACGATCTGCCACATACCCAGCGTCACAATAAACGGCGGCAGCTTCATCGCCGCAATCAACCAACCGTTGATCGCCCCGATCGCGGTGCCAAACGCCAGCCCAAAGACCACCGCAAGCTCGACAGGCATCCCGTAACGGAACGTGAACTGCCCCATGATCACACTGGACAGCACCGCAATCGCGCCAACACTCAAATCAATGCCTGCGGTCAGGATCACAAGGCTCTGGGCTGCGGCCACAATACCAACAATTTGCACCTGCTGCAAAATCAGCGTCAAGGCAAAGGGTGAAAAGAATTTCGACCCCAGCAACAGGCCAAATATCACAATCGAGGCCACCAGCACAAAAAGCGGCACCAAGGCGGGGTTCACGTGCAGTGCATGTTGCACACGTGCCAACACGCCCTTGCGTTCGCTAAATGCGGCCACCGCTTCGGACGGAGATGATTTCACGACGGCTTCAAAGTCATCGGCATTGCCAGACATCGGGCGACCCCTTTTTGAAAATAATAGCATTAAAGGGCACTGCCCCGATTTGGAAAGGGGCGGGAAAACCCGCCCCTTTCAACTATTGCACAAGGTCAACTTAACCCCAGCACAATTCCTTGCCTCTGGCCACAGAAATGCTCTCGACACCGTCAACAGGTTGGTCGGTGACCAAGGCCACGCCGGTGTCAAAGAAATCCTTGCCCGGTGTGTTTTCTGGCAATGTGCCGCTCTGCGCATAAACCGCAATCGCTTCAATACCCTTGGACGCCATCAACAACGGATACTGCTGAGATGTCGCACCAATCACGCCATCGGCGATGTTTTGCACGCCGGGACAACCGCCATCAACCGATACAATCAGCACGTCGTTTTCACGACCGATCGACTTGAGCGCCTCATAGGCACCCGCTGCGGCAGGCTCGTTGATGGTGTAAACAACATTGATCTCGGGATCGACAGCCAGCAGGTTCTCCATCGCCTTGCGGCCACCCTCCTCGTTGCCCAATGTCACGTCATTGCCCACAATACGTGGATCAGTTTCATCGCCATTCACGTTCGGATCGGCAAGATCAATGCCAAACCCCTGCAAGAAACCCTGATCTCGCAGCACACCAACACTTGGCTGGCTGACAGCAAGATCAAGCATCGCGATCTTCGCGTTGGCCGCCTCTGCACCCAGCGACGCCGCAGCCCACTTGCCGATCAACTCACCGGCCAGAAAGTTGTCCGTCGCAAATGTGGCATCAGCCGCATCAATCGGCTCTAGCGGCGTATCAAGCGCAATGACCAACAGGCCAGCTTCACGTGCTTGGGTCACAGCGCCCACAATGGACGATGTGTCAGAGGCGGTGATCAAAATACCTGACGCACCATCTGCAATACATGTCTCGATTGCAGCCACCTGTGTCTCGTGGTCACCATCCACTTTGCCCGCGTAGGACCGCAGCGTGATGCCCGCGGCATCTGCCGCAGCTTCTGCGCCTTCACGCATTTTCACAAAGAACGGGTTGGTATCTGTTTTGGTGATCAGACAGGCCGATGTGGTATCACTTCCCGCCATCGCCCCACCCGCTGTTGTGATCGCCACAAACGCAGTTCCAATAAGTAGTTTCTTCATGGTGTCCTCCCAGACTGTCAGAATTCCGGGGCGTCCACCCCACTCATGCAACGGATGATCACACCCGTTACTTGACGCAAAGGAACGCGATTCTCTCGCGCCTGTCAATTAATTAGTTAACTTTCTTTATTAATTAATTAGGGTATACTTTAGGACCACGGAAGGAGATAAATTGCGCGCATGGACGACGGGTTGGTCAGATCAATAAGTGCTGGGCTTAGCCAGAAAGGCGTTCGTGATCATAACGAGCGCCTGCTGCTGTCGTTGCTGCAACGCAACGGGCCCACGCCCGGCAGTGACCTGTCGCGACTTGCCGGCCTGTCCCCACCAACCGTGTCAGGTATCTTGCGGCGGCTCGAGGCCGAAGGGCTGTTGGAACGCGGCGATCCAGTGCGCGGCAAAGTCGGTAAACCCTCGGTGCCCATGCGGCTTGCATCAGACGGGGCTTTCTCCTTCGGGCTCAAAATCGGGCGCCGCTCCGCTGATCTAGTTTTGATCAATTTTAATGGCGAACTTCAACAAGAACAACACCTTAACTACGAAACTCCGATACCCGAGGCAATTTTCAACTTTGTCGATTCCGGCGTGCGGCAAATCACCCAAGACATGGGTGCAGCCCTCGCAGACCGGATTTGCGGGCTCGGTATCGCGGCGCCCTTCGAGATGTGGAACTGGCCCGATAACCCCGCCGACCCCGATCCGGCATTCGGTGCATGGCAGGACACCGACATCAAATCCATCGCGCAAAACCGCACCGGCCTGCAGGTTTCTTTGATGAACGACGCAACCGCCGCCTGTCAGGCCGAACACACCTTTGGGCGCGGAAAAGAATTTCGCGACTACGCCTATTTCTTCGTCAGCGCCTTCATCGGGGGGGGAATCGTTTTAAACAATTCCGTCTTTGAAGGACGGCAAGGCAACGCCGGTGCACTTGGATCACTGCGCAGCATCGGGCCCAACGGCGAAAGTATGCAACTGGTCGATATGGCTTCGATCCACCAGCTCGAATTGCGGCTGCAAGAGGTCGACCTCGACCCGCGGCAACTCTGGATCAATCCTGACAGTTGGCACTCCCTATCGCGCTATGTCGACCCCTGGCTCGGGCAAACCGCACAAGAGCTGGCCAAAGCCCTGCTCTCGACCTGCGCGGTCATCGACTTCGAAGCGATCCTGATCGACGGGTCATTTCCGGCCAGCGTGCGCAAAGATCTGGTCAGCAGGGTGCGGCGCTATGTGACCACACAAGACACCCGTGGGCTAATCCAGCCGCGCATCGAATGTGGCAGTATCGGCGGCAAAGCGCGTGCAATCGGTGCCGCCACCCGCCCGATCGGAGCCCAATTCATGCTCAATGCACTTTGATCATCCTACGATGATCACACCAGTTAATGGGTCCAAACACCACGGCGGTTGGTCGCAAAGTTCTCGCCATAGCCTCCGGGGCGAATAACCGGCTTGCGCTCTTTTGGCTCTTGCACCGACACGTCAATCCCCTTGGACGCCGCATACTCCAGCGCCGCCTCTTTGGTCTGAAACGTCAGCTTCACCTGCGCCTGCGTATCAGCCGACGATGTCCAGCCCATCAGCGGATCAACCGACCTTGCGCTCTCGACCACATGCTCCAACACCCAATCATGGGTCTTGGCGGTTCCCGACGACATGGCCGTCTTGGCTGGCTTGTAGATTCGTGCGCGCATGGCTCATCTCCGATTTGATACAGCCCTTATCGGCAAATCCGCGGCACAGTGCAAGATGGCAGAAATTCTTCCCGCCTTCGCTGCGGCCATGCACAGCCCTTACCGTTGAAGTGGCGCGACCAGATTTGTGTTCGGGCATCATCTCGCGCTTCATAGTCGTCGATGTCACGCCGGGAAAATACGTCCCACCACTGATGTCGATCAGGTCCACTGACGAGCTGTCCAAAGCATCCACCACCTGCAACGCGTCGTCCCCGCCTAACCCACCTTCTCGCTGGTCAGAAGAGTTAAGCTTCACTGCGATTGGCGATGGCCCACCATACCCGTCGCTACGTTTGTTAAACAACTGCACAAAGGATGACTTATTGGCGCATATCAAAGCGCCCCGCATGACCACGCTGTAACCACACCTGCGTGCCATTTTCGCCGCCACGCTCCGCAAGACCCCGAAACCTTGCGATGTCAGATTGCGCATTCAGCACCAAATTGCCGGGCTTTTCAGCATGGCTGGACGTGGCCTGCACGTCGCCGACAATCGATATCGCGACCCCGCCTTGCGCCCATCTTTGATACAACCTGTTCTGTTCGGGTGTCGGATGGCCGGTCCCGTCACCCAAAGAATCCGACATCGTAGATTTTGCAATTCGGTTTTTCAAGACCGTGCCGCAAGGCAAACTTAATGCTTCAAAGAGGACATCATATTAATGCATTTGGCGGTTCCATCATCAGGTCGGCTCTCGCACCCTGATAAGCTGCCTGATGGTTTCGTGCCTTGGGGCTTGCAACCCCGCATCAGTCGCCATTTTAATAATCGCCCCGTTCAAAAACGCGATCTCGGTCTTGCGACCCGCCTGCAAATCCTGAAGCATGGACGAGCGATGCTTGCCGCCCCCCTTGCCCACAATTGCATCAAGGGTCTCATCCACATACTGCTGCCCGCTTTGCGCCGGACGATAATCAAACGCGGCGGCAAATGCGGCCAGCGCCTCGTCGGCAAGACCCGCAATCAACGCGCGCGAGGCCGGATTTGCCAACAACTCGCCATAGGTTTGTCCGGTCAGCGCGCCGGTCGGGTTCATACAGGCATTAAAAAGCAGCTTGAACGCAATGGTTTCGCGGATTTTCGGATCATGGACCATCGGCACAAAACCACCCTGCGCCACGGCCAGCAAAGCGTGCAACGGCCCCGCGTCATCGCCCGACAATGTGCCGCAACAAATCGGCCCCGCAATCCCTGTTATCTCTGTCTTGCCGGGGGCATGACGGACCATCCCGATCATCATCGCCGTGGAAAACACCGGCACATCTGGACCCAGAACGTCCCTTGCGATCTCGGCCGCACCGATCCCGTTTTGCAACAATAAAACCGGTGGCACCGTGCCCCGCCCCACAAAAGGCGCAAGCGCCGCTGCCACATCATAGGCCTTGGTGGTCAACACCAACATATCACTGCCGCGCACGGCGTCATCAGGATCGGCCGCATCCACAATCGCAATCGCGCCCACGGGAATGCGATGCTCGCCCAGCGCACCGGAAATTTCAATCGGGGCATTTTGCAGCGCAACCATCGACGCCTTGCGCACCAATAGCGAAACACGCGCGCCCGCTTTGGCAAAATGCACCGCCAGCGCTAAGCCCACCGAACCACCGCCAAAAACCGCCACATGAAAATTTGACATCGCGATCCCTTTTGGCAGCTCTACATGATCAGACCTGAATACAGCACCCGCGCCACCTTGCCAATCCGACGCGCGTATCAGGTTTCAACCGCCCGCTGCACATGCGGAAAATCTCCCGTCGCGATATAGGCATCCTCCTGCACGCTCGACATGCGGCCAAAATGCACATTGCGGTGCGGGTGGCGGCCAAACCGTTCAATCACCGACCGGACGCGTGCATTTTGCATCCGCATCGTCTGCGGCAGACCGCCAAGCTGCGGCGGGGTTTCCGCGATCACCACCTCACTTAACTCCTCCAGCAACGCAATCCGCTCCAGATGATCAGGGCCCTCACAATGGCCCAGCGCAATGATATAAAACAGCTTCTCCCATGGCTTCAGGGCTGCAAAATGACCGTTTGCCACCCCTTCCAGCACAAGGCAGTTGGCCTTGATGTCTTGCGCATAGGCCGCCGGCGTATCGCGCCACAGCGAGCGCGGAAACTGGTCCAACGCAATAAGAAGCGCCACGCGCCCCTGCGGTGTTTCGGCCCAGTGATCCAGCGCACCACGGGCCGCCGCACAGGTCAGATCGGCAAAGTCCTGACAAATCCTTTGATCCATCCCGCCATGCATGCGCTCGCGGATCCAACCCGAAAACTGTTCCTCGCTTTGCCAAAACCCGTCCTCCGGAAACCAAAACGCCAAAACCTGCTCGGGCTGAAACTCAATCTCGCTCATAACTTAACCCCTTTGCTCAAAAATCCCTCGGAAATAGCCCCATCAACCCCTGCACGCCATGCTCCCCGACACAGCCCTCGGCGGCGATGATCCGCATCAAATACTCGCGGCGCAGATCATCTTCGGGAACCTCGGGCTGCGGGCTTTGCGTGCGGGCAGGTCGGCGAAACCATGAAATCAGCGACAGTCCGGTCATTGGCAAGGCGGTCATTGGCAAGGCGGTCATCGGTCATCTCCTGTTGAATACTGCCTCTACCTTACGCTACGGCACTTAATGCTGGTATCCACCGCGCCGCCGTGCTGTTCTGCAAATATGCAGAGCCAATTCAAAGACTGGGGCGACGTCCGCATATTTCTCGCTGTCTTCCGCGAAGGCTCGACGCTCGCTGCCGCCCGTATCCTTGGCATCAACCAGACAACCGTCGCGCGGCGCATCGACGTTCTCGAACACACTCTGGGCCTGACCCTGTTTGAAAAATCCACGCGCGGCGCCTGCCCCACTGCGTCCGCCACCCGCCTTTTGCCTTTCGCCGAAACCCTCGAGGCCGCAGCAAACGCTTTGGCGGATGCGGCAATGTCCGAGCAGGACCGTGCCAATCCACCGATCCGCATCACCGCGATTGATCGGGCCATGGAGGGAAAAATCGGTCGGGTCATCGCCGCATTTGTCGATTCCAACCCCGCGGCCACCTTTGAATTCATCGCCGCCGAACGGATGCTGGACCTGATCAAAGGTGAAGCAGACGTGGCATTGCGCATCTCGCCGGCCATCACCGACGACCGGCTCATCGCGCGCAAACTCGGCCAATCCAACTGGACGTATTACGCCGCGCGCAGCTACGCGGAAAAGAACGGGATGCCCGAGACGTTCGCTGACGACATGGGACCGCACCGCATCTTGCTGCTCGCGCACGTCGCAAGCAAGCGCCACAACGTGCTGCGCTGCGCAAGCGCCGAAGACCTGCGCATGGCGATCCGCACTGGACAAGGGATCGGCCCGCTACCAATTCTGGATGGCGACAACGACCCCGATATGATCCGCTGCTTTGACCCGCCGGCAGGCTCCGACATGTCGGTCTGGCTTGTCACCTCGCCCGAAGCCTACAAACGCGCGGACGTGCGCCGCTTCACCGCCTTTGCGGCACCGCTACTCTCTCGCAACCTACGCAAAATCTTTACATAGCATGGCTCAAAACGCCCATTCACCGCCCCGCATCACCGGCACCACCTCGCCGGTTGGTGTGATCCCGTCGATATCCACCGCATCCGAGCCCATCATCCAATCCACATGGATAATCGACTGGTTGCCGCCCTTTTGCTGCAACTCCTCGGGCGAAAACTCCGACCCACCCGCAATCGTATCGGCATAACACTGGCCCAGCGCGATGTGACACGACGCATTCTCGTCAAACAACGTATTGTAAAACAACACCCCCGACTGGCTGATCGGGCTGGAATGCGGCACCAGCGCCACCTCGCCAATCCGGCTTGCGCCATCATCGGTCTGCAACAGCGCGCGCAACACATCTTGGCCCTTGCTGGCCGTGGCCTCGACAATCCGGCCCGCCTCGAACCTGACCGCAATATCCTCGATCACACTGCCCTGATGCGCCAGCGGCTTGGTCGCCGCCACCGTGCCATCGACCTTATAGGCGTGCGGACAGGTAAACACCTCCTCGGTCGGAATATTCGGCTGACAGATAATCCCATTGCGCGCAGGCGACGCCCCGCCCTTCCAGATATGCCCCTCGGCCAAGCCAAGACGCAAATCCGTGCCCGGTCCGCTATATTGTAACGCCTCAAACTTCCGCTCATTAAGCCACTTCACACGCTTCTTTAGCTCAAGCGTATGCTCGGCCCAGTTCTTCACCGGATCATCACCACCAATCCTTGACGCATCGTAAATCGCATCCATCAATCGGGCCTGCGCCTCCTCGACCTCCAGATCGGGAAACACCTTAGCCGCCCAGCCCGCACCGGGATAGGCCACAATATTCCAGTTCACCGCAAACCCTACAATCGGGCCCATCGCAGGCTTGGCCGCGATCGACGTAGCCTTACCCACGCGCGCCACCTTTTCGGGGTCCTGCTCGGCCAATAACATCGGATCATCGCCGGTAATCGCCATGCGCGCCGCCCCAGCCTTGAACGCGGCCCCCATACCCTCGAACAGCCACGCGGGCGCGGTATCAAAACCGGCGTCTGCACCATGCTCATAGCGCGCGCGCGTTATCTCGCCATCGCTAAAAATCGGCGTCACCAACGACGCGCCAGCCTTATACGCATGAACCACAATCCGGCGCACCAGCGGCAGCGCCTCGATCGGCGCGGTAATCACCAACTCCTGACCCTCGCCCAAATTCACACCAGTGCGCACCGCCACCTCGGCCAAACGGTCTAGCTTTACGGGATCAATCGTCATCGGGCAGGCTCCTGTTTTAAGTTTCCCGAAACCTACGCCGAAACACGCCCGCGTCAACCGCGGAACCCTCCCCTTGAATAAGACCAAAAGAAGAACAATTATGGGTTAACCCCCAAAGGATTCCCGCATGGCCTACGCCCATTCCGACGAACGCGATATCGCGACCGCGCAATACCTGTCCAACCCCGCGCCCGACGTGAAAACCCGCGAGAAACTCGAGGGCGGCAAGCAATTCATCCTGCACACCGAATTTGAGCCCGCCGGTGACCAGCCCACCGCGATTGCGGAACTCTCGCAAGGCCTGCGCGACGGCGAACGCGACCAAGTCCTCTTGGGCGCGACAGGCACCGGCAAAACCTTCACCATGGCCAAAATGATCGAGGAAACCCAACGCCCCGCAATCATCCTTGCGCCAAACAAAACCCTCGCCGCACAACTTTACGGGGAATTCAAAGGATTTTTCCCCGAAAACGCCGTCGAATACTTCGTGTCCTACTACGACTACTACCAGCCAGAGGCCTACGTCGCCCGCTCCGATACATTCATCGAGAAAGAATCCCAGATCAACGAACAGATCGACAGGATGCG
>Ga0316208_1003626_pt1 | contig 10964 bp, 6 predicted proteins | sample 3monopyrite_MG_FD_204944 | JGI IMG/M metagenome (GOLD analysis project Ga0316208, IMG submission 204944) | Microbial mat bacterial communities from mineral coupon in-situ incubated in ocean water Damariscotta River, Maine, United States -... | ecosystem: Environmental > Aquatic > Marine > Coastal...
TCCTTGTTTGACCGGAAGCCGAAGGCGCCCGCGTTTCAGACGCTGGCACGCATTCAAAACACCATCGCCTGCGGCTTCGGGTCAAACAAGGCAACGGAAATCGGGAAGTTATTTCGGGACTGATCCAAGGGGGACGTTCACCCGGTGGCTTCAGTGTCGAACGCCTGATGAGTTACGACAGGAACAAGGACGGCAAAGTCTCACGAAACGAGCTGCCCGAGCAGATGCGACGCATGCTCGACCGAGCAGACACCAACAACGACGACGCCATCGACGAAAAAGAAGCCAGGGCAATCGAGTCACGTTTCCGCGGACGCTCGCCTCAGCAACGTCCTCGTTAAACCACCACGGACGAAATGAGAACAGCCGAGCTTCCGGACGAAGCTCGGCTGTTTTATGTGCCGAAGTCCCAGGCGGAGCAGCGATGCACGACCGACCGATCAATCGAGATGTCGATCCGCAAAGTCCAGGAAGACTTTCCAGTCGTCAGTGTTCATCGAATGTTTGCCGGGACGAATGTAGTAGCCCAGTCGGCTGTCGATCAGCTTGCCCATCTCGGGTTTCGAATCCGGCCGTAAACCATCGACTCCCAGAAACCGGTAAACAGGATCTGCTGCCTTGAGCATATCGAACTGCCCGTTTGGATCCGCCCACTGATCCTGCTCGGCGTTTGAAAATAGAACGGCCCGGGGCGCACACAACGCGGCGAGGCAATGCTGATCAAACGGGAGACGTTCGACCTGCTTGTTGAACTCGGGAAACGTATCGTTGAACCAGTGTGGGAACGACGTGTTGATCCGCTCGACCGACTCGCCGACGTTGAACCGGTTCGGTGCCGTCCCGCCGCAGCCGGCCTGGTGAGGGATCACGACCCTGATTCGCTCATCGAGCGCACCGGCCAGCAGTGCCGTCTTCCCCAGCCGGGAATGTCCGACGAGTGCCAGTCGCTTCGTATCAACCGGCTGATCCGCGTCGAGGAAGTCGATGACTCGGTGAATTCCGTACGCCCAGGCTGAAATCGCTCCCCAATCGTGTTTGCCAGGTTTCGTCTGGCCGTCCTTGAAGAAGTGAGGATGCACGCCGTCCGTGAAATCGTTCTCCTGTTTGTCCGGATCGACGTCGCCATAGTAGAAGGTCGCCAGAGCGTATCCTCGATCGATAATCATCTCGGCATTCCAGGTTGCAAGTTGCCCGCCGCGTCCCGCATCTGTGGCAACCTCGTCCTCGCAGCCGGGACAACGCCCGCGGTACCAGGACTTTGTCAGCGGCACTTTCGAGTCAGCCAGAACGGTGTGGTTGCCGCAGAAGTTGATCCCAACAAATACCGGTGGGACACCTTTCTGCGTTTTGGGGACGATCAGCAGAAGTTCGAGCGGCGGCGTGCCTTCCGGACCGTAGTGCAGGGTGAAACTTTTCCACGTCGCCTTGCCACCAAACAGATCATCGTTCGAGGCCGTCAGCGTCCCTTTGACAGGCGTGGCCGGGGGCAGATTCCCGTACATGTAGTGCTGAAATAACGCTTGCAGTTCCGGTCGACGCTGCTCTTCCCACTGCTGCCTCGTGGTGACTCGGCTGCCGTCCAGCATGACGAGCGGGTCGGGCAACTCGGGATGGACTGCCAGTTTGCCAACAGGAGGAAAATCAGCTCCGGACGCGACCGCAGCTGGCAGCAGAAAGACGCTAACGACCAGTAAACGCGATAGTCTCATGCGAACACTCCATTGGATGTGGCTTCGAAATTACGAATCCGAATCCTACCCAATCGAGACCGCGACGGCAGTCATGGCCGCCTCATTGCTCAACTCACTTCACGTCGATGCGCGCGTGATAAACTCGCTGTCGGTCACCGCGAAGTCGCAGGTCGTCCAGCATATGTTCAACGGAAGATTCTACAAAATCGTTGAACACTCGCCGCGACCTGATACGCACCTGCAACCGAACTCCGAAATCGATCATGTCCGGTGACAACCAGATCGTGTGTGATCGGGCCGGACTCTTGACGGAAATCGTCGTGTGACCCGCAGCTCCAGCGAGAATTGCCCCGCTGAAATTCTTCGGACGGGCCGCCTGATTGACGATTGCGGCGGGAAGATTCTGAACCTGCCCACGCGGCTGCTCGACCGTGCCCAGCGTGTTCGCTTTCAGCCAGAAGAATCGATTGTTGTTTGGCCTGGCAGCCAGCATTGAAAACTCGTCGGGCAACGGAGCACGCTCCTGCAGGTCCATCCAGTCGAACAGCTGGTGAATCTCTTCATAGAACGATTCGTACCCGCGTCCGATAAACTCGCTCAGCAGAACATCGAAATGACCGATCATCATTCGATTAATCATCGACGCGTTTCGTTCGAAGACGTCTCGATCGAGCTGGCCGCTGACGATGTACCAGGGAAGTCGGCGGCCGTTTCTCCAGATCTTCACGGCCATGTTCTGAATCTGACCGGTAATTGGAATCACGCCGGCAAAGAGATCCGGATGAGCGTTCCCCAAATCAAACGCCGCATCACCACCCGAGCCATGCCCCGCCAGATAGACGCGGTTCGAATCAATGTTGAACCGCTTCCGAGCGTCCCGCAAAGCCATTTGCACTCGATAATGCGACTGCGGACTGTAGGTGTAGGAAGTCGCCTTTTCGTCGAGGTAATCCGGTGCGATGACGATGTAACCTCGCCGCTGAGCCTGCAACGGTTGTTCGGCCGTTCCGCCCCACCAACGCAATTCCCAGGCTGGGTTTCGCTCGGCGGCGTGCAGAGCGACGACCATTGGATACGTGTGGTCGTGCGAGTACTCAGTCGGCAGCAGGACGTGATACTTGACTGGTGGCGCATTCGGCGGGACGCCCGCCATCTTCTGGTCGACCTCGACCTCCGTCGCGTGTCCGGCTTTGATCCCCGGCGTACTGATCAGCGGGGGCAACAGCGGAATCAGGCGAAGTACTGACTCAGCACCGACGCCTTCCAATCCAAGCAGGTCAGCAAGAATCTGCGTTCTTGCTGCAGGATCGTTTGACCGAATGTACCGCAGCATTTCGAAGCGTGCCTGCCACAGATTCATGGCGAGCGGCAAGCTGTCGATGGCGTCAGCGTCGCCGGAAACCCAACCCGAATAGGCGAGAGCCAGCTTTTCTTCTGGCGTCCTGGTTTCATCGTCTGCCTGCTGCAGGAACGGTCGCAGTCGCGGAAGCGTTTCGTAGTTCAGTTTTTCGGCGACTTCGATTCGCATCGCTTCCAGCTGTTGCCGAACATCGGCGTCTTTAATCTTCCCCTGAAGTTCGCCAAGCAGCGCGATGACCGACTCGCCATCTTCGATCGCGGTTTCGTACTCAGACAGAAACTCGCGGACCTGCCGAAGAATGGCGGCACTCATGCCATCGACGGGAAACTTCTTTGCCTTCGACCAGGCCAGGAAGTGCTGGCCATTGTTTCGTCGTTCGGACAATTCATCCAGCAGTTTCTGAGCAAGCTGCTGCCGGGCCTGAGTGGCGAAGTCATCGACACGAGGCTTCAGGTCCGGAAAGTCTACGGCGATGGCGTCCAGTTCGGTGAGGGCCTGCAGAAACAATTCGGCCTGCAGAAAGAATCGGACAATGGCAAATCGATCCTCGGGTTTGCTTTGATCCGTCACCTTTCGAATCATCGCGTCGACGTCTGCCGGCGGAATCGACCGAGTCGCGACTCCGAACTCCCAGTCATACTTCTGCGCCGAAACGCGCATGAACTTCGGTCCGATCTCAAAGATCCCCTGGTCAATGACCTTGGGACCTCGAGCAAAGTTCAGAGTAACCTGCCGCCGGCCGTCCGAATCGAACCGAGTTACGTCCCGAAGCGGACCGATCGACGCGACGACGTTACCTGCAGGCCTGCGAGGCAGTCGGAGATCGAATAGTTCAGGTGCCCCCAGGCCGTTACCCTGCAGGACATTGCCAACTTTCTGCACTGGGACGTAGTAACGCCTCATGCCGGCATCGATCATCATGACCGGACGATTGATCACGTTCCCCGCGTTGGCAGGCACTGATGTCGAGATCGCCTGGATCTCAAATGGCCGCCCCTCAATGTAGAAGTTGTTCTTGAGGATGACGCCTTCCGCGTGAGCGCTGTCGGCCAGTCCGTGAATAGCTGCCGCCACGAAAGCCGCCAGCAGGAAGAAATGCCTGATTGGATCGCAGTTCGATTGTTGACGGTCAGCAGCTCTCATAATGGACTTTCGGTAAGGACACCCAACTATCGCATTATTCGAGCGCTGGCAGAGAGAATCCAGCTGGAGACTCGTCCACAATCCCGGAATCACAAAGGCAATCGCGAAGATTCACCCTCGCCCTTACTCTCTTCGCAGACCGGACGGTCCGGGAATCCGTTGCAGCTTCACGCGTGGTTGTACAGTTCGATCGATGAAGTAAGCTCTGCTGATTCTGCAAGCGATTTCGACGCCGGATCATGTCAGTCGCTCAGAAGCTGGAAGATTGATAACCGATGCTTGACCGCGAATCGGGAGCCATTCCACATGTCTAAATTTGCAGTCATTATCGCCGCTGCCGGCCGCAGCTCTCGTTTCGGCAGTCAGTCTCCGCGCGAAAAGAAAGTCTTCCGCGAATTGAAGGGGCGAGCGATCTGGCTGAGATCAGTTGAAGCCTTCGCCGACCGCGCCGACGTTGCCCAGACAATCGTAATCGTCGCTCCGGACGACCTCGACTGGTTCAAGGAGAAGTACGCGCCGAACCTGGGCTTTCTCGACCTGGACATCGTCGCCGGTGGGGCACAACGAGCTGACTCGGTCATGAACGCGCTCGCCAGGGTCCAGTCCGACATCGATTTCGTGGCGATTCACGATGCGGCCAGACCGCTGATGGTGAAACAGTGGATCGATGACATCTTCCAGGCTGCCGAAATCCACGGCGCGGCTATTCCCGCGACTGCCATCTCCAGCACGCTGAAACGAGTCGACGGTGAATCCATCGTCGAGACGGTACCTCGCGAAAAATTGTTTGCCGCGCAGACTCCACAGGTCTTCCGACGGGACCTGATCCTGGAAGCCTATGCCCAACGTGGAGACGCTGAAGCAACGGACGAGTCGTCTCTGGTCGAACGGCTGGGCCATTCCGTCCGTGTCGTGAAGGGGTCGCCGATGAACATCAAGATTACAACTCAGCAAGACCTGAAAATCGCCGAGGTCCTGCTGGGCATCCTGCCGCGTGAGAAAGGCCTCGATTCGCTCGCTCCGTCAAAAGACGACGGCCTCGACTGGCTGCTTGCTGGAAAGTAGCCAACGCGTGGCGAGTCCCCTCGACACCGGATTCGGACGACTTTCGGGTCATTTCGCGTTGACCAGACCAGCCTTGCCAGCCCATGGAATCGTACGGTCAAAAATGATCGCGTACTTCTGGTAATCGTTGTACGGGACCGCCAGAACTTTCCACGCGGCGACATGGCGATCGTACAGTTCCTGTAGTTTCTTAAGCGGAGCATCCTGACTCGCATCGGAAGCCAGGTTCTTCAGTTCATGCGGATCGTTCACCAGGTCGTAAAGTTCCTCGGTCGGCTGAAAGTCTCCTTCAGCATAGTTCCAGAAGATGTACTTCCGGTCTTTCGTAACGACTCCCAGGCTATGAACTTTCTTCGGCCCCCAGACATTGATCAGTGGCAACGAGTCATGAATCGCTGCCGTCGGGTCGTCGTAAAGCGGAACGAGGCTTTGACCATCAAGACCTGTCGGCGTCTCAACACCGGCCAGTTCAAGAATCGTCGGAGCAAAATCGACATTGCCCGTCAGTGCGTCGCTGCGAAGCTGCTTGCCGCTATTGGTATGTCGAGGGTCGTAAATAATCAGCGGCGCTCGCGACGACTCTTCGTAAGGAATTACCTTCGAACCGTAACCGTGCGAGCCGCACATGAAGCCGTTGTCAGACGTGTAAATGATGATCGTATTATCGGCCGATCCGCTGTCCGCGACCGCTTCCCGAATCATGCCAACGGCGACGTCGATGGCGTAAATCTGCTGATAATACTTCGCCATGACCTCGTCGTACTTGTCAGCGTAATTCCAGCTAAAGAACCGTTCATACTGCCGCCCCTGACGACTCTGTTTCGAAAAATGCTCGCCCTTCTCTCGACCGTAGTTCGCCGGCTTTGTGAAGGTTGTCGCGGCATAAATGTCGTCGAACTTTGGGTCCGGCGTCACCGGGTGATGCGGAGCCTTAAAACTGATCGACAGGCAAAACGGTTTGGCACCTTTCGATGAGTTACGAATAAAGTCTCGACCAAACGCACCGTATGACAACGTCGAATGAGGATACTCCGTGGCGTACTTTTTCATCGATCGGTTCTTCGCCGTCGAGTACGACGTCTGTCCAGGCCCGCCGCCCCATCGATCGAAGTCGTCTTCCGGAAGCTCTCCCTTGCCCCTTACGCTGGGTGAGTCTTTCACTTCAAAGCCAAACTTGCCGGCAAAGGCGGTCGTGTATCCAGCTTCGCGAAGAAGAATCGGGTACGACTTCTGCCAGATGTCACGCATCATGGGCCCGTGCTCAAAGTTGCAGCCGGTCCGATACTCGTACAGACCCGTCATTACGTTGGCACGGCTCGCCATGCAGATGGCTGTTGTGTCGTAGTGGTTGTCAAAGACGATCCCTTCCCTGGCGAGTTGGTCAAGGTTCGGGGTTCGAGCCTCGGGAGCGCCGTAACATCCCATCGAATACGTCGCCTGATCATCAGCCATCAGGAAGATAATGTTCGGCCGTTTGTCTGCGGCCAATGGAGCATGCGAACTGCGAACGACAATGAAGCCGACGACCAGAATTGCAACCAATCGGAACATCTTCAAAAAATTCATCTGGTTCTTTCCGTAGGTCAGGCTTTGCCTGACGGAGTCTTTCACAATTGGTAATTGCAGCGAGTTGGTAGCCTTTATTTCGTCAGGCAGAGCCTGACCTACTGATCAGTCATGTTAACCGAGCAACCTTCACCACCGTCGAATGAAACGCCTGCTGCCCCGAAACCGGGTCCGGAGCGATCGGCAGAATCGTGTTCTGATTCCAGCCGTTGCCGGTGTTCTGTTGCCACTTCGAGGCATCGTCACCGGAACCATCCTGCCACCACATGTTGCGTTCCCAGTCGGCATCTCGGTACGAGCCGGTATCCATCCCCGCTGTTTTATCGCCATCGGGCCGGCTTTTCTTTGCCTGAGCAACATTCGTGTACTGAGTGTGCCCGCACGAATTGCTCATCGCGATCGCTCCCGGATGGATCCCGGGCATCGTCACGATCGGAACTCTCATCGAGCCGGCGACGGTCCGGCCATTCTCGTCCCGCTCGACGTGATGCAGATGCGGAGCGGTCTCGTCCAGCATTTGCGAGAAGTACGACGTCAGTTCGATCCAGTCGCCGTCATTCAGTCCAAGTTTCTTCGCCGTCGCCGGATTCATCCACGCCGGATTGCTGTGCACGATCTCGGCCAGCCATTTCAAGTGCATCGTTCGACCATGATTGTGAACGTTCCACTTGAAGCTGGTCATGATGAGTTCGTCGTCCGCCAGGTTCTGATGCTCGGGCAGCGGCAGCCAGATCGGAAGTTGGTCGATTTCGACATCGTGCCCCTCGTGGCTGGCCGGACGGCTGGAAGCCTTGGAACCGCTGCGAGCGATCAGGTCGGAACAGTCCTCGTTGCGGCCGATCTTCTGCACGAACAGGCTGCGAACTTCGAACAGTCGACTTGGCGTCAGGAATCCTCGGACAGGCTTCCCGTCGCGGACGATGCCGACGCCCTTGCCATCTTTCAGGATCACACCCGTGTCTTCTTCGACAGTCGCCCCCTGCATGGACTCGTCGGAAACCGCGAAATTGTATGGCTCATAAAATGGTTCGCGGTCGGTGTTCTCCCACACGCCTTCCTCGATCAGCCGATCCAACCCCGACTTGCCAGTCTCGGGATTCTCGGGAACGTTCTTCGCCCACTCCCGCATGTAGTCTTCGGTCGTCCCGTAGTCGTAGGCGTCTTCCATTCCGCCGCCGATTCGTTTTGCAAGGTCCGGGAAGAAGTCGCGAATGTCGCGTGCTTCGCCGAGCGGCTCGACCATCGGCTTCCGCAGCCCCACGTACGGTCGCAGGTTGTAAGCCCCGCGAGCGTCCAGATCCCATCGCTCAAGGTACGTCGTCCACGGTAGAACGATGTCGGCGAAGTGAGCGGTCTCGTTATAGAAGCAGTTGATGCAGACGTGAAAGTTGATCAGGTCTTCGTTACAGAGAACGTCCTGCGTAAGACTCTCTTCCGGCCAGGTCAACGGGCTGTCCAGGTTGTACGTCATGTACGCCTTGAGCTTCGCCCGGCCCTGCAGAAGGTAGAGATAAATGATCTCGCCGACGCGCATCCGTCGCCAGACGTTTGCGAGAGGGTATTCCGGCGGGTCTTCCAGCACGCTGTGAGTCTTCGCTTTGGCGGGCATCGCCGGAGTCTTCATGTCCGGATCGACGCCGCTCCACGGACTCCAGCACCAGCCACCTTTCTTACCAACTGACCCGACCAGCGCATTCAACAACTGAATCGCGCGGTCGTTGTAGTATCCATTGAGGTGAGCCGAGCTGCCGCGATTGCACATGGTCGTGCAGGCCGGAGCGGCCGCCGCGAACTCGCGAGCGATCCGAGCAATGTCTGCCGCCGGAACGCCACTGACCTGCTCGGCCCATTCGGGGGTGTAGTCTTTGTAGTGTTCCCGCAATTCCGCAATCGACACGTTGGTCCAGGTTGTGATGAACTCTTCGTCATGCAGATTCTCGGCGAGGATCACATGGCCGATTCCCAACGCGACGGCTCCGTCCGTGCCGGGAAACGGCGCAAACCATTCGTCGCTGGCACCGCCGGTGTTCGACAGGCGGACGTCGAACGTGACGAGCTTCGCGCCGTTCTTGAAACGGCCATTCTGAATTCGAGTCGCAAACGAAACATGTCCCTGGTGAGCCTCGAAGGCGTTCGAGCCGAAGTTGAGAATGTACTTTGAATTCTCAACGTCGTTGAGGTCCCAGTCGCTTTCCCAGAGGAACGTCAGATTCGCGGCTCGACGATTTCCCGAGCAGAGTGATCGGTGACTGAGTTGGGTCTTCGTGCCAAACGCGTCGAGGAATCTCGTAATCGCGTCCTTGCTGCGTTGCCGACCCTGGTGAAAGGCAAAGTCTTCCCGGTGTCCACTATCGCGAATCGTTTTCAGCTTCTCGGCGATCTCGTCGAGAGCCTCGTCCCACGAGATGCGTTTCCAGCGACCTTCGCCGCGTTCACCGACACGCTTCAGCGGGTAAAGCAATCGCTCGGGGTGGTACTGATGATTCAGTGCCGCCTGACCGCGTGCGCACAGATGACCGCGGCTGTTGGGGTCGTTGGGGTTGCCTTCGACCTTGATGATCCGGCCATCTTTCACGTACCCAATGATGCCGCAAACTGTGCTGCACAGCTGGCACATGCCCGGGACCTTTTCGACGTCTTTGTACTTGTCGCGGTCGGGCCAGTTCCGTTTGGCATTGGGTCCGGGCAGTTTGCAGACGCCGGGCATGTGAATGTCACCCTCTTCGTAAGGCAACCCGCGAATCTTCTGCCAGCGTTCCAGATCAAGCGGCGATGCTTCGCCAGCGGGCGGCTTCGAAGCCCCATTCCCTGCTGAGTTCGCAGCGGCAGGGGCCGAGCCACCGGGCTTTTCCTTTTCGTCTTTTCCGCATCCGGAAACTCCGAACGCGGCGAGCGCCGCAGCCCCGAGTTGCATGAACCGCCGCCGCGTTCCGACCGCAGACTGATCTGACGGCGACGGGGAGAGTGTCAGATCGTCAGGCTGCTGACTGGAAGCTTCATTCGGTGTCTGTGAAGTTTGTCGAGGCATCTTTTCGTCCGGTGGTTTCTGCAAGGTAAGTTTGACGTGGCCAGGGAACGCCAGACCGGCTTCCCACTGAGTTCGAATCCTCGCAGTCATCCACCTTCTGCAATACCGAGGTCCTCTTTCCAGTTGTAGATGTTGTACGCGTCCGGCCCGTACGACTCACCTTCTTTGGGAACTCGTTCTTCAACTTCGACCGGAGCTTTGCCGGCAAACCACGTTCTCGGCTTCGTTCCCTTCTCTTCCCGAAGTTGAGTCAATCCTTCGCCAGCTTCGAGTTCCGCCTTTGCGACGCTGATCTTCGAATCTGGATCGTTCAGGTCGCCGAAGTAAAGAGCCTCCGACGGACATGTCGGGACGCACGCTGGCTCCATGTCGTGCTCGAGCCTGTGGTAACAGTTGTGACATTTGACGGCCTGCTTCGCGACGGGATCCAGATAGATCGCGCCGTACGGGCAAACCTCGGCGCACGTTCCATGACCAGAGCACACTTCGTAATCGACAGCGACTGTGCCGCCAACTTCTTTATGAAGCGCTCCGCAAGGACAAGCCTTGATGCACGGTGCGTCTTCACAATGCTGACAGGCCATCGGCAGAAAGACGCGAGCGACCTTCGGGTACTCGCCAACGTCCTTGTAGATCGTCTGCCGGATAAATTTACCGAGCGGGACGTCGTTCTCCGACTTGCAACTGACTTCGCAGGCGTGGCACCCGAAACACCGACGAGTGTCAACCAGCCAGCCCAGCATCTTGCCGTCGTCCGGAGCGGTCATGCGATCCTTCCAGAACGCTTCGGGCTGAAACTTCGAGTCGGCTTCCGCCTCATCGACCGCTGCTTCTGCAGAGGTTGCCTGCCCTGCCGTCAGACCGCCGGCCACTGTGGCGGATGTCTTCCCAAGAAACTCTCGTCGTGAAGTCTCGCCACCGGAGTCATCACTCATCGAACGATCCCTGTTTCTGCTTGCTTAGTGGTCTTGTTTGTAAATCCTGACACGGTTGATCGTTTGACCCGAAGCCGTAGGCGAAGGTGCGATTTGCGTTCAGAAACGCCTTCGCCTACGGCTTCGGGTCAAACAAACTTTCCATGCCAACCCTTTGACGATTTATGAAACCGACC
>Ga0316208_1003627_pt1 | contig 10958 bp, 9 predicted proteins | sample 3monopyrite_MG_FD_204944 | JGI IMG/M metagenome (GOLD analysis project Ga0316208, IMG submission 204944) | Microbial mat bacterial communities from mineral coupon in-situ incubated in ocean water Damariscotta River, Maine, United States -... | ecosystem: Environmental > Aquatic > Marine > Coastal...
CGGTATCAAATCCAAAAAGAAGGCCGGCAAGAGCCGCAACGATGGCGGCAAAGAGAAGAGAAGAAGTATTTTTCATATCCAATAATTTAGCTGACATAGTATTGAATTCATCGACCATAGTAAAAACACTTACTGAATTAAATGACATCAACATGGATAACCTGTTTGATAAGGGGAAGGACACGTTGATATAATTTTGATCTAGATCAAAACATCTGTCATTCAACGGGTTGCGTATAGTGCGTATCTCGATGGGGATGCATTATATGCGGTTTTGGGGTTCGTTTTTATTTAAATAGTTTTATATAATCATCAAACCAATATTTTTTTCCTCTTTTCGCTCCTGTAATTTCTTTAAGAATTTCGAGATGTTCAAGTTCATTCACTAGCTTATAAGCAGATGGAAGTGAAAGTTCTGTTAGGTCAGCAACTTTCTGAACGGTGATAAGTGGTCGTAAATAGAGTTGATGAATTACTGTCCTTGCGTTGCTTGTTCTTGCACCTAAATTTTGAATTTTCAGGTCCACTTCTTTTTGGAGTTTCATAATACTATCGAAGGTCACTATGCTTCCCTTAGCAGTTTCAATGATCCCAACTAGAAAGAATTTTAACCATTGTTTGATATCGTTGGAGGTTCTTACCTTCATTAAGTTGTCATAGTACAATTGTCTATTCCTCTCGAAGAAGTCTGATAAGTAAAGTATGGGTTTCTTTAAAATCTCTTTTTCAACTAAGTAAAGAGTGATTAAAAGACGACCAACACGTCCATTGCCATCTAAAAATGGATGAATAGTTTCAAACTGATAATGTATGAGGGCAATTTTTAATAAATGAGGGAGCCTGATTTCTGTGTTGTGTGAAAACTTTTCCAAATCTCCCATTAATCGAGCGACTTCTTGGTAAGATGGTGGGATAAATGTGGCGTCAGAAATTGATGCTCCTCCTATCCAATTTTGACTTGTTCTAAATTGACCTGGTTCTTTGTGTTTTCCACGAACACCTTGAAGAAGAACTTTATGAGCCATTTTGATAAGCCTGGATGATAAAGGTATTTCATCAAGTGACCGGATTGCGGTATTAAGGGCGTTAATATAATTCTGAACTTCTTCCCAATCGTCTCGTTGTTCTTGCGCAATTTCTTCTCTTTCTTGCAGTGCATCTTCAATATTGGTTTTTGTCCCTTCAATTTTACTTGACTTGGTGGCTTCCTTTAAAACGTTCATTGAAATAAACAAATCAATATTTGGAGTGTGTTCAGAGTACATGTCAAGCCGACCAATCTGCCTATCTGCTTGACTTAATAGTTCTATCACTTCCATGTCATCAAGTAACCAATCTCGATTTATCTCTTCAGGAATGAAACTCTTAAAGGTTCCTTGATTGATATAATTACCTGCTTTAAAGTTTTTCATGGTTTCATAATTAGTTCGCTCACTAATTTAAGAAAAATAACAAAAACTTAAATAAGAGATAGGCTTTATAAATATTCCGATTAAATTCTTTAATAAAGAACCCTGTTTTTTAATGAAGCATAACGTTCCGGCTATGCGTAGTGCGGGATTTGAAACCACAAACCTTTCAGCCTGCCGTAAATTTTATTAATTGCTGATACTTTCAAATTGCCACTAAACCCCGCATTACGTATAGCCATTGTTGTGTTTTCGTGCTCTTTAATCGTATACCTGTCAGCGTTGGCATCTATACTCGGGTTAATTCGTCCATTAAAGCTTTACGTTGTGGATATTGTTTCCTGAACAATTCTATTAGCTCATTTACTCTGACATTGCCTCCCAGTTTTTTCATTCTTCGTAAATACCTGCAAGCAGTTTGATAATGGTTTCTACCAATAAATTTTTCAACATAATTTGTAATACTTTCGCTATAGAGTTCAATTAACTCCGAAGAATAATCTTTTGATAAATACTGTTCATTCTCCTGAACATTCTCCAGAGAAAGATTTTGTTTGAGCATAAGAAACAGTCTATCCCACCATTCTTCTTTGATGTATATTTTTCTAATTAGTTCTATGTAAGTCCATCTCTGTTTAGGTGTGATTTCTTTTATTATTTCTTCTAAAAATGGATGCCATTTTTCATCTTCAATATTATCTTTTAGAATTTGATAATAATCTTGCTCGGGATAAAAGTTGTCAATGAATAAGAATCTTGCGTACTCAATGATTTTCGTAGTTTCATTTTTAGATTGAGCAAGTTTTAGTAACCAATTGTACCAAACTTTTACTAATCCTGGTTTATTTTTTTTATCCCATTCAATTCCGTCTTTTGAGAGTTTTTCGACTCTTTCAAAGTTCTTACTTTCAAATGCCTTTTCTATCTCTGTTTTCCTTATTAACGAGTTTGAGATATGCTCGTTGATATATTTCTCAACTTCCATTGCGTCTTTAAAACGTCTTAATAAATCTAATTTAAAGGATTGAGCTCGTTCTTGTTCGTATTTTCCGTTAATGGTGTTTAAACAACTAAGTATTATATCAGCATCACTTTCGTTATCAATTAGTTCAGAAGCAATGTGTAACATTTCTAAATGCCAGTCCCAACCTTCAAATAACTGTTTTTTAAATGAAGAAATACAATACCCAAATATTTCTTCCTTCAGTGTTTTTGGAAGATTCTCTTGTGTTAATTTTGACAGTAAAGCCGTTGCTGATTCCACAAAAAAGCCTAAATCGCCATTGCTATCGTCACCATACTGGTATGCTTCTGTCATTTCTTCCAATAAAGCTGTGCTTATGTAAAACACATTTTTAAAATTATTACTCGCTAAATATTTTTCAGCATTTTCTAAAAATGGTTTGGTGGTGTTTATCACATATTTCATATCCGACCAACCTATCCAACCGTCTCTTCCTGCTGCGGTTTGTAAAATGGTATGAATTTGTTTTTGATAAAATTCTTTCGATTGGCTCTGACTTAAATGCCCAAATGATGCTAAAAAATAATTTCTGAATTTCTTGTCTTTTTTACTGTTTTCTTGTACAAATTCTATTAGCTCTCTATGTGTAATTGCTTTTAACAATTCCGTCACCTGCTGAGAAACTGATACCGTTTTTTTCTTTCTTGGTTTTTGGAGATTGGCCCGATCCAGTTCCAGTACAGCTTTTTGCAAATAAAAAATTACCGCAACTACGTGTTTACAAACTGGCCCCATATCATAAGGGCAATCACAATTGTGTTCTATTATGATGTTGTTTTTACTTTCTAATTGAACAGTATATTCTTCCGTTCCCGAAACAATGGCCTCATACTCTCCTGTTGAAATTTCAGAAAAATCTGTTATCGCACCACCTTTAAAGTAGTCTAAACCTCTTTTTAAAATGGTTTCGTCTATAACTTGTTCAAATTCGTTTAAAGGTATTTTCATTTTTTCTCCCGCTGATTACGCAGATATTCGCTGATTTTTATAATCCATTTACTTTTCTGAATATTCCTGATTTTATGTTATCTACATTAAAGTTGACTAATATGCCTAGTTACAATTTTGTTAGTTTTAAATAGGTTATTATTTGCTTATGGTGTACTTCTGCAAGATTTTCAACCGATTTTACTTCAATTATTAACTTGTTCTCAACCAATAAATCCAATCTAAAACCGGTTTAAAATTTCTCATTTTCGTATTAAATGGGAACAGGAACTTCTACTTTTACATCAAGATTTTCATTAGATAATTCATATCGCATCGCTGCAACCTAAACCGATTCTAAAAGTCCTAGTCCAAGGTTATCGAATACATTAAAAATGGCTACTCTTATTTTGTATGAAATGTCATTTTTGTCATAGGTAATTTTTTCTCCCGCTGATTTTCGCTGTTTTTTGTCTGCGTCTTTCTGTGAAATCTGCGGGAAATAATTTCTAAAAAGCATTAAACTTATCGCCCATAGCGTGTTTTAAATTCCACTTTTTGGAGGTGTCTAAGGCACGTTCCAAAACAATTAGTTTTTGGTGGGTATGTGTTTTAAAGTATTCTACCGTTTCATCTGCAATGGTCACATCCAAACAAATCAAGGTTTCTTTGTCGCCATCCGTTGCGAGTAGAATTTCATTCTTTTTGAATGATTCTTGTTTGGCTAAGGTGTAATTGAGTTTAAAACCGTTTTTGATTAAAATTTCTGTAATGAGTTCATCTCTGTTGAACGCAGTAACCAATTGAGCTTCTTTGTCTCGAATGTATTTTTTTAGCAACTCAATGTTTTCTTCTTCCGATTTTTCTGGGTCGGGTGCGTATTCTACTCTTGGGAAATTTGATTTTTTGAGTTTGAACACTTTAAATCCTAAACCAGAATTCTTTGATTTTGCACGATTACCAGAATTTTTAGCTTCTTCTTCTGCAAATAAATTCTGTTTATTCTTTAATTCTTCTAATTCCATTTGAGACTGTATTTTTTCAACTACTCGTTTGTTACGCTCAATGGTGATGTCGCTGATTTTTTTGTAACCTGCCTTGAAAGCTTCACTTTTTTCGTCTATGACTTCTGGTAGTTGTACTAAAATGTATTTTCTGTTACCACCATCTTCTTGGTTGAGTTCGGTTACTGCTTGACCCAATGTCCCGGAGCCAGAAAAGAAATCAAGAGAGAGATCATTTTCATTAATTGCAATTTCAAGAATTTGCTTAAGCAACTTAGAAGGTTTTGGAGTATCAAAGGGTGATTTTGAATTGAATAATGATTGCATTTCTTTATTTGCTGCATCATTATGACCAACCTCCTTAAATGTCCACCAAGTAGTTGGTACTCTACCTTGCTGAACTTCTTCCAAGTACCTTTTTAATTGTGGAGCTCCTTTTCCATCTTTACCAAAGAATATCCGTTTTTCTTTTAACCAATTATCTATAGTAGATGCACTACCTCTCCAACAACTTCCCTGTGGCGGCATATATTCTTTACCAGTATTTGGATTTTTTATTGGGAATACTCCTGATTCTGAAAAGCTTTTAACTAAAAGATTATCAGAACGCCATAAACCTTTTCCGTCTCCATCATCATTTATATATGGTTTATTTTGTTCTTCGGTTCTCGGTAATAACTTCCTTTCAAAGGATTCTGATTTTTGATATACAATTATATGGTCGTGCATTGGAGAAAACCCTTTTGCATCATTTGTAGCAGCATATTTCTTCTGCCAAACTACATTTGCCAAAAAATTCTCCTCTCCAAAAACTTCATCACATAGTTTTCTTAAATGATGTACTTCATTATCATCTATGGAAATAAAAATCACACCATCTTCTTTCAATAGTTGCCTTGCTATAAGCAATCGGCTGTACATCAAATTAAGCCAGTTGGAGTGAAAACGCCCATCTGTTTCGTTATTGGTATCTATTTTAAATCCGTTTTCGGTCATTTCAGCATCTTCCCAATACTCCTTTTTATCTTGTTTCCAACTATCAGAATACACAAAGTCTTTGCCTGTATTGTAAGGTGGATCAATGTAAATGCACTTTACCTGCTCTCGGTAGCTTCTGCTTAATAGTTTGAGTACAGCTAAGTTTTCGCCTTCAATAATCAGGTTTTCGCTTTCCGTTGGATTTACGCTTCTTGTTTCATCATACACCAAAGTGGCATCAGTTGGCGTAAAGGCTTCCCGTTTTGCATTGCTTTTGCCAAACCATCTAAATTCGTAACGCTCTGTTTCGTTTACACTGGCGTAATCTATTATTTTGGCTATTTCTTGCAGGCTTACTTTGCCTTCATTGGCAAATAAATCAGGGTATAATTTCTTTAGTGTTTCCAATCTTTCCTTGTTCCAGTCCATTGTCTGTACTCGAATTAAAGGATTTTCAGAATTAGCTGAATTTTGTATGTTGCTACTCATTGTGCTTTGTATTTCCTATTAAATATCCGTTTGAATGTCAAAGATTTGCTTCCAAAATTAATGAGTAATCCCGTTTGCATATTGTAAGCTTCACAATAGTTAATGGCTTGTGCAAGATGTACATCTTCTAATAAAATAATGGCTTTTAGTTCTACCATGATTTCACCGTCAACAAAAAAATCAACGCGTCTCTTACCTATTTGCTCATCCCTATAAAAAATTGGCATTTCCATCTCCCTTTGAAACTCTAACCCTTCCAATCTCAGCTCAATTTGTAATGCTCTTTGATAAATTACTTCTTGGAACCCATTTCCCAATGTTGAATGCACTCTCATTGCACATCCAATTATTCTGCTTGTGCAATCTCCAAATTCATCTGTTGTTCTTTTAATTTTGTCCATTCGATAATTCTAAATATTGAGATTCAGACTATTTTTCTTTTTCCTTGCTCATTGATTCAGCGTTTTGATATTGGAATTATTCACTAATGATTTCATTTGTGTAATGGCCAACTTATTAAGTTGTACTAACCTGTCTTTTTGTGGTATATCTTGATGGATTAGCATTGCATTAATGCTTTCAAGATTAGATAAAACTACTAATTGCTGTATGGTTGCAAAATCTCTAATATTTCCTTTTTTATTAGGGTTTTCTTCTCGCCATTGTTTTGCTGTTTTTCCAAAAAGGGCAATGTTTAGTACATCTGCTTCATTGGCATAAATGATAGAAGTTTGTTTACCGCTTAATTGATTAGGAATTAGGTTTTCCTTTATGGCATCTGTATGAATTTTATAATTTACTTTGGCAAGTGTTCTTTGAAAATTCCATTGTAGTTGAAGCCTATCGCTTTCATCTTCTTTTAGCCTTTTGAATTCTTTGATAAGGTACACCTTGAATTCGGCACTTATCCACATTCCAAACTCCAAAGCAATATCTGTTTGTGCATAAGTTCCCCCATACCTTCCTGCTTTTGCTTGTAACCCAATAGCGTTAGTTTTTTCAACCCATTCTTTAACACTTAATTTATAACTATTTAAACCAGCTTGACTTTTAATTATGGCGAATTCGCCATAATTAAAATTAGGGTTGTTTACGGATTCCCAAATTCCTAGAAACTCTACGGTATTACGATTTCTTAACCAGTCGGAAATAAAAAACTCACCATCTTTAGCTTTGAGCATATCTGTTAAGGAAATAAACGCATCTTGTTTATTCTTAATGACTGTTATCGATATTCCTTTAACTTCTATTTTCTTTGTTTTACTCATTTCTTTATTCTTAATTTGGATAGAGTACTACATCTTTTAATTAACCCGAATTCGGTATAATTAAAAAAATCATTTTTCAATTAATGCGTTAATGTTTTTGGTTGCTTCCGTTTTAAAATACTGGTAGTCTTTTACCGGAGCTTTGTACTGTACATCTACGCCAAGCGTGGCAAAATGCTTTACAGCACATTTTATTTTATAAACCTCACTTTCTTTGAGTGCTTTTTTGTTGTTGATGTCGTTTGTGCCTTTCGTTTCAATGACAAAATAGAACTCACTTTCTTTCCCATCTCTCAGGCTTTTCCGCTTCATTACAATTCCAAAATCGGGTTCATATTCGCCAATAGGTGTTTGAATTTTGTAATAAGACGGTAGTTTCAAAAAACAAACCACTTCATCATCTAAATCGGTGGCTAAGGCAAATTGATGTTCAACATGGCTATCTACTAGCATTTTATCCCAAACACCTCTTTTTGGCGTTTCGGTATAACCTGAATAATCACGCTGTTTTATAAAATCATCAAATTCAAAAGGAAAAGTTTCATCTGTTAAATGATAGTCTAAGCCTCTCAGCATTTCTTCCAATTCAATATTTTTGATGAGCGAAGATGCATGATGAATGTATTGCGGTGGATTCTTTGCTAAATGATCGTGATTGGTAATTCCTTCAACAATTTTAAATGTGGTGAGGTAACTTAACCCAGTGTTTTCACTGATTTCTTCTACTAAATCCAAAGCAGAGAAATAGGCTTTCAGTTTGTAGTTTTCCTTACCACCAAATTCATCTTCAATGCCATCTTCGGTAATTGTTCCAATAGAACGACTACTCACTTCTGCTTCATAGTCGGCAATGTTAATGTTGTTCAACGCTTCTTTGCTTCTTTCAATTAACGCTTCCTCGTCAAAACCAACGGTGTAGTTTGTTTTCTTAGCCAAGGCAGTCCAAAAACGCTTAAATGCTTTATTTAAATTATCGTTTTGGTTTCGTTTAAAATGAACTTCATTTTGTGGTTTTCCTTTGTGGGTGTGGGTCATTCCAGCACCAGCTTTTGAGGTTCCGTAAACCTCTTTGATTTCTTCCTGATACTGCGTTACAAATGTCTCGTAGGTTTCATTTGGTATTACTGTGAGTTGATTAATTCGTTCAGAGTCATCTACATTTAATTTGTCATAAATACGCTGTCCATTCGTATCTACAGATATTCTTAACCCTCTACCAATTTCCTGTCTCTTTTTGATTTCAGAATAAGAATTACTGAGTGTTGCAATATTGAAAATGTTTGGATTGTCCCAACCAACACCTAAAGCAGAATGTGAAAAGATGAATTCAATTCTATTGGCAAGAGAATCACCATAACTTAGCAGTTCTTTTTTATCTCTCAGTATAGCGTCAAACACTTCCGAATTCTTACGCATGGAGTTTTCATTGTCGGTAAACTCTCCTTTTCCGGTTTGAGCAAAATAAAATCCCTGGATAGCATCAATGTGTTCTGCGGTTGGTTCTTGGTTATCGTGAAATTCAGGATAAAGTGCTGTATACTTTTCAACAAACAAATATTTGATTGTTGGATTATCACTCACGTAATTCGCCACCTTGTCAATGAAAATTAGAGAAAGGCATTTTATGCCATGCTCTCTCAGTTTTTGTTTTTTAGTAAAATGGCGAATAATCAGCCATTCTAATTGCAAAGCCCATACGCTTTGAATATTACCAGATGTTTGTTTTTCCAGAATTTCAGTTCCGTTGGTAAATGAAACAGACCATTTTCCTGTCCTTAAACTTTTATTGATTCGTTCAATTTTGTATTTCAGATAACTTGGGTTTTTGGTAACCTCTCCAAGATTATCTCCGTTTTTTAGCCATTTTGTGTTTTTGAATTCTATTTTCCCACTTGCTAATTGATGCCATGCTTTGATTTTGGCTTGTATGGAGCCTTTTCCATTTTTGGTTTCCGAAAGTTCAAGTTTCAAAGTGGCTTCATCATTTTTTTCAGTAACCGTTAAAACTTCTATCTTTTTTACTAAACCTTGTTTGTAACTATCGTAAGGTGTTAAACGATACGTTTTGTTTTTTGCAACTTTGTGCGTTGCAGAATATCTGATTTTGAACAGAGGATTTAGTTTTGCGATTTGTTTGATGGAGTTTGTTGTATCCATTCCCTCTTGTGGTTCATCCATTATTATAATTGGATTTGTTCGTCCGATTGCTTCAATAAAAGGAATGTTTGCAAAAAGGTCTTCCCGTTTAGCTTGGTTCAGAATTTTGTCTTCCGAATTAAAAGAAGCCAAAGTCATAACCATTATTTGAGGATGTTGTTCCTCAACAAAGTTCGTTACTTTATTCAGTCGTTTACTGGTGTACTTAAATGACTTTGGTGTAAAGCCATAAATTTCTTCCAGTTGTTCTTCAAATATTGAAAGTGTATTTAATACTCCTTGTCTAATAGCAACTGACGGAACAAGAATGATGAATTTTGTAAATCCGTAGTGCTTATACATTTCGTAAATAGACTTAATGTAAACAAGGGTTTTTCCTGTTCCTGTTTCCATTTCAATAGTCAATTCACGTGCTTCTTCAAGACTAGCAATAGCTTCATCAATTCCGTTTTCAAGAAGAATGGATTTGATATTTTCTTTTAGCTGTTCGTTAGTGAGCGTACAAATATTTGCACGAATACCTTCAAAACAAGCATTGTCAAACGTATTTTTGTCAATTCCGTCAAATACATTTACAACTGATTTAATCGCGGTTTCTTGGTATTCTAATAGTTCTAATTTTAATTCCATAAAATAGTCATTAGTCTTTTAGTCGTTAGTACTAAGTGATTTAATCAATCCTCGGATGATCCTACCTATTTCATTTGCATCTTCAACATATTGTCTGGTGATTGCATCCTTTAAATAACTCAATCTATTAGCTAAATACAGCATAGATTTCACCTCACTACAAGAGGCTTGAGCTATATATAAAAATCGAATAAATTCTTTGTCACTAAGTCTGTCAAATCCCTCTGCTATATTATTAGAAATAGAGACGGATGCCCTTTGAATCTGGTCTTTAAACCCATAATCTTTTGATTCATTAAACGCTTGATAAATCGCTACTGCTAAGTCTTGTGCTTTTTGCCAGGCAATTATATCTTCAAACTTATGTATTTTCATAACAATATGACTCTATTACTGATTAATAACTTACTTATGACTAAAGTATTTCATTTTTTGCTCGGCAACTTTTAATGCTTTGCTCCCAAGTTCTTCATTTTTTATTTCGTAGAGTATTTTTTCGCTCAGGTATTGAATAATTAGATTGTCTCTGTCTAAATCCAATATTTCGGCAAGTTTTAGGATTTGTTTTTTTGTTGCTTTTCGTTCACTTCTCTCTATTTTGCTGAGTATGGCTGTATCAATATCGAGTTCAGCAGAAACGTGTCGCAGGAGCAACCCTTTTTCTTCCCTTTTTTCTCTAAGAATTTCGCCTGTTGATTTGTTGGTTTTCATTTGTGAAATATCAATTGATTAATTACACTTGACAATTAATGTCAAATGTAATCAGTCTTTTTGGATATTCAATGATTTTTATTTTCAACCTTATTAACAGTCTGTGAGCGGTGGGAAAAAATAACTCTTTTGCGTGGTGGGCTTTTTATTTTTCTTGCTCAACTGGCTCACGAATTTCCTGTCCACTGAGTTCGATTATTAAATCATGCTCAATTGATTCGAATGGACTGGATCGTACTTGATGGCGGGTTTTTTAGGAAAGAAGGAGTACGCGGCTAAACCAGCTAGCAAGTTCGACAAGAAGTTAGCCAGCGAGCGATGCCGTGAGTGCTCAATCTGGCACATATTTTTGAGTTCATCG
>Ga0316208_1003628_pt1 | contig 10958 bp, 10 predicted proteins | sample 3monopyrite_MG_FD_204944 | JGI IMG/M metagenome (GOLD analysis project Ga0316208, IMG submission 204944) | Microbial mat bacterial communities from mineral coupon in-situ incubated in ocean water Damariscotta River, Maine, United States -... | ecosystem: Environmental > Aquatic > Marine >...
CTTAGTAGCGTTAATCTTTCAGTATTCTAAAATTAGTCCTAATTTAGGGGTCTAATCACCCTACTTGCCTTTCCCTTATGCGGCAATTGTGTTATGCCATATTTGTTATACTCCTTCTGGCGTCTTGTCGCGACAAGGTGATCTGTCCTGCCTTTCAAAGTACCTATATTCTTGATGATCAGGTGAGAGACACCTATTTTTCTTATGCTTGGTATCTGGGCGAGGAAGAAAGGAATGCAGAAGTGACGGCTCAATCAAGTGCTGTTGCATCGAATTCAGCTTCTGATGATTCTTTAGGGGCTGCTGGCTCTGATCAGCTTTCAGTCTTGCCTCCGGATTCGCTTGGCGCAATGGTAGCATCCACAGATAAAAGTGCTGGAATTGATTATTTCGCCTACACAGCAGATTATAAAGTGCCACCACGCCAACCAAAACGTACCAAATACGGCATTGTCAAGCGGACACCTTTGATTCCAAATTTTGTCAGAAATATTCAATTGAAGACCTCTCCAAGGGAGAATGTATTGACCCCTCCCGATGCAACTGTAGAAGAGGAAGAAATTGCTCCAGAAAATGTCCCAGCAGATTCAGCACCTATTGCACCGCTTGATTCTACGGCAACTGTAGCCGTTCAGGACAGCTTAGGGGTGAGTCAACCGCCGGATTCCACTGCAATATCTTCTGTGGATGAGGCAGCAGAAAAGAAGAAGGCTTGGGAGCAATTTAAATATGGATTCAATCCGCTGGACAGTATGCAGCCAGATCAGAGATATTATTTTGAGCGGTACGGGTGGCTATTGCAAAACGCCGCGCCTAAGGAAGAACCCGTTGATAGTACTCAGATGCAATCGAATGGATTGGATTCCATTGGTGCTGATAGCGCGTCTCAGCGAAAAGGTTTGAAGGGACTCTTCAAAAAGAAAGGGGACAAACCTAAAAAGGAAAAGCGGAAGAAAAACAAAGATACGGAAGAACCAGCGTCTGAAGCACCGACAGAAAATACGGAAGCGACCAAACCCGAAGAGGGGGAATCCAGCGAAGGAGGAGGATTGAAGTAGCTCGATGAGTAAGAAAAACTCGAAACTTTGAACCCAAGACGCCCATTGGTTTCTGTGATTCTACCATTTTATAATGCTGAGAACACGCTTCAGCGAGCTATCCAATCCATTCTAGATCAGACATATTCAGATTTCGAACTTATTCTCATTGACAATAATTCCACAGAGCGATCAAATGAAATAGCAAAAGAGGTTTTGGTTGACCCTCGTGTCCAATTGATACACGAACCTGAACAAGGGGTGGTGCAAGCCGCTAATTTGGGAATGAAAGCATCGTCGGGCAATTACATCGCTCGTATGGACGCAGATGATTGGTCTTACCCCAGTCGGTTTGAGAGCCAGGTAGCCTTGTTAGAAGCGGAACCCGAAGTTGGATTGGTGTCTGGGTTGGTGGGGTATCACGGAGAGCATCCGAAGGACGGGTTTTTGAAATATCTCGACTGGGTCAATGAGGTCACGAAACCACAAGAAATCCACCTCAATCAATTTGTAGAGTATCCGATCGTAAACCCTTCGATTATGTTTCGTCGAGAATTGATTGATAAGTACGGTGCATATCATGAAGGTGATTTCCCTGAAGATTATGAGTTTTTTTTGAGGCTTCAGCAAGGAGGTGTTCAAATGAAGAAAGTAAAATCTGATGTTCTAAAATGGAGCGATCTTCCGAACCGCCTTACGCGGACACATCCAAGTTACACGGATGAAGCATTTGAACGAGTCAAATCAAAATATCTTACAGATTGGCTTCAGGCCAATAATCCAAATTTTCCGAATATCTGGATTTGGGGAGCAGGGAAGGTGGCAAGGAAAAATAGCAAGATGTTATCGGATAGAGGGGTCAGAATTAAAGGGTTCATAGAGGTGGATAAAAAGAATCAGTCTGGCGACTTACCCGTTCTTCATTTCGAAGAGTTGCCAGAGAAACCAGATCGTTTCATAGTTTCCTATGTAGCCAAGTGGGGGGCAAGAGCGGAGATAAAACAATTTCTGCTGGGACGAGGATGGAAAGAGGGGGTTGATTTTATTTTAGCCGCTTAGCCACAATGCCCATTTATCAATTACCGTCTGATCTTATTTTTCCTCCAGTTTCTGGCGCAGAAGATGGCGTTGTGGCTGTGGGAGGAGATCTATCTGTCGAGCGATTAGCGTTGGCTTATCGCTCGGGTATTTTCCCGTGGTACAGTGAAGATCAGCCGATTATTTGGTGGAGTCCTGATCCAAGATTCGTGTTAAAGCCAGAAAAGTTGAAAATTTCTAAGAGTCTGAAACAAGCGCTTCGAAATCATACTTTTGAAATCACTTTCAATCAGGATTTCGAACGAGTCATTGATAATTGCAAGGAAGTAATAAGAGTAGGGCAGGAGAGTACTTGGATTACGCCCGACATGAAGGAAGCCTATATAGAGTTACACAAAATTGGATTAGCAAAGTCCGTGGAAGTTTGGAAGGGAGAAAAGTTGGTCGGAGGGTTATACGGAGTGGATTTGGGGAACGTGTTTTGCGGAGAGTCTATGTTTTCTTCCATCAGCAATGCGTCAAGAATTGGATTCATAACATTTGTAAAAAAATTCCAGAAAGGAGGAGGTCAGCTAATTGATTGCCAGGTTTACACAGATCACTTGGCAAGTCTGGGTGCCGAGGAAATGGGAAGAATGAAATTTTTAGATTATTTGAACAAATGAAATTGAGATAAATCGCTCATCTCCCGACTTATTTTTGTCACTTTTTATCACCCTATCAAAAAAAGCGAATTCTTTTTCTACATTTGCCAGCCCGTACGGATGGAGTACGTTCCGGCGGGCACTCCTTTTTGAAAGCCCGATTGAAAATATCATCAATATTCGGGCAATTATGGCGAGGTAGCTCAGTTGGTTAGAGCGTCGGATTCATAACCCGGAGGTCAGGGGTTCAACTCCCCTCCTCGCTACATTCTAGAAATCTTTTCTCTTTTCACGTACTTAATTCGTTTTTTTCTATACCTTATCCCCAAATTCAAGAACGTATGGCGAAGGTGGAATTTGTAGGAGAATATGAAATGAGAGCATCAAAAAAAATGCTCTACCCATTTATTAGTTCAGCTTCCGGATTGTCCCAGTGGTTTGCAGATGATGTGAATATCAATAATGAGGATAAGACGTTCACCATCATTTGGGATGGCGAAGAGAACAAGGCCAAAATGGTCTCAAGCCGGATCAACCATCATGTGAAGTTTGAGTTTCAGGACGATGGATCAGATGATCCAAATACAGTAGAATTTATTCTTGATGTCAACGAATTGACTAACACGGTTTTTATTCGTGTAACCGATTATTCCGATATGGACATTGATGAAGCCCAGGATCTTTGGGATAGTCTCATCCATAACCTCAAGGAAATCGTAGGAGGGTAATAACAACCATTTTTCTGAATGTCTAAACACGGATAAGATTCAAAAAACACATTGAGCGGTCTTCATTGAAGAGCTTTGTGTAGCTGTCTCATAGACTCCATGTAACTTCGCACTAATGCGCAAAATTGATAAGCTTATTATAAAGGCCTTCATAGGTCCTTTCGTGCTCACTACAGCTGTGGCCACCTTTATTTTGCTTATTCAATATATGCTCAAGTACTTCGACGATTTTGTGGGAAAGGATCTGGGCTTTATGGTTTTCGCCAAGTTGCTTTTCTATTTTGCTCTGAACATGTTGCAAGTGGCGCTACCTCTGGGAGTCTTGGTTTCTTCACTTATGACCTTCGGCAATTTGGGAGAGAACTTCGAATTGACAGCTATCAAAAGCGCTGGCATATCTCTCACCAGAGCACTGAGGCCGGTATTCTTTATGGTTTCACTTATTTCAGTAGGAGCTTTTTTCTTTAATAATTATGCCGTGCCAGTGGCCAATCTAAATGCCTACAGCTTGTTGTATGACATAAAGCATAAAAAACCGACCTTGGATATTCAGGAAGGGGCGTTTTATTATGGACTACCCAATTATGTAATTAAGGTCAAGGAAAAAATGCCCGATGATGTCACGCTTAAAGACGTGATCATCTATGACCATACTAGTTCTATTGGAAACAAGCGGGTGATTCTTGCAGATTCAAGTAGGATGTTTGTCTTTCTAGATGATCGCTACCTGAAATTGGAATTGTTCGATGGAAATTATTACAATGAAACTCGAAAACAAGGGAATACGATTGATCAATTCGGACGAACTGAATATTCAAGAATGGACATGGTCTTTAGTTTGGCCTCATTTGAGTTAGACACGACCGATCAGAGTCTGTTTCAGAATAATCGCCAAATGAAAAATATTCGCGAGCTGACAGAGGACATTGATTCAATGACTTTGAGTCTTGAAAAAATCGAAGGATCTTTTGATGAACGTGCCAGTCGATACTACAACTACTTTAGAGAAAACTACAGAGTCGAACAAAGACGCAAGCAGAAACAAGCCCAAATTTTGGCTGATTCCGTTGAAGATGTGGCTCTTGAAGAGCACCTGAAAAATAAGGAACAATTGATCAGAAGCGAATCGAAGGTAATGGCACAACGAATGGCCCCATCTCAAAACCTCAAAAGTGAGGAGAGAGAAGCGGTTCGACCACTTCTTATTTTAGACTCGCTGAGCTTGTCGGATTTAGACAGTTTGATATTTGGTAAGAGCGTCTCGATGGAAACCATAGTAAAGTCAGCACGAACTCAATCTAGAAATATTCAAAATACGATCACGACGATGATGACAAAGGCCAAGCGAACAAATAAGCAACGAAGCAAGTATACAGTTGAGAAATTCAAAAAATATAGTCAAGCGGTGGCCTGTGTTGTTATGTTTTTGATCGGGGCTCCTTTGGGGGCAATCATTAAAAAAGGAGGAATGGGAGTTCCAGTTATTATTTCGATTTTCTTTTTTATAGCTTATTACATTCTGATGATGACCGGGCAGAAGTACGCCGCTGAAGGACGTATGGATGCCGAATTATCCGTTTGGGTGCCAGACCTGGTTTTGCTTCCATTTGGTCTGTTTTTTCTTCGACAGGCGAGGATAGATGCAAGGCTCTTTGATATCGATATCTATATTATCTGGTGGGACAAGCTCATGGCTCGATTTAGAAAAGGGAAAAAATTGGTTAAGACCTAAACAAACTCTAAATTTGCGCTTCGCAAAAAAGAATAGAAAAAAGTAAGAGATTAAGTATGAACTTAACGAAAGAAAAAAAAGAAGAAATTTTCGCAGAATACGGCGATTCAAAAACTGATACCGGGGCTAATGAGTCTCAGATTGCCCTTTTCACCGAACGAATTAACCACCTGACCGGTCATTTGAAAACTAACAAGAAAGACCACTCTACTCGATTGGGGCTTCTTCGATTGGTGGGTAAGCGGAGAAGATTACTCGACAATCTTCACAAGAATGATATCGAGCGTTACAGAGCCATCATTGCTAAGCTGGGCATCAGAAAGTAAGTCATTTATTATTGTAGGGAATTCCACTCGGATTCCCTTTTTTATTTCATTGGGGCTTCCCCAAAAAATCTATTATTATGTTATCAAAACATATCACAAAGAAATTTAATTTATCTGATGGAAGAGAAATATCCATCGAAACAGGAAAATTGGCCAAGCAGGCTGATGGATCAGTGGTCGTTCGAATGGGCAATGCCATGTTGCTTGCCACTGTCGTGTCAAAAAAGACGGCAGGAGAGGGAGTTGATTTTCTTCCCATGTCTGTGGACTACCAGGAAAAATTTGCAGCTGCAGGTAAGATACCCGGTGGATTCCTGAAGAGAGAAAGTCGATTGTCTGATTATGAAATACTGATCTGCCGATTGGTTGACCGAGCTCTTCGACCTCTTTTTCCTGAGGATTATCACGCCGATACCCAGATCATGATTTCCTTGATCTCAAGTGACAAGGAGGTTCGGCCAGATGCACTGGCCGCACTAGCTGCATCCTCTGCTCTTTCAGTTTCAGATATTCCATTTAACGGACCAATTTCTGAAATCAGAGTAATCAAGCTGGGTGATGAGTACATCGTACATCCTACACCTGAGCAGATAGAAGAAGCAGACTTGAACCTCATCGTTGCTGGGTCATTAAAAGACATCATGATGGTTGAGGGAGAGTCTAAAGAAGTCCAAGAAAGCGACATGCTTGAGGCAATGAAAGTGGCACACGAGGAGATCAAGGTACAATGCCAGATTCAGCTAGACCTTGCAAAAGAAGTTGGTTCAGAAACCAAGCGCGAGTATGATCATGAGCCAAAAGATGAGGCAATGAAGGATGCGATGCGGACAGCAACGTACGACAAAATATATGAGGTAGCAGGCAAATCTCTTGGGAAGGACGATCGTGCTGAGGCATTCGGTGCAATCAAGGATGAATATCTAGCTGGGTTTTCGGAAGAAGAACTGGCCGAAATGCACCCATTTCTGATCAAGAAATACTACCACGACATTGAGAAGGAAGCCATTAGAAATTATGTGCTGGATACTAAGAACCGAATTGACGGCCGTGAGACCACTGAGGTTCGACCTATCTGGTCTGAGGTTGATTATCTTCCTACAGCACACGGATCGGCAGTATTTACACGAGGTGAAACGCAAGCATTGACATCTGTCACATTGGGTTCCAAAATGGATCAGCAAATGGTAGATGGTGCGGTGATTTCAGGATATAACAAATTCATCCTTCATTATAATTTTCCTGCATTTTCTACAGGTGAGGCACGACCAAATAGGGGGCCTGGTAGAAGAGAGGTAGGACACGGAAATCTGGCGCTACGAGCTTTAAAGGGGCAGATTCCATTTGATGAAAATCCATATACTATCCGAATTGTTTCGGATATTCTAGAATCAAACGGATCGTCTTCTATGGCAACCGTATGTGCAGGATGTCTTGCGATGATGGATGCGGGTATTCAGATGAAAGGTATGGTATCAGGAATTGCGATGGGAATGATCTCCGACCCTGAGACGGGGAATTACGCAATTCTTTCTGATATCCTTGGTGACGAAGATCACCTTGGAGATATGGATTTCAAAGTAACCGGAACGGATAAAGGAATCACGGCTTGCCAGATGGACATGAAAATTGATGGCTTGTCTTATGATGTACTTGCCGAAGCGTTGGCTCAGGCAAAGGAAGGAAGAGCTCACATTCTTGGTGAGATGAAAAAGACATTAGATGCGCCACGAACAGATTACAAGGAGAATGCACCTCGTATCTTCCATATGATTATCGACAAAGAATTTATTGGAGCCGTAATCGGACCTGGTGGAAAAATCATCCAAGAGATTCAGCGAGAGACCGAAACAACTGTGACCATTGAAGAAACAGAAAAAGGTGGTGAAGTAACAATCTTTTCTGATAACAAAGAGGGAATGGAGAAAGCGAAGGAGTGGGTCAAAGGAATCGTGGCTATGCCCGAAGTAGGCGAGACGTACGACGGAAAAGTAAAGTCAATTCAGCCGTATGGGGCATTTGTTGAATTTATGCCCGGCAAAGAAGGCCTTCTACACATTTCAGAAATCGGTCATCAGCGAGTAGAAAAGGTAGAAGATGTATTGGAAGAGGGAGAAGTGATAAAGATCAAATTACTAGAAGTAGATCAGCGTACTGGCAAATTCAGATTGTCCAGAAAAGCTATTTTGCCTAAGCCAGAAAGAGAAGCTAAAGCAGGATAATTCCTCCTGAGTGGAGTAACATGGTTGTATTATTTTAATAAATTTTTGAACAAAACCCTTCGATGGGTTAGTGGTATGGAACTTGCGGGCAGACTAACTCGCAAGTTCTATTTTTTTATACCACGAGATGAGACAACTCAAAATACAAAAGCAGATCACCAATCGTGAGAATGCCTCACTTGATAAATATCTGCAAGAAATAGCCCGGGTAGAACTTATCAGTGCCGAGGAGGAAGTTATACTGGCCCGACGAATTAGGGAAGGCGATGAGGTGGCATTGAACAAATTGACCAAAGCGAATCTCCGCTTTGTAGTATCGGTCGCTAAGCAATATCAAAATCAAGGAATAGGATTGGGGGATATGATCAGTGAGGGTAACCTTGGGCTGATCAAAGCTGCCCAACGCTTTGACGAAACTCGTGGGTTCAAATTCATTTCTTATGCCGTTTGGTGGATTCGACAAGCCATCATGCAAGCCATTGCAGAACATGCCCGGTTGGTTCGATTGCCTTTAAATCGAATCTCATCTTTGGGAAAAATCCATCGGGCATTTATTGAACTAGAACAAAAATATGAAAGAGAACCCACGAATGAAGAATTGGCTTCTGTCCTAGAAATGACCGCCGATGAAGTGGCCAAAAACATGAAGCTGCGAAACAAGCACGTGTCCATGGATGCACCTTTTTCTGAAGAAGGTGAGGGAAGCCTACTCGATGTGATGATCGATGAACAGGATGACACTCCCGAAGATCCATTAATGAGAGATTCTCTTAAGGTTGAAGTGGATCGAGCCCTCAGCACGCTTACTCAGCGGGAACGAGAAGTGGTGATTTATTTCTTTGGATTAAGTGGACAGGTCAATTTAACCCTTGAGGAAATCGGCCAGCAACTTGGCCTCACAAGAGAGCGTGTTCGTCAGATAAAAGAGAAAGCCGTCAGACGATTGCGTCATACTAACAGGAACAAGACACTCAAACCTTTTTTAGGGTAACCAACCCGACAATCTTCATCAAATCGTACCATCTTTGCAATCATTTGCCGCTACCGTGTGTTGGCAAGTAAATCATAAGAATCTTAAAGATGGAAAAAGTAAAAGTTTTAATTATTGGTTCAGGACCAGCCGGCTTTACTGCTGCTGTTTATGCAGCTAGAGCGGGCTTTACACCAGTTCTTTATCAGGGAGGTCAGCCCGGAGGACAGCTCACGATTACCACAGACGTGGAAAATTATCCGGGCTATCCTGAAGGTGTGCAAGGGCCACAAATGATGGTGGATTTTCAAAAACAAGCCGAGCGATTTGGAACAGACGTACGCTCGGGAATGATCACGTCCGTTGATTTTTCAGGGTGGCCTCACAAAGTGACGGTAGATGATCGAGATGAAATAGAAGCCGAGGCTGTAATCATTTCTACGGGTGCTTCCGCCAAATGGTTAGGACTGGAGAGTGAGCAACGACTGAACGGCATGGGCGTATCTGCTTGTGCGGTGTGTGATGGATTTTTCTTTAGAGGGCAAGATGTTGTCATTGTCGGAGCAGGTGATACGGCTGCTGAGGAGGCCAGTTATCTATCCAAAATTGTCAACAAAGTCTACATGCTCGTCCGTCGTGATGAAATGCGAGCGTCCAAAATCATGCAGCAACGAGTGAAGAATGCACCGAACATTGAAATACTGTATAATACAGAAACGGCTGAAGTACTCGGAGATGATTCGGTGAATGGGGTTCGTGTTAAAAACAATGTAACAGGAGAGGAGCAGACTTTGGATGCTACAGGATTCTTTGTGGCAATAGGCCATCAACCAAATACAGAAATCTTCAAGGATTGGCTTGACATGGATGATGTGGGCTATATCAAAGCAATTCCCGGGACTTCCAAAACGAATATTCCAGGTGTATTTGCTACAGGCGATGCACAAGATAAAGTTTATAGGCAAGCTGTGACTGCTGCTGGAAGTGGATGCATGGGCGCATTGGATGCAGAGAAATTCCTAGCGGAAAAAGAGGTGGAGATGGCAGAAGTTGAAGTGTAAGTTTCCTAACTAGGGTCTGCTGAGACCCTAAACTAGATGATTTTAAAGCCCTCGAAAGAGGGCTTTTGTTTTAAAAAACATATCCGACTCGTAAGTCTAATAGTAGATAGTACGCAAGCGGTTGTTCGGACGATGATTCCGTGGTGCTCAAGAATACACCTGTTGCAAATTCGAAATCAAATTGTTCACTAATGGATCTACGCAAGCCCCATTTTGCAAGGACGGATGTCGATGGAGTTAAACTAGAATTGTCACGATTTGATAATTCAAATAAGTCTGAATAGTGGAGAACCAACACTGAAATAAAATTGGAGCTATTATTTATGGTCTGCTTTTTCTTAGTCACCCGTTTATTAAAATTGTAATACTATCGAGGCTCGATTCTAAGGGTGGGGACAAAGAGGTAATAATTCTTACCAAATTCCCCAGCGATACCTATTTCAGAATTCAATGTTAAAAAGCCGGCTAGTTGCCTTTCGTAATTGAGCCAAGTTCCTAAAAGACCCATGTCGAGAGTTACCATTTTATTTTCTAGCGAACTTACCGTTTGTGACCTACCGATATGAGACGAAAGTAGAATGAATAATAGAAAAGAAATAGTGATGAATTTTTTGAAACAGGACTGTAAGGGTTCGAATTCATAACCTGCCTATTAATCCATTGAACAACTTTACCAAATCCTTTTCTGCTACCTTAGCGGTGGCGATGATGTCGTCGATATTGATTGGGTTGAGATCATCAGGATCACAATTATCTGTGAGGACTGAAATGGCCGAAACCGGAAGCCCCATTTGGTTTGCCGCTATTACTTCGGGTACTGTTGACATACCCACCACATCAGCTCCTATTTGTTTTAAGTATCGGTACTCGGCTCTCGTCTCCAAGCTGGGACCTGCCACGGCTACATAGACTCCTTCCCGTAAGGCTATGGAATTTTCCAAAGCAATGGATTTTAAAAGTCCATTCATTTCCAGGTTGTAGGGTTGGCTCATGTCCGTGAAAATTTGCCCAAAGGAAGACGCACCACGATCCCTCAACGGATTATCAGGCAGCAGATTAATGTGGTCATCGATAAGCATGAGATCGCCTTTATTCCAATCCAGATTCATACACCCGGCAGCATTGGAAACTAGAAGTTTTTTAATCCCCAATTCCTTCATTACCCGAACCGGGAAAACCACTTCGGCGGCTGAATATCCTTCG